>Ga0209624_10000540_pt1 | contig 33145 bp, 32 predicted proteins | sample JacPinW_OM2H0_O1_FD_188565 | JGI IMG/M metagenome (GOLD analysis project Ga0209624, IMG submission 188565) | Forest soil microbial communities from Algoma, Ontario, Canada - Jack Pine, Ontario site 1_JW_OM2H0_O1 (SPAdes) (version 2) | ecosystem: Environmental > Terrestrial > Soil > Boreal...
GCCAACCCGCTAATGCCGCCTCCGACGACGACTAAATCATACGTTTCGTTCGTGTCTGCGGGACTTCCAGCGGTTTCCCAGAAATCCCCATCGCGGAGTGCGTGCGCAACATCGTATGAGCCCGGCGCGCTGCCTCTCATTCCTGTCAAAGCAGGTGGATAGAATTTCGCAGAATCGCCGCCAGCCTGGAATGCAGCATGGGTACCGTGAGCCAGATCCGGCAGGCTGGCGTAACCTAGCGCTCCGATGCCTACGGCGACGCCGTTGAGGAAATCGCGCCGTGTGATGCGGCGTCCCATTCCCAACTGCCGGTCACGATTTTCTTCGCTCATGGATTCACGGCGAAACGGTCAGTATTCATAGAAGATGCTGCCTGGGACGCTACTCTTTTGGCATTGCCTCGGGCTCAGCGGCGCCCGCGCGGGAAGCCAGAATCTGACTGGTAGCCACGATACCGCGGTCCGTGACCACCATCGAGCGACCGCAGTCACGATCCTGGGCCAAGGCCGGATACCCAAGGCACCACAACATGAACAGGCACATCCGAACCCGTATGAAGGTTCCCCAGTATTCGGAGGCAGAGATTCGCTGCGTGTTGCAGTACAGACATTACTATAAGTCCGCAAGGTTAGAAAAACTAGCGAGACCTGTCAAGAAGAATGAACAACAATCTTCTTGGACTAAACCCTCAATTCGAGCCGCGGCCGGCTCAGGTTTCAGCCCCGGGCCGTTCGCCCCGCTGATGGGCATTCAGGGCATGGTGACGCGCACTGGCCGGGATGGAGAGACCTGGGGAGCCAACCAACGAATCAGCGTATGAAGCCCTGCTGGTGAACACAATCAACGGTGCGTACAACTCACATGAGGAAGCGATCAAAGGATCTATTGCACCTGGCAAGCTGGAGGACTTCGTCGCGCTGGCTGACGATCCTCATACGGTGAACCAGGAGAAAATCAAAGATATCGAGATCGTGCGCACCGTCACAGGCGGCTCGACGGTCTACGAAAAGTAGCCGTCTGTTATTTTGCGAAAACTCTGCGTGGGCCTGCAGTTTAAACGATAACTGCCGTAATCGCATTATCCTTCTTGTATCTCACGCTGCAAGTTTGTGAAGTGCCTGTTCCTCAGGCAGCCGCGCGCCCAAGAGCGACACCTTCCCCCGGATGAACAAATCGTCATCTTCCGGAAAAGATGCGGTTATATTCCGCACATATCGTAGTTTGGTTGCGCTTGGTCGCAACACGAGGACTTCGTGCCATCGGAAAGGATGGAGTGAAGGATGTTGACGAAGTTTTTTCGAAACCTGCGGAGTGATTCCTCCGGTGTCCTGCTTGCTTGCCTGTTTGTTGCGTTAGCTCCGTCTCTGATGGCTCAGAAGGCTGGTACTGGGATCTTGGCGGGCCGAGTTACCGACGCGTCCGGCGGCGTGGTTGGGAATGCCGCCGTGACCGCGATGAGCGTCGAGACCAGACAAACGCAAAGCGTCGCCACCGGGCCGGATGGCACCTATAAGTTTGACGGACTGCCACCAGGCAACTACCGGCTGAAGTTTGAGGCCGCCGGTTTCAAGACCGTGGAAATTCCTTCCGTGACGGTAACCGCGACCGGAACGGCGGTTCTGGACGAGAAGCTGGAAGTCAGCGAAAAAATCAGCGGCGACCAAACCACCGGCGCACCAACTCCGCCGCAGCAGGAAAACCTGCCTAACGCCCCTTCCAGCAGTGTTTCACCGCCTTCCCTTTCAGATCTTGGCCTCACGCCGGAACAGACTCAGGGAAACCCGCGGGAACAAGCGTTGCTCGACAAACGGACGCACATGCTAAAGATCCATCAACGGATGGGTTTGATCACGACGATACCACTCGTTGCGACGGTGATCCTCGGTCCTGGCGCGGGCGGCAAAAGTGAAGGAACGGCTACTCGCGATTTACACGTGGCGCTAGGCAGCCTGACGGGAGACCTGTACGGCATCACCGCTTACTACGCCATTCGCGCCCCAAGAATCCCCGGAACCAAGAAGCGCGGTCCGATAAAATTTCACGAGGCGATGGCGTGGATTCACGGCCCGGGCATGATCCTCACTCCCATTCTTGGGGCAATGGCGTTCAGTCAGAAGAACAATGGAGAGAAAGTTCATGGGATCGCCCAGGCACATGGCCCCGTGGCCATCGTTACGGCCGGGGCGTTTGGCGCCGCGCTCTTGTCGGTTTCCGTTAAGTTCTAACGCTTATGAACATCCGAAGCCTTGCCGCGTGCCTGCTCCTTGCGTTTCCGCCGCTTGCCCCGGCGGCAGACAGCCAATGGGTTCTTGGACAAAATAGTCTCACCTATCATGTGTCCCATCCGCTGCATGAGTCCGAGGGTGTGAGCCATGCAGCGCGAGGCAAGGGCGTTTGCCATGCCGGACAGTGCGATTTTCTGATCGCGGTAGCCGTGAAATCGTTTGATTCGGGTGACAGCAACCGCGACCTTCATATGGTTCAGGTCACGCGCGGCGCGGAGTTTCCTCTAGTCATGGTGCGGACCCGCCTGCCCGAATCAGCTGCTGCATCTGTGACTGTGAACGCCGATTTGGAGATTCAGTTCGCCGGCCAGACTGTCCAGTACAAGCAGGTTCCTTTCAAACTGGAGACGCACGGCGGCGAGACTCGCATCACCGGGACAATTCCTGCCACCCTGTCCGATTTTAAGATCGACCCCCCATCGCTCCTGACGCTCCCCGTCAAGAACGAAATCCCGGTGCGCGTCGACATGACCTGGCGTCCGCAGTGAGCAAGTAACCGAGGAGCAATTTCTAACCCGAGTTTGAGCGACCGACTTCATGTGGCCTTGGTCCGAGGAGCTGGGCGCTGGATCGAAGACCGTTCAACGTTTGAGGGGTTTCCTGCATCCCATCTGGAGGTGTACAGTCTTGGACTGGCGGGAATCTTCCATGCGATTGCTGTTGGTAGAGGATGACGTGTCCATTCAGGAGTTTCTGAAACGGGCGCTGGTAGAGGCGGGATACCAGGTGGATACGGCCAGCACAGCGAGGGCCGGTGAAGCCATGGCCCTGGAGGGCATTCACGATGCCTTCATCATCGACCTTGGTCTTCCAGACATGGATGGATTGGACTTGATTGCCCGCTGCCGCGCCCAAGGTAGTTCCGCGCCAGTCTTAATCCTCTCAGCCCGGCGTTCGGTGGACGAACGCGTCCGGGGACTTGAGCAGGGCGGGGACGACTATCTCACGAAACCGTTTGCCCTGCCAGAATTGCTGGCGAGACTGAGAAATCTCCTGCGCCGGTCTACCGCGCCCCTAAGTGAATCGGTGCGTCTGCAGGCTGCCGACCTGCAACTTGACCTGGTGCGTCGTGAAGCGCGACGAGGCGATCACTTGCTGCAATTGACTCCGCAGGAATTTTCTCTGCTGGAGTATCTCTGCCGCAACGAAGGCCGTGTGGTAACTCGCACGATGATTCTGGACCACGTCTGGCGTATGCGGATTGATCCCGCGACCAACGTCGTGGACGTCCATATTTATCGCTTGCGCAGCAAAGTGGACCATGACACGCCGCGCCCGCTCATCCATACCATTCGTGGCGTCGGCTACGTGCTCAAGCATGCCTAAGAATCTCCGCGCGACCGCCGCCTGGCGGATTTCGATCTGGACAACGCTGGCCTTCGCGCTCGGAACCGCCGTGGCCTTCTCCATTGTTTACTTCCTGGTCGCTCAGGGCCTGCGGGAGCGCATTGACACATGGCTTAACGGCGAAGCTGAGGTGCTGGCTAGGGTCTCCGTTGATACCCCCAGCGATCACCTTTACAAGCGGATCGTCGGAGAAGTGGCCGAACTCGCTACTCAGGAAGTGCCGGATGAGCGCAATGCCCGTGGAGAACGCCTGAATTCTGTCTTCTTCCTGGCAACAGGCGCAGCAAACGAAGGACCGTTGTGGGTGGGCCCAGGAGCGAAGGATTCTTTTGTCGCCGCGATCCAACGGGCGAAGCTCGTTCCAGGCGCTCCCAAGTCTATAGCCGTAGAAGGATTGCGCGAAACGTTCCGAGTCGTTGTCAAAGCGCAACAAGGCAGGATTGTTTATCTCGGACTCTCAGATCGCGGTGCGAATCGTATGCTGCACCGACTGGCCCGCCGTTTTCTCATGGTCTGGGGCGGCATGTTTCTGCTCGGCTTCCTGATTTCGTATTGGAGTGCCCGTCGTACGCTGATCCGGGTCGAACGCATCACGGAAACGGTCGCACGAATTGGCACGGAAGACTTGGAAGAACGTTTGCCCGAGCCGATGAATTCCGATGAAATCTCTCGATTGGCTAAGACTTTCAATCGCATGCTGGACCGGGTTCAGTCTTCGGTGAACCAGCTTCGCACCGTCACCGGCGCGGTTGCACATGATTTGAAAAGCCCAGTCACCTTGATTCGCGGAACACTCGAATCCGCTTTATGCGATGAAGGAAACGACCGCTGGCGCGATTCGATGGGTGAAGCGATTGAAGGTCTGGACCGGCTCTTGCAGTTGCTAAACACCACGCTCGACCTTGCCGAAGCTGAGGCAGGCGCGCTTCACATGGATCTCCGCCCCGTGGACTTCTCTGATGTCGTGAGACAACTGGTTGATATTTACCAGCCGGCCATGGCTGAGCGCCGCCTCGAAGTAACTAGCGACCTCGAAGAACATGTCGTGGTCGATGCTGATTTGCCTCTGCTGAATCGAGTGGTAAGCAATTTGCTTGAAAACGAATTGACGCACCTTCCGCTGGGATGTCGAGTCAACATTCGGCTGTATTCGCATGTCGGATCCGCAGAATTAGTGATTGAAGACAGTGGTCCGGGGTTCCCGCCTGAGATCGGCAGCAGCGTTTTCAAGAGATTCGTAAAGGGAAAGCATTCACCCGGACACGGTCTCGGACTTGCCTTTGTAGATGCCGTGGCCCGGGCGCACGGCGGCGAAGCCAGGGTTTCAGATCGCGCAACCGGCGGCGCGGTTATAACTTTGTCGCTCCCCGTCCACGTGCTCGAAACCGCTCTAACGTGACAACCCAGGCTCCACGTCGCGACCAGAGTCCTCGTCTCGAATTAGTGCGGTATCCACCGTGCGTGGGTCGTGAAAAGGCCGAACACAAAGCATATCTGGTACGCGACGAAAAGGCCGAAGCCCAGACTTAGCAGGCCTGAGGCGAATGCCAATCTACGGGAAACCTTCTGACGGCCCTTTCCCGCCATCGTGAACGCGGAAGCAAGGCTCATCGTGATCAGCATCATGCCCGCAATCGTGCCTACTCCAAAGATCAGCAGATACGCGATCGCCCAATGGACGTCTCGAATCGTGGTGAGGACCAACAGTGCGACCGCCGCTGAGCCCGCAAGTCCGTGAACCACGCCCACCACGAAAGGCCTTAGATATTGATACAGCCCGCTCCTTCCAAAGGCGTGGTCCAGCCACGTCAGTGGTGTGTGATCGTGTGGGTGGGGTTGGGACTCGGGAAGGTGAGTGTGGGGATGACTGTGAACGTATTCACCGTGGCTGTGGGCATGAGAGTGAACGACCTCCGCTTCATCATGAGCGCGAACTGACCCGGCGGGCATTGATCGCAGAAACCCCACTACATTTGCAACCCCCAGGATAACCAGCATTACCGCGACCGATAACTCCATGCTGAGCCCGACCCGCACCGGAATCACAAGATTGAAGAGAATAATTCCAGCGCCGACCACGAAGATGGTAACGGTGTGGCCAACGCCCCAAAATGCTCCGATCAGCGCCGATCGTACGATGTTCCGCTGATTACTGACGATGGTTGTGACCGCGATAACGTGGTCGGGATCGATGGCGTGACGCATCCCCAGGAAGAACCCGAACGCGAGCATGGAGAGAAAGCCGATCATGTGTTCCACCTGGGTTACTCAGAATTGATTGCGTAGATCGATTAATCGGACGGATTGCCTAGACCGCTGCTACTTGCCGCAACGCTATCAGACGATCAGCTCCATGGTCACTTTCCGTTTGGGAGCGACGAGCTGCCCACCAGCTGCGGACGAGAACGGAACGCAGTTCGAATGATCTCCCGCGTTTGCTCCAATTCGTCGTCCACAAGCTCCAGCCGCGGCGGACGCACGCGCGGATTTCCCATCCCGACCTCCGTTTGCACGAGCTTGATGAGTTGAACGAATTGCGGGACCGTATCCATACGGAGCAGCGGCAAGAACCAGCGATACAAGTCGAACGCTTTGTCGGGTTCTCCGTTCACAGCATAGTTGAAGAGGTCGACAGATTCGCGCGGCAGTGCATTCGCCAGGCCGGCGATCCATCCGGTCGCGCCCACTCCGAGGGCTTCGACGACGGCATCGTCCACCCCGACAGCTATTTCCAAACGACGGTCCAGCAACGCGCGAATGGCAGAGACCCGTCTCACGTCCGTGCTCGACTCCTTGACAGCCTTAAGGTTCTCGTGTTCTTCCGCCAGTTCCCGAATCTGCTCGGGGAGAAAGTCCGTCCCATATGCAACGGGATTGTTGTAAAGCATGCAAGGCAGCGGTGTCGCCTCGAGTACAGCAGCGACATGCGTTTTCATTTCGCGCCAGTCGCCTTTGTAAACATAAGGAGGTAACACCATCAGACCATCGCAGCCCAACACCGCCGACGCGCTGGCCAAAGAAACGGCCTCAGAAGTTGTGAGCGCCGAAATGGAAGCTACAACGGACCCCCGCCCGTGAACCGCGCTGATGCAATTGCGGCAAACATCCAACTTCTCCGCGACCGACAAGGCAGCACCCTCCCCGAGCGACCCAAGGGCAACAATGCCGGTGCAGCCGTTATCCAGAAGCCAACGACAGTGTTTTGCCATGAAGCTGTGGTCGACTTGAAGATGCTCATCAAAGCACGTCGTGATGGCAGGCATCACGCCCTTCCAGTTCATCAGAGACCTCCCGTAGTTTCACTGTGTTGCGGCTGTGCGCGCCCAGTGAGGGCCGCAAGATTTTCAACGCGTGCCGGAAAGACCGGCGGTCGAACTGAGTCTGGATCCCATCCAAACAAGAATTGCGTTGCCGGTCCACACACCCGACCCTGGCACGGTCCCATGCCACAACGAGTGTGGAGCTTGGCTTCACGCCAGGAAGTATGCGGACGAAGGCGGAAGTACGAAATGTCCTCGCATCGGCAAGCAATGGTATCGGATGACGGCAAGCTGCGAAGTTCCCCTCGCAATCGGAACGTTCGTTCCAACAAATGCGCAAAGCTGCGAGCTTTCTCTCGCTCACTGAGCAACTGCTTCGCTTCCGTCGTGCGTCCAGTAGCGGCGAGGCCGGCGATCTGTCCCTCTACGATGGACAATTCAACGCCCCCGATACCCGTGGGTTCGCCAGCGCAGTAGACTCTGGACACCGTTGTCTCTTGGAAATCATCGACTCGCACGGAGCCAGATTGAACCTCACAACCCAACAGGAGCGGTAGTTCGATGTTGGGGACCAAATGAAAACCACAAGCCAGGTAGTCGCAGGGGATAGTCTCGGTTTTCCCTCTTCGTAAAACAGCTACACTCTCCAGAGTCTGCCGTCCGTGAGCAGCCAGCGGCCAGCTGTTGGCAGCAAACGGAATGCCCGAAAGTTGTTTTCTCAGCTGCAACGCCTGCATGAGCTTGCGAGCAGAGAGCGACGCACCGAACCACGCCAAACTGTTCCACGACGCCTGCTCGCAAATCATCGGGATCTCGGCTCCGTGCTTGCGCAGGTATGCCGCGACCGCCAGCAAGAGAGGTCCGGTACCAGCAACGACGACGCGCTTGCCCCGCACCGGCAGACCGCATTTGACCATCGCCTGCAGGCCGCCGGCGCCCATCACATTCGGCAAGGTCCAGCCCGGAAAAGGCAAGAATCTTTCATGGGCTCCTGTTGCCAGAACCAGATGTTTGTAGCTCAATTCGAAAAGGTCTTTCCTCCCTTCAGCCAGCAGGACGCCGGGTTCCGGCTGGTCAAAGATCCTCATTCCACAGAGCGTGGTAACCCGTGCAGCTTGCACGCGCTCGGACCATGCGGCGGCGTCTTTACCTTGATGACCCCGAGACTCTCCCCGCCAGATTTGCCCCCCGAGATTCGCATTGTCGTCAACGATCCCCACGCGAACAGCAGACTCGGCAGCACGCGCAGCCGCGGCCATGCCCGCCGGACCCCCGCCGACCACCAGAACATCAAACCGTTCTCGTGATTCCCTACTCATCACTCATCCGTTCTCACTTCCATCCCCGGTTCACACAGAATCTGGCAGCTCCGGCAGTGTAGCTGCCCATTGATGACTGCGCGACACTCAAAGCAAATTCCCATCCCGCACAAAGGCCCGCGCGGTTCACCGTTTACTGAAGTTCGGCAAGGTTGCCCGGCAATGGTCATGGCAACTGCGACGGTTGTGCCCTGGGGCACGGTAACCGGCAATCCGTTCACCGCAAGCGTGACTTGGTCAGACATGCGCCTCTTCTTTCACGACACGTGACGGTAGATACGGTTCGATGGGGATTGCGCTTTTCGCACCGGTAATCTGATCCATCAGAATGCGAGCCGTTCCCAGGGAGCTCGTAATTCCCAAGCCCTCATGTCCGGTAGCCACAAACAGCGAATTATCTCCCGGCCATGGACCAATGAGAGGCAGCTTGTCGGGAGTCGCAGCGCGGAATCCAGTCCATGTACGAATCGCCGACATCGTCCCCAAGCCCGGCATGAATTGTTGAGCGCGCCGTAACATGCGGCTAAGAATGCTGCCGTCTACATCCTTGTTTTCTGCCCCGTATTGGCGGGAGGAACCGATAAGAATTTGCCCCGTTCGTCGAGGTTGCACATTGAACGCGACCGAATCGCTGCTGACCGAATGGGCACTTTTAAGGTAGCCAAGTTCCACCAGTTGGTGGCGCAGAAAGCCGGGATACCGGTCCGTAATCACCAGATGACCTTTCCGCTTCATGATCGCAATTCCCGGCGTCAGTTCGGGTGCCGAAGCTCCGGCCGCGTTCACGATGATTCGCGCGCTGAATTCGCGGCCATCGTTCAACAGGACTCGCCCTTGTCCAATCTTCGCAACCGAGGCACCGACTTGGAGGTCCGCGCCACGCTCCTGCGCGCGCTTCATAAGAAACCCAGCTGCACACGGTGGATACAAGACTCCATCCTCCGGAACCAGCAAGCCGCCGGCCATCCCCTCGCGCAGGTTCGGCTCCAGATGTTTCAACTGGCCCGAATCGAGTACTTCCGTCGGCACTCCCAGGCCGCCGTAGTAATCGTGTTTGCGCCGCACCTCGATCAATTCTTCTTCGTCGGCCGCAACCCAGATGGTGCCACATAGCTCGTATTCCACATCATCCGGCAACTCCCGTCTTAACTCTTGCCACAACCGCCGCGAGTAACGGGTTAGTGCAAACTGCGCCTCGGAATCGTCCATCACCACGATGTGCCCCATGCCGGCGGCGGTGGCGCCGCTTCCGACGAAGTCGCGGTCCACAACCGCGACGCGCAGCTTGCGCCGTGCGAACTCGTCCGCACAGGCCGCACCAACAATGCCCGCGCCCACAATGACCACGTCATAGGCCGCACTGTTCATAAGTTTCTTTAGCGCAGTCTCTCGGCATAATGTGCCGCGTTGAGGTTCCTGAGAACAGTCGCCGCCGCTTCGGGTGTGATGTCTCGCTGCGGGCCGGCCAGCATTTCATAGCCAACCATGAATTTGCGGACCGTGGCTGAGCGCAACAGCGGCGGATAGAAGTGCGCGTGAAAATGCCACTCTGGGTGCGCTTCGCCATCGGTCGGCGCCTGATGAAAACCCATCGAATAAGGAAACGCTATCTCGAAGAGATTGTCGTATCGTGTGGTGAGCTGCTTAAGAATATCCGCAAGACCAGCGCGCATGGCGGGATCAAGAGATCCGAGATCGCAAGCGTGTCGTCTGGAGAGCAGCAGCACTTCGAAGGGCCACACCGCCCAGAACGGTACGAAGGCCACGAAATGGGCGTTCTCGACGACCATGCGTATCCCTTTTTGCGTCTCCAATTCAAGGTAGTCACACAGCAAGCAAGCGTGGTTCTTCTCGAAATATTCCTTCTGCGCTTCCTGCTCTTTACGAGGTTCATTCGGAATGGTCTGGTTGGCCCAGATCTGACCATGCGGATGCGGATTGCTGCATCCCATGATCGCGCCCCGGTTTTCAAAGATCTGTACGTAGTTGATGTAAGGCAAGGAGCCAATTTCAGAATATTCTTTCGCCCATAAGTCGACCACACAGGAGATTTCTGGAACCGTCATGCGCGCCAGTGTGAGATCGTGGCGAGGAGAAAAGCAAACCACCTTGCAGATACCGGCTTCAGACTCCGAAAGCAGCAAGCAGCGCCCGGAGTCATCGTGTCTGGCGGGTTGAAACTCAGGCTTCAAGGCCGCGAAGTCATTGGTGAAGACAAATATGTTTTCGTATTTAGGATTGCACGCTCCACCCGCGCGCTCGTTACCGGGGCAGAGATAGCAAGTTGGATCGTACCTCAGCGCCGTCGCAGATTCGGCCGTCTCCACTTGGCCCTGCCAAGGCCGTTGCGCGCGCTGCGGCGAAACCAGGACCCAATCGCGTGTAAGCGGATTGAAACGGCGATGAGGCTCTTGATAGAGATTCACGAGCTCCATTTATCCCTTGCCTGCGTATCCGCGCGCGTCCGGCCAGTCCTGCGCCCCTTGACCTGGCTCACAAACGTAAATTTCGGGAACGATACCCGTCGCCTCCCGGTAAGCCCGCGAGATTTGGTCCTTGAACGAATCGCAGGCATCTGCCTTCAATAAATTGACCGTACATCCGCCGAAGCCGCCGCCAGTCATGCGTGCTCCGTAGACGCCGGGGCTTGACGAAGCTAAGTCAACCAGCAGATCCAGTTCTCTGCAACTCACCTCATAGTCGTCGCGCAGGCTGGCGTGGGTCTGGTACATCAAATGGCCAAACCGCTCAGTGTCGCGGGACTGGAGAGCCTTTGCAGCCTCCAGCACTCTCTGATTTTCCGTAACCACGTGCCTGCACCGACGATAAACCGTCGCCGGCAACACCCGCTTCCAGGCTTCGAGATCCGCACCCGAAACGTCGCGCAGTGCGCGGATTCCCGGCAGAGGGGTTTGCAAAAGCTTCACACCTTCCTCGCAATCCGCTCTGCGGCGGTTGTATTCGCCCGAGGCCAGTTCGTGTCTGATCATACTGTTGCATACCACCAGTCGGAGATCATGCGGCACGGGCAGCAACTCATATTCGAGGGAGCGGCAATCGAGCATCAGAGCGTGCCCAGCGGCGCCATGAACGGCGACAAACTGGTCCATGATCCCGCAACGTGTGCCGACGAATTCGTGTTCCGCCTTCTGGCATAGCTTCACCAACTCCCGACGAGGAACATCAATTCCGGAAACTGAGCTTAGGGCAAGTGCGGCCGCGACTTCCAGAGAAGCCGAGGAACTGAGTCCGGCTCCCAGAGGAACTTCCCCGTGAATAACCAGATTGGCCCCTGCCAGCTTGTAACCAGCATTCTGCAGGACAGCTGCGACTCCGCGGATGAAATCGCTCCAGTGCCTTCGAGGCGGACCGTCTAGCCCATCGAGAGACAAGCTGATCTTTTCGTCGAAGTGATCGGAGTAGACTTCGATCACGCGGTCTTCACGCTTGTCCGCCGCCACCCACGTATAAAACTCCAAGGCTGCAGGCATGACGAAGCCGTCGTTGTAGTCGGTGTGCTCGCCGATCACGTTGACGCGACCGGGGGCACGGAAAATCCGCGGGTTTGAACCAAACATTTCTCGGAACCGCGCCGCCACCAGATCGCCTGCGGCTTCAGAACTCAAAAGACGCGAAGTCATTTCCGCCCCCCCGCAAGGCCGCTGCTGCCACCTGCCCACGATTCACCGGAGGAATCCTGGGTTCGCGTGCGAGTATCGCCATGATCGCCCCGATGGCCAGCAATCCCGCCCCGAGGCGTGTCCCCGCTCACCAGCAAATTCCCGTTTTGGCCCGATTGAAATCGCTAAGAGCAAGATTGACCATCTTTCATGTTGGCGTTGTTGAATAATACTGGTATGGAGCCCGGGACGCTCACCCAGCGCCACATATTGTCCGTTCGCTGCCCGATGTGCCGGGCTAAGCCGAAAGAGCGCTGCACCCTGACAACGGGGCATCCGTCAGCCAAGACGCATCTCGCCCGAGGGCTGGCTGCCGCCAAGGTTCCTCCCCCTCCGAACGCGGGCCGGGCGGCTCTGAACATCCTGATGTCACTTACTGGTCGCGGCTTTCGCGCTCTTTTCCACCAGAAGTAAGAACTTGGGTTTCGAGAGTGAGCACTTCGAAGGGTTCCAGCATGAAAACGTGCTCCTCACCTGCTGCTAACGAAACGGGCGGTACTCCGCGGTCCTGTTTCCACGGACTGCTCGCGACAAAGCGGCGCGGTACTCCCGGCGGCAGCTCAAACGCCCGCCCCACGTCGATCGCTATGCTTTGGCGCTGGTCGCTCGGATTACGCAGCGTCAGGATGCCTTTTTCCCTCGACCAAGCCGCCCATCCGTAAACTTCCAGCTTGCCCGGGTTGCCGCCAATCCAATGCGTATCTCTAAGGACTCCCGCATTGCGCCGCGACCAGTTCGCAGCTTCCGCCAGAGTGTCCCAATTGTTCTTTGAAAGCAGCGCATGGGAAATGTACATCTCCTGCAGCTGCGTTCCCGTTCCAAAGTAATCGTGGACTTCATTCGTGAAGTCATTTCCCGGATCGCTGTCCAGGTGTTCAGCCTGCCGCGCATAAATCAGCCCATGCAGCATCAACGAATTCAGCGGAAACAGCGGACCAGCCTGCACAATGTTCCGATAGGTCTGCGCGTCGCGGTACGTGATCCATTTCTCCCGCCAGCTCCCTACTCCTGCAAAGCTGTGGTCCTCTCCTCCGCGCCAGATCGAATCCGCATACCGCAACCAGAACGGCGAAGGATAGGTGCCCGTCGTCAGATTCACATAAAGGTCCGGCTTCTTTGCCCGCCAGTCCCGAATTAAACTGATCGCCGCCGCAAAGTCGCTGTCGAAACTGCTGCCGGGAAACACGCTATCGACATTCCCCGTGCCATCAATCTTGAACTGATTCACTCCATCCTTGTGGATAAAATCAAGCGACACCTCCCGGAACCTTGCATAGTACTTCGGGCCCGACAGCGCAAACCCTCCTTCATTTGTTTCAAATCCGTTCTTCCGGCCAAAGTCGAGCCGCTGCTGCTTGGCTTCCTCATACCCGCCCCACGGCGACAGCCATATCCCGATCGCCCCACCGTACTCGTGCGCTGCGCGGTTGAGCGCCGCAATCCCACCCGGAAAGCCAGAGTTCACCTGCCAAGTCGACCCCGGATTATCCCACCCATCGTCCAACAAAAAGGAATCCAGCTTCACTTCGCGCTTGTGGACCAGCTCCGTTCCGAACGCGCCGATGACATCCAGCACCGCCGCCGCGTCGTACGGCTTGCCGAAACCAATGTCATACCAACTGTTGTAATGCAGAAATGTCCGATAGGGGTGTGCCCGCTCCCGCTCTACATAGTTCAGGAAGCCGCGCCGCATCTGTCCCGGAGGCGACGCGCCGATGACCATTGAATAGTCGACCTTCTGTTCTTTCCTGAGCGGCAGTTCCCTCTTCATGCCGCAAATCAAAGTCGACCGCACCTCGCATTGAGCCAAGGGATCTTCAAATCCAAGAAACAAATCTCCAGCGGTCACCGGAGATCCTTTGACGCTCCCGATCACACTCGCACCCGGCAGGCTGCCATCGAACAACCGGACCTCGGAAATCGGCTGATCACCATTCCGCGCAGAGATCGTAATCTCTTGCCGGACATAGTTGGAACCATCGCGCAGAATTGCACGCCAGTCGACAGAAATCTTTCCAGCGGGATCCTTCAGCCGCACAAGGATCTCCTGTCCGGCGAAATGTTCAGCGGCGCGGGAAGTGGTGGGGTTGGCTTTCAGCGCCTCGATTCGCGGCCCGTCGGCCAATCTCATCTCCGACGCGCGTACTGTGGTCCCGTCCTTCAGAAACAAAAGAAACGAGTCGCGCGGCAGAGCAACGCTCGCTCCCGTTCCGCGGATCACAAACTTCAATCCCGTCAGCTTGCCTCCGCGAACCGACCACCGCTCTTCTACCATCCGGTTCGACAGCGACAGAAGCTGCCCGCGGATTTCCGCCTTTGCCGCGCCCGCAGATGCTCCGTAGAGCACTGGAAGTTGCTCGGGACTTTGCTCGGAACTTTGCTCGGAACTCCGCGCCATACTTTGCCCTGCGACCGCCGCGCCGATCAGCAGCAAAGCCGCGAGCAGCACAACTCTCAAGCTGGCAGCTTTCTTGAAGGTGAGCATAGTCTAGAGCCGCGTCCATCGCGGAATGCAGGTGTCAAACCAGGCAGTCAGACGATCGTCACTTCCACCCCGGCCTTCTTCAGCGCGGCCAAGTCTGCCTTTGGAGCACCCTGGTCCGTGATGACGTGTTGCAAAGCGGAAGGCGGCGCAATCAGCGAAAGACTTCGTTTGCCAAACTTGCTGGAGTCACAAGTGGCCACCGCCACTTTGGAGATCTCGATCATGGCTCGGTTGACCTTCGCTTCCAGCAGATTGGGTGTGCTGAGTCCATACTGTACGTCGAATCCGTCGACCCCTAGAAAAAGGATGTCCGCATTCAATTTGTGGAGCGTCTCCTCGGCAATGGGCCCAACCAGAGAAAAAGAATTCTTCCTCAGATTGCCGCCGGTCAGAATCACTTCCACTGCTGATCCAGAAAGCTCGGCGGCGATGTTGACCGCATTTGTAATGATGGTCAGGTTCTGAAAATTCCGCAGGGCGCGGGCAATCGCAGTAGTCGTGGTCCCGGAATCAAGAATCACCACCTGCCCTTCCGCCACCATGCGCACGGCCGCGGCCGCAATTTGCAGCTTCTCCTTGCGGTGCAGCTTCTCCTTTTCCCGCAAGGTAGGGTCTTCCAGGGCGCCTTCGCGCGCCGGCAACGCCCCGCCATGGGTGCGGTGAACGCGGCCTTTGACGTGGAGAATTTCCAGGTCCTTGCGGATCGTGACCTGCGAAGTGTGAAACTGCTTAGCCAGATCCACGACCAGGACCCGGCCTTCCCGGCGCATTATTTCAAGGATCGCTCTTTGCCGCTCTTCAGTAAGCATTTAAGAATGTCGACCGCACGGTCTTGCACCCACTTAAGCAAGGCGTTCGCGGGCACCTCTCTTTTATCTTGCAGGGCTTTCCCTTGTCCACGGAAAAATGTCTACTGAATGTTCCGGCGGGGGCCGGCGCTTACGATCCCGACCAGCGCCAGTGCGACCGCTTCCCGCCGTGTGTATATTGAAATCTATTCGTGCTGCTCCTCGAAAACATCCCGCTAGCCCAGCTGACCACCTTCAAGATCGGAGGCCCGGCGAAGTATTTCGTCGAGGCCAGGAATGTCGGCGAGGTGCAGGAGGCAGTCACCTTCGCGCACTCCCGCGATCTTCCTCTGTTCGTGCTAGGCGGCGGCAGCAACTTGCTCGTAGCCGATGCCGGTTGGGCTGGACTGGTGTTGAAAGTCGCGCTTCAGGGCATCGACCAGCGCAGCGGCCACGATGAAGATGGACGCTCTCTCTTCGACGCTGGCGCCGGCGAATCCTGGGACAAGTTCGTCTCCCACGCCGTCATCGCCCGCTGCGCCGGCGTCGAATGTCTGAGCGGAATTCCCGGGAGTGTAGGCGGCACGCCGGTGCAGAACGTCGGCGCCTACGGACAGGAAGTGTCCGAGACCATCGCGTCGGTGCAGGTCCTCGACTTAAAAGACGCTCAGGTGCGCGAACTTTGCCCCGAAGCGTGTGGATTCAGCTACCGCGCCAGCATCTTCAACACGACGGAGCGCGGTCGGTTCATTGTTCTTCGCGTCACCTATGCGCTCACGCCTGAGGGCAGCCCTCGCATCGCCTACGCCGATCTCAAGCACCACTTCGAGGGCCGCGAGACCACGCCGAATCTCGCCGAAACGCGAGAAGCTGTCCGCCATATCCGCGCCCTCAAAGGCATGCTGATCGTTCCAGGAGACCCAGACTGCCAAAGCGCGGGCTCTTTCTTCAAGAACCCCGTGCTTTCGCAAGAACAACATGAAGATCTGAAACAGCGGGCCGCCACCCGAGGATTTACCGTACCCAACTATCCCGCCCTCGAAACCCGCAAGAAGGTTTCCGCGGCCTGGCTGGTGGAGCGCTCGGGCTTCGCCAAAGGCTTCGGCTTCGGGCGCGTTGGCATCTCTACCAAGCACGCCCTCGCGATCGTCAATCGCGGCGGCGCCACGGCCGCCGATGTCCTGGCCCTGAAAGAACAGATCCAGCACCGGGTGGAAGAAATCTGGGACGTTCACCTCGAACCGGAACCGGTCATGGTTGGAATGTGAGTCTTGCTCGTGGGAGCGACTAGCGCACGCCAAGCCGGCTAGCGGCGCCGCCCCGGATCGTGACCCCCGCTTCTCCATTGTGACCCCATTCAAATGGGGAAGGTGCAACGATCCGCCCGGCGGCGCCTCAACTTACTCATCGGCAAGTCTTGCCGCTTGCTTAAATATCTTCACAAACATTTTCCGTGTCAGCTTGCCCGTCTGCGTATTCTGGTTCGATGGGTGGTAAGAGGCTAGTAATACCTTACCGTCTGGTAATCGGTAACTGGCGCCGTGTTTGAAGAGGTAGCGCTGCTTGTTGATGATCAGACCTCGACGTTTTAAGTAGGAGAGATAAGCGTCGAAGCCAATCTTGCCGAGCGCGACCACGACCTTGGTTTTTCCTAATCCTTCAACCTCCCGATCTAGAAACGGTGCGCAGTTAGCCAGTTCCTGCGGCGTGGGCTTGTTGGCGGGCGGCGCGCAGCGGACGGCGGCGGTGATGTAGAGATCTTTCAACCTGAGCCCGTCGTCGCGGTCGGTGGCGTCGGGCTGGCTGGCGAATCCAGTTTCATGGAGCACTGGGAACATGAACTTGCCGGAAGCGTCGCCGGTAAACGGCCGCCCGGTGCGATTGGAGCCATGGGCGCCGGGAGCCAGGCCCATGATCAGGACCCGCGCCTCAGGATCGCCGAACCCAGGCACAGGCTTGCCCCAGTACTCATGATCGCGATACGCGCGGCGCTTCTCTCGGGCCACCTCCTCGCGATAGGCGACGAGGCGGGGGCAGCGAGTGCAGGCAACGACTTCGCGGTTGAGGATAGTTAACCACTGGGGATTACTTGACTGCATGTATTTACTATAAAGTATTGATTAGCTTGAGGGGATTTGTGAATCAGTATGCAGGGCTCGCGGCGACAACCCCGGCCGGAATGGCCAACCGCAATTGATCCAGCGAAGTCAAAACACTTTGCCAACGAGCCGGGTCCTTCTTCGTCTCAATGGGAACCGAAAGGTCAGAATAAAAGGTCAGGATGTTACCTCGCAGTTCGGGCGACGTCCGATCGAACTTCCGCGCCGACAGTTGAGCCAGCAAATTTGCATAGGTTTCGTCGGTCAGTGAGTACTCCGCGGCCTTGGTTGCGTCCCCAGTATCCAGATCGGCATTGGGAAGCGCCAGCGAGTCGGTGCGCACTTCTTCGAGAAAGGCCCGGTACTGGTCGACCGTTGTGTTGATGCTTTTGAAATAAAGATCCTCGGTTTGTGGAGTTGGATTCTCGAATGCTAACCCCTTGAAGGGACCAATTCTCGGCATGTATCGCAACAGGGTCGACAGAATCCGCGTGCCTACTCCCGGCTTTACGTAGTCCTTTCCCCACTGCTTTTCGTAATCGGAGCGCGAAAGACGGTACAGAAATTTCTTTTTCGCGAAGTCCGGCGTTTCGCGCATCAGATCCTTCTTATGGGTTTGCAGCGCGACCTCGGTCATATGCGGAATGAGCCGGCTCACCGCGAAGCGATACGATCCTATTGCCAGATCCTCGTGAGTAAGCACGTCTTTCAGTTCCACTCCGTACACAACGGGAAACACCCGCTCCAGTAGCGGCTTGGAAACCTGGAATCCGATGAAATCGTGATATTGCTGCGACGCATAACGATTCTTCGCGACTTGCACCGTGTCAAACCCAAACTCAGTTTTCAAGTGAGCCGTCTTGTCCTGGGCATACCGAACGGACTTGCCAAACTTCGCCCGCAGCTTGGGAAACTCGATGGCCACGGATTGGTTAACTGCCGGGTGACCGGAGATATCCGCTGCATAATGCGAGAGCGCGCCGAGCGCGAAGGCATACTCGTCGAAGTCCTGGCTTTCGAGCACCAGTTCATGAACGAAGTCTCCGCTGCGAACGTAGTGCACCAGATTGCTGAATTCTTTATTGCCGAAGGGATAATAGCCAAGGTCCTGAATGACGGCGCCGCCGTAGGCATAGGCGTGAGCCTCTTTGAGTTGATCCTCGGTCAGACCAGGGAATCGTTTGAGCAGCAGGGGCCGGATCTCATCAGTCCAGAGCAGGTCTACGATTTCCTCGTGGGTCAGAACTGAATACCCGGAGGAAACGCTGCTGCACAGGAGCACGACCAGAACAAAACCGGTGGCACGGAGACAAACCCGGCGCCAGACCTCACTAATGGCGTTTGGCGCGATACGCGGCCGGTTCATGGTTCAAATCCGGCCGAGAACTAAGAGAATGACCACGATGAAAAGGACCAGTCCCAGCCCTCCGGTCGGCGCATAACCCCACTCGCGACTATGTGACCAGCGCGGCAGCGCCCCAACCAGCGCCAAAACCAGAATCACTATCAATATGGTTCCAAGCATGTTTTGCTCCTATGCCCCTGCGAGTCAGCTTTAGTTGTAGGCCTTTCGCCGGTTTCTTACTGGTCAAAACTGCTCATCGAGTGGAGAAGAGCTCGCACGGCAGGTCACGGTACGATGACCGCCGCTCCGTCTATGGCGTCATGCTTGACGGCGGCGAGCGCTTGGTTGGCCTGGTCGAGAGAGAATACAGTCACCTTTGGCTGCAGCCGAATATCAGCAGCAATTCTCAGGAAATCGCGCGCATCGGAGCGCGTCATATTGGCGACGCTACGGATTTGGCGCTCACCCCACAGCAGGCGGTCGTAATCGAACTCCGGGACTCGGTCGAGATGGATGGCGTTGATGGCGACGATGCCGCCTTTTCGCAGGCTCGCAAGCGCTGCGATCACCACGTCTCCGCTGGGTGCAAACGTCACTGCGCGGTCGAGTTCGACAGGCGGCTTTTCGGTTTCGCCGCCCACCCACTCAGCACCCAGGGCGGCGGCCAACTTGCGATGCGAATCGCCGCGCGTCGAAACATACACCTTGCAGTCCCAGGAGCGCAGGACCGCGATCGCGAGATGTGCGGATGCGCCAAAACCGAAGAGTCCAACCCGGTCGCCAGACTCCACGCTGGCCACGCGCAGGCTGCGGAAGCCGATGATGCCCGCGCACAGCAGAGGCGCGGCGTGAAGGTCATCCAGCTCCGAAGGTAGCTCATAGGCAAAGTCGCTACGCGCCGCGGCATACTCTGCATAACCTCCGTTGACCGTGTATCCAGTGAAGACCGGTGAGTCGCAAAGATTTTCGAGCCCGCGACGACAGAACGGGCAATCTCCATCAACTCCGCCCATCCAGGAAACGCCGACGCGCGTACCGAGCGGCAACTCGGCGGTCGCACCACCCACCACATCACCAACGATTTGGTGTCCGGGGATGAGCGCATCTTTTCGCTGCGGCAATTCTCCTTCGACGATGTGGAGATCTGTCCGGCAGACGCCGCAGGCGCGAACCCGAAGCAGAAGCTGGCCGGCTGCGAGCTGAGGTTTGGGAGTCTCTTCGATTTGAAGCGGCTGCTTCGCGGTTCTGAAAATGGCAGCTTTCAAGGGCTTGGTTCCGAGGCTGTGGGGCCGGCGTTTGATGGCGTCTATTCCCTACAGGATACCGCCCCCCCGGCTCCGGATCAAAGACCGGAGTCCGGTCGTGTTCGGAGGCCCGAGCACACGCGTCGGTGCAGATCCATGTTTGAACCCGCACCGATGCGAGAGTGATTCGACTGTCTTAAGTACCCAAGCAGCCTGACCGATCCCTTAGGGTCAATCCGCTACTGACGGGGCTTTTCTTCCGTTTTAGGAGCCTCTTTCGCAGGACGAGGCGCGGGCTGTGCATGAGCTACGGCCGCCGGACGGGAAGCAGGCTGTGCTCGAGCGGGAGTCGGCTTACTCGACTCTGCGGGCGCGCGAGCCGCCTCGGGTTTTGCCGCCCTTTCAGTCGTGCGCGGAGCGGCAGCTTTGTTCTCATTCGTGCGCGCTGCCGCACCCTTATTCTCGGCAGCTTTGTGCTCGCTCGTGCGCGTTGCAGCTGCCTTGTTCTCAGCGGCTCTGTTCTCATTCGTGCGCGTTGCAGCTGCCTCATTCTCGGCAGCTCTGTTCTCGCTCGTGCGAGTTGCAGCTGCCTTGTTCTCAGCAGCTTTGCTCTCGCTCGTGCGAGTTGCAGCTGCCTTGTTCTCATTCGTGCGGCTTGCCGCGGCCCTGTTCTCAACAGCTTTGTTCTCATTCGTGCGCGTGGCAGATGCTTTGTTCTCGGCCGCCCTGTCCTCGGGGGCCTTGTAAGCTCCGCCCGCTGCCTTGGCGGCTACTACACCACGACCGCTGAACTCCCCAGGCTTCGTGGTTGCGGCGACAGCTGGCCGCCCATGGTTCACGGACGCCAGCAATGCGTGGTTGCCACTTGCGGCGTGCACGTGCTCGGTCTGCATTGAGGTTGCCGGCGTGTGGCGCTCATGTGCCGCCGACTCCTCGGCAGCGTTCGGGCGGGCGCTGACCCCGCCATGGCCGCCGTTATAGCTGACATGGTTGTACGTGGTGTTGTTGATAACGGTCTTGTTATAGACATTGTGAATGTTCGTGATGTTCACGTTATTCACCGAACGGTTATAGAAGAAAGCTCCGTTATTCCAATATCCGCCTTGATAGCCGACGCCACCGTAGCCGAAGCCGTAGTTGACGCCGCCGTAGAAGCCGATCTGCGTGCCCCAGTAGCCTTCATTCCAGGCGTAGGCGTTGTCGCCCCAACCCCAATAACCGGGAGTCCAGAGCAGGCCAGGTTCGGGAGCCATCACCCATGTGCCCGGCACCCAGAAGTAGCCTTCCTCGCCATTCGCCCAGTAGCCGGGCGTCCACAAATAGCCGTCGGCGGGGGCCATGGGCTGCTCGTAAACCGGTAGCGCAGGAGGCGCGATGGTGATCGACACGCCGAACTGCGCAAACAGGGCAGCCGGTATGGTGAGTATCAGAACTGCTAGCAACAGAAAACGGGAGATGCGCATTTTGAATTACCTTGCCTGATCATCCTTCGATTGCCCGGTTGAACCTTGCTGCTGCGGGCTGCGTGGAGTGAGGGCGATGGGTCGGGTACAACAATTCCACGGATGCACAGCCCAGTCTGAGCAATCCGACTCACTTTTCAAAAACGTGGCGGAGGCGACGTGGCGCGAGCCCACAAAACAGTGGGCTCGCGCGGACGATGGTTACACTCGATTACGCTCAAACCGATTGCGCTCAAGCCGACTAGAGTGTGACGTTGAGTTCAATGTTCACACCCGGATAGATCGGGTTGCACAGGTAATACACGCCATCAATGTCGATGACATAAACGTTTTGCGTATAGAGCCAGTTGCTCGGCCACACGCCAACAAATCCGAACGAATAGCCGCCGTATTGAAAGTGGCGATTACTGTAATCGCCCTGGTTCACGCGAAACGTGTGTCCCTGTCCGAAGTTGGCCTTGTAACGGTCGTCGGGAATTCTGCGTCCCCCGGCGTGCTGGTCTTGCTTTGCGGGCTTAGCTTCGGGTGCGCGTTGGTCTTGCTTGGCATTTCTCTGTTCCGGTTTCGCATTCTTCTCCTGTTGCGCGCTTCTCTCCTCCGGCCTGGCAGTCTTCTCTTCTTGTTTCGCAGACCTTTCTGGTTGAGCTTTCTTCTCGGCAGGTTTGTCTTTATCTTCCTGCTGTTCATGCTGCTCCTGCTGTGCGTAAACGGGAGCCGCTAGGGTCAGAGATAGAACTGCTGTGCCGATAATCCCTACTAGTTTCATGGGTGCTGCCTCCATTGTCGATTCAATCGTTTTAGCTGCGTTGCGCTACTGCAAGCTTCCTGTGGTCGCGTTGACCGGAGTGCCGATCGCATCGCCGGACACCAGAAGCTCCACTCTCCGGTTCTGTTGCCGCCCGGCAGAGTTGTCGTTCGAGGCTACTGGCAACGTGTTGCCGAAACCCCTGGCGCTGACTGAACTTGTCGCTACGCCTTCCTGCACCAGGTAATCGCGTACCGAACCAGCGCGATTCTCGGATAAGGTCTGATTCATGGCATCGCCACCGACGTTATCGGTGTATCCGCCAACCTCAACGTTGAGTCCCGGATAGGCGAGCAGAATGCCGGCGACCTTCGCCAGCTTCTCGCGCGCACCCGGCTTCAACGAGTATTTCCCGGTGTCAAACAACACATCGGACATGCTGACGATGAGCCCGCGCGCGCTGTCACGAGTCTGAAGAATCGTATTCAGCTGCTCTGATAATTTCGCACGCATGGCGGCCTTGTCTGTCTCAGCTTGTTGCGCGCTCAACTGAGCCTGCTGAGCCGCGAGGCGGGACTGTTCTGCGTCCGCCTGCGCCGCGGAAACTGCGCTTGCGGATGCAGCCTGGCTGTTGGCCATATCGGACTGAGCCTGTGCCGTCGCAGCTCGTGAATCGGCCGCGTCGGATCGAGCCCTTGCCGCGTCCGAGTCTGCCTGGGCCCTTGCTGCCTGGGCTCGGGCTGTATCGGATTGAGCTTGCGCCGTGTCGGATTGAGCTTGCTCTTTCTGCCGGCGAGCGTCATCCGCTTGCTGGCGCGATTGAGCTTGTGCGTCAGCAGAATCCTGGCGTTCGCTTGCAAGACGCATTTCGCCCATCTTCTTAACCGCGATTTCGCGCGCATCTTCCGCGGTTTGCACCGCCTCGCGGGAAACTGCGATCAGCGGCTTGCGATCCATGTGTTTGTTGATGGCATAGCCATCTGCGTTATTCATCAACTGGACAGCGTGTTGATAGCTGGCCGCGGCGTACTGCTCCGCTCCCTCGGATTGAGCGATGCGCAGGGCATTCCGCGCTTCGAAGAACTCGAGCGGCAGTCTGGCGTTCAAAACCACCGGATCAAACTTGTAGCCAGTCGGAATGTAGCCGCCGCGCTCCATCAGTTCATATTTCGCATTCACCGCTTCGCTGGTTCCCTTGGTGTCGTCGCGAACCACATTCTCGAGGACGACTGCATTGCTCGGCTGCCGCACCGCGTAGTAAGGTTCCGCGGTAACAATCAGCGCGAACGCCTGAAGGTCGGTGGTCACGTGCAGCTTGCTGTGAGCGTCATCGCCTACCAATACTTCGCCCAGGTTCACGGCCCGGCCTTCGGGCGAAATCGCCCACAGGACATAGGTCAGATACTCGTTGCCAAAAGTAATAGGTCTCTGCAGGTTGCCGAAATACGCATCGATCGAGATCGATCCCCGCTTGCTGTTCACGTGCGCTTCGCCGGTCGCTGAAGGCATCAGGCTGGTGCCCGCGAAATCCAGCTTCGAGCTTCCGCTGCGGTGCTCATAATTGACGGCCTGCACGCTTCGGCTGATGACCGTCACGCGGAATGTGGGAGTCGCACTCATATGCTCGACTTCCATCGGGGATTGAGAATTGGTCTGAGCTACGGCTGGCAGACTTAGTGCTACTGCGACCGCTAACAACAGTTTTGTTTTCACACTATCTCCTTGGGGGCAGGTATCTGCCTGGCTTCTAGCTTCATGCAAAGTTGGGAGTTCGTGACGTATTTATATGAATTGCGTCACCCACCTCATCCTCTTCCGAGACGAATCCCGGAAAGGGAATGAAACAGCCCGAAAATATTCAGCAGCCACAGAACCACCGCAATGACCACCACGCCATTCAAAATTGACTTAATGGACGACTGCATGGGGATGAAGCGATTCACCAGCCACAGCAGAACACCCACCACAACCAGAACTTCCAGGAGTTGAATCAAAGGCATGATCTTGACCTTTCTTCTTTTGCGGGCTAACCCTCTCATCCGCCGGAGGTGTTGCCCTAGTTTCGTGATCCGAAGAGCGTTTTAGGGTCGAATCGTGTCCGCCGCAGGTTCGGGGCGGACACGCGGATGCAAAATGCCGATTGTCTGGATGTGGTCGCCTGGAGTGACTTGATATTGCCCGGTTTCGGGCGACCTGGAATAGGAGCAGCGAATCAGCGTCCGCGGCTCTGTCTGCACACTCAGGAGAATAAAGAATGACAGGCGCCAGCTTGCACGTCTGAGCAAGATAGCTCACATGCGCGATTTAAAGATTAAGGTTGTCTCACTGGTCGTGCGCTCGCTGCCGGCGCTCGCAACATCCGTTGTCATCCAGCCATGCCAGCAGGGAACGCACGCTGGCCCGAGCCAGGGCAATGGCGCAGTCCGCAGCTCCGTAATAGATGTTCAGGGTGTCGCCGTCGGCGTCCATCGTGTACCCGCAGGGAAAGACTACATCGTCGACGTCGCCGTGAACCTCGTACTCCGCCTCCGGTCCAAAGATCCACGAATCTCCGCGCAGCAGGCACTTTGCCGGGTTCTCCAGCTCGAACAGGGCCAAACCTAACCGATACAAACAGCCGGAAGGAGTTTGCCGTACGCCGTGGTAGAGCACGAGCCACCCCAGGGAAGTTTCAATCGGAGGCGGCGACATGCCGATCTTGTTGGCGTCCCACCAGGCGCCGCGCCGCGCTTCCAGCATCAGCCGGTGCCGACCCCAATGGCGCAAGTCTGGAGAGTAGGAAATCCACATATGCGCCCCGAGATGGGTCGCGGGCCGATGAATCAAGGCCCAGTATCCATCGATGCGCCGCGGCAGCAGCGCCGAGTCTTTGTCATCTGGCGACATAATCACGCCGTAGCGCTCGAACGTTCGAAAGTCTTTGGTCAAAGCCAGAGACACGCCGGGTCCACCCCGCGAATAGGAAGTGTAAGTGACGGCGTATTGCTGTAGCTCGGGCACAAAAGTGATGCGCGGATCTTCAATGCCCCAGATCTCTTCCGGGAAATCCTTGGGGTTGGGCATCAAGGTGGGTTCGGCATCAATCTGCCATCCGTCGACTCCATTCTTGGAACGCGCGGCGCAAAGATGCGACAAGCCGCGCCGATCTTCCACGCGGCAAAGCAGCAGCGTAGAGCCATCCGCGAGCAGAGTCGCGCCCGGGTTAAACACACTGTTGATCGAGTAAGGCCAATCCTTACTAGTGAGGATCGGGTTTGCGGGATGCCGAAGAAGCAGCGGCTCGAAGCGAATACTCGGAGGACTCAAAGGTTCCTGAGCGGGTACGGTCATAATGAGATTTCCTTTGCTTCAGACTCTTGCAGGGCACGCATTTCCAGCAGTGCCATTAAAAACGAGAGGGTTGACTCCGCGCCCTGGTTCTCATTGGCGCGGTCGGGATGCAGGCCGTCCCGGCAGCCACCGGTGACGGAGTCATAAAGAGAAAGTTGCAGATCATTGTTACCGAGAAACCAATTGAAAGCCGACCAGGCCTCATTGCGCCAGCAGCCATCGCCGGTTACGCGGTAGGCTTGCAGACAAGCGGACACCGCGCCGGCAGCCTCAATCGGCTGCTGATCGAAGCGGGCCGGTTCAGCACCCTGACGATAGAAGCCTTGAGAACCAATCGGTACGAAGTGGCCGTTGGTCCGGCAACGCTGAGTTTCCATCAGCCAATCAAGCGAAGTGAGTCCGGCGGAAACCATGCGTTCATCCCCGCACGCCGATCCCGCCAGCAGCATCGCCTGGGACAGCCTCGCGTTCCCGTAGGCCACAACGTTCTCAAACCACTTCCACTCCGGACCCTGGATCGATTCATACAGGTCCAGCAGTCTTCGCGCCAATGCGAATCGTACGCGCTGTGCGTCCCGGTCGCCAGGGTACGAATGGAGGTACTCCTGAACTCCCAGCACTGTATAGGCGCAGGCCCGCGGACTGCGGAACTCGACCGCCGCCGGCAGCGAGAACTCAAACAAACGCCCGGCGGCGCCTCTCAATCCGGCATTCGTCGATCGCGCGAGCAAACTTCCAAGGGCCCACAACGCGCGCCCGTGCGAATCCTCCGAGCCCTGGTCTTCGATCCAGTGATGATCATAGGCAAGGAAGTTTCGAAACCTTTTCTTCTTTGCGTTGAAAGCATGCTCCAGGAAAGCCAGATACCGAAACGCCCAATCAGGATTGAATCCCTCGGTTCTTCCGAAACCATCCGCTTCTGGCTGGCTCAAACACGTTTGGTTCAAACCCGCCTGGTTCAAACCCGTTTGGTCCAGCTGTACCGTGAAAATGAGTGCGCGCGCGTTGTCGTCGGTGGTATATCCCTCGGCTCGATTAGGAATGGTAAAGATCGCGTGCTGCAGCATCCCCGTGTCGTCAGTGAGAGCATTTACGTGATTGAGGTTCAGTTCGGGCAGCTGGTTCAGTATTTTCGGAGTGGCCCGAGCCATGAACTGTGCTCGGGGAGCCTCCATGCGGTCGCTGCGAACCCGCGCAAAACTTGCCATATAACCCTGAGCGACCCTCTTCCAGACCATTTCCCGGGCGAACAGATAAGCTCGTTTACGCATGGCATGGCGGACGGCGGGCGTGTCCAGGAGTTCGATTGTCTTTTGCGCGATTGCGTCCGGGTTTTGGAAAGGTACGAGCGCGCCGCGGCCAGCGTCCAATAACTCGATCGCGTGCCAATAGGGAGTCGAAATGATCGCCTTGCCCGCGCCTAACGCATACGCCAGAGTCCCGGAAACCACTTGCTGCTCATGGCGGTAAGGAGTGATGTAAATATCCGCCGCGCCAATGAACTCGACCATCTCTTCCGGATTGACAAAGCGGTTGTGGAAGATCACTTGCGATTCCACTCCCACTTCCTTCGCCAGAGCTTGCAGGCTGGCGCGATACTTGTCTCCTTCGCGACGCAGAATGTGAGGATGAGTCGCCCCAGCAACCATGTAGACGACGTTCTTGTGCCTGGACAAAATCTGCGGCAGCGCTCGAATCACGTTTTCGATTCCCTTATTCGGCGAGAGCAGGCCGAACGTCAGCAGCACCGCTTTCCCTTCCACCCCGAAGCGGTCTTTATAGAAATTCGGATCAAGAAATGGCAGGTCGGGAACTCCGTGAGGAACCATGTCGATCTTGCTGCCCGGCACCTTGAAGATTTCCTGCAGGAACTGGGAGGAAAGCTGGCTCATGACAATCAGGCGATCGGAGACTTCCGCAATTTCTTCCATCACCCGCAGCTGATCCCGATCTGGCTCCCGCAGAACGGTGTGCAGAGTGGTCACCACCGGCATCTTCAAGCCGCGCAGCAGATGCAAGATGTGGCTCCCTGCCGGGCCTCCGAAGATCCCATACTCATGCTGCAGGCACACCATGTCGATATTGTTGAAGTTCAGGAATTCCGCCGCGTCGCGATAGGACTTCAAATCATCCTGAGCAAGCGACCATCGCACCCGCGCGGGATAGTCATAGCCTTGCTCTGTGTCGTCGACCGGGAGCGCCAGCAGCCGGGCGGTTCCGTACTCCGCGGAGATCGCGCCGCAAAGGTCGGTCGTGAACGTCGCGATTCCGCATTGCCGCGGAAGATAATTTCCAATCACAGCAATTCGACTAGGCAGCGATGGTCTCGATTGCAAGCGCGCACGGGTCCCTGAAATCGCCTCGGGCGCAGGAGCGCGGCGACTGACGACTTCCAAGTCCCGATTTGGGAACACTGTGATGGGTATCGCCATTCTCCCTGATTTCTGATGAGAACAATCGCTTCAAGAGACCCTTTTTCAAGGCGGGACGCGAGCGAGCACTGTGGTATGGATTGAAGTATTGTCTCTTGCCAGTATTTAACGAAAGCAGCGCGTCAAACTGATCAAAATTGACCAGCATAGTTCCGGGCGTGAGTTCACTATGCGGCTATGAAAGCAAAGAAGGATCTGGCTCTGGCGGTCCGATGCCCTACCTGCGGCGCCAAACCTGGAGAGAAGTGCGAGCTCAGCACTGGCTTACCCCGCACCGCGCCGCATCGAGACCGGCGCTTAGTGGCTGCGGATCACTAGGCGTGTCGCACAGCAAACCGCCTGTCTCCGCGGGAGAATCTTTCAGTTTCGCTCACTTCCCTTTGAAATTCTGTGCACAATAGCTCAGTTTCCAAAACATCAATGCTACGACCTTTTATGAATATTGAAGACCTTTCGCCGGACTATAATCAGTGACGATGCGCTCCCCTTCAGCAAAGAAGCACTCCGGGTTCGACTCCGATACTTTCCTTGCCACCATTGGCGATGGCAGGAAGATTTTCTCCGTTGCAAAAAAGGAAGCGATATTCGCGCAGGGAGACGCGGCCGACGCCGTTTTCTATGTTCAGAAAGGCAAGGTGAGACTTACGGTTGTCTCCCATGCCGGCAAGGAAGCAACCATCGCAATCGTGAGCGAGGGGAATTTTTTTGGTGAGGGTTCCCTGGCAGGTCAGCTCTTGCGTATGGGCTCCGCGGCGGCAATGACCGATTGCGAGATCCTGCGGGTAGACAAGAAGACGATGATGGACGCCCTCCACCGCGAACCGGCGTTCTCGGAAATGTTTGTGGCCTATCTGTTGGCTCGTAACATCCGCTACGAAGAAGATCTGGTCGACCAACTGTTTAACTCCAGCGAAAAGCGGCTGGCCCGCGTCCTTCTATTGCTGGCTCATTTCGGTAAGGAAGGGATTCCGGAAACCGTGGTGCCGAAGATCAGTCAGGAAACGCTGGCCGAAATGGTTGGGACGACGCGTTCGCGAGTCAGCTTCTTTATGAACCGCTTCCGGAAGCTCGGTTTCATTCACTACGCCGGAGGTACCGAGGGAGCACTGCAGGTCCACAGCTCTCTTCTTAATGTAGTTCTGCACGATTGAGTGCTTCGGCGTAAGCCGCGGTCAGATGACCCTCCCCGATCGGGCTCGCCGGCTCCCATTCGATTGGCAACAAGTGACGGATGCGGGCGGTCCCGGTCGGTTTGCTCTGCCGATGGCCGCACGACAAGCAGATGGCTCCCACTTCCCGGATCCCCGTCTCTCTCGATATTTCGTTCTCGCGGACCGCAACCGAGCCGGTGATGACCGGACCGGCACACACGTCACAATCGTAAGCAGACAAATGAAGATATTGTTTTCGCATTGGTGTCCTCCCGATGCTAAGCGACAATGTTAAGCGACGATGTTAAGCGACGTTAAAACGGATTTCCGCAATCCTAACCTTTGAGCAATTCCGCATCTGTTCACTATTGCTCGCCCTCCCACCCAAATGGCTCAACCGAGCCGACAGAACCTCTGTCTACGGAACATGAGCAATTGTGAGCAGCATCGCGGGACGTTCAACCTCTATAACGGTCAAGCATGGCTACGAACAACACTCTGCTCTGTATCCACCGCGACCCGGCTCAGCTGAGCCTGTTGCAGGAGAACGGATACGAGCTGCTCACCGCGACCACCGGCCACGAAGGCCTGCGGCTTTTTGCTTCACAGCCCGTGGATGCAATCGTGCTCGAATACCACCTCGGACTTCTGGATAGCACATTCGTTGCAACTGAGATCAAGCGGGTCCAGCCGTCGATTCCGATCGTCATGCTGGCCGACGACCTGGAATTGCCCGACGGCGCTCTGAACTCGGTTGACGCGCTGGTAACTAAGTCCGACGGATCTCACTTCCTGTGGGCGACAGTTCACTTCGTATTAAATGTGAAGCCGGCACAGGGCCATGGAGGAAAAGTGAAGGCTCAAATGGCGCCCGACTCAAAGGCCGCGCCTTTCACATCAAAAGAGTGGAGAAGTATTCAGAGGGGAACCGTCCGGTTCTAAGGAACCTGCATACCGAGCAGCAGTGGGGGAAACACCTCCAAGCAGATCGGGAAGCCGCACCTTCCTGGGCTTCCCAACCGGCGAGCCCTCAGACCGAACCTCGCCGGCCGCTCACCAGGTTAATCACCAGCACAACCAGCGCCACAACCAGCAACAGGTGGATCAAGCCGCCGGCCACATGCAGGCTGAAACCCAAGAGCCACAGAATTAGAAGAACCACAAAAATCGTCCAAAGCATATTCATCTCCTTATCTTGCAGGGTCCAGGCCATTTTGCACGGTTCTCTTTTGGGATACTGAGCAGCATTGCTCATTCCGAAGATTAATGAAGTGAGCAATTCAGATCAGCTATTTCTTCGGGCTTGAACGATCATGGTTGGAGAGACGAGCACTTCTTCTCGCTCTTTCAGATCCCCTGAACTAAGTCAGCCAATCTGAAGTCAGCCCTCCTTAGTGGCACAGCTCCGAAAGGAACAATTTCATGAAAAAGACAATTTCACTTTTGTTAATGAGCATGATCGGCATGGTTGGAACTTACGCATTTGCCGGCTCAGACCGGGAAGACACCGTCGAGCGCATGCAGAAATCAGTCGACGTCCTACAGTCCATTATGTCGACGCCCGACAAAGGTATCCCTGAAGAAGTGTTGAACGGCGCCAAGTGCGTCGTCGTAGTGCCCAACTTGCTCAAGGGCGGATTCATCTTTGGCGGCAAGCACGGGCGCGGCGTAGCAACTTGCCGCACGGCTGGCGGCTGGAGCGCTCCCGCATTCGTTTCCGTGGGCGGCGGCAGCTGGGGATTGCAGATTGGCGTCGAAGGCGTGGACCTCGTCATGCTGGTCATGAACGACCGCGGCTTACAGCATCTGCTCTCGACCAAGTTCGAACTCACGGGCGAAGGATCAGTGGCTGCGGGCCCAGTTGGCCGTCACACCTCCGCCGGAACTGACATTCTGCTGAACACTGAAGTACTGACCTACTCGCGCTCGAAAGGCATATTCGCGGGCCTGACCCTTGAAGGCGCGGTAATCGAACAGGACAACGACTCAACGCGCGCCATCTATGGCCACCACATGATGTTCCGCAACATTCTTTCGGGCAAGGCGTCAACTCCCGCAAGCGGAGCAGCATTTGTGAGGGCAGTATCCGAGGCCGGCCACCAGGCTCACGTCGCCGAAGCCAGAGAAGACGACAAACACTAGTCGAATCAGAGCGCCATCATCGGCGCGATTTATAGCTGGCCGGAGCCGCTCAGGCTTCCGGCCAGCTTTTATTTTTGGACTACTTTGCGATCTGCGCCACGACCTCCGGCAGCACTGGCGTGCCTTCGGCTCTCACCGCATCCAGCGCCTGCGGATTTAGCCCCAACGCCTTCACGATCGTGGGCGCGACCTGCCTGGTCGCCACCACTGCCGAGACTGTCCGCGCCTTAAAGGCTGGATTCGCTACCAGCAGCATGACGTTAGTATCGTCATGTGCGAAGCCGCCGTGATCTCCGATCATTGACGTACTGCCCGAGTAGGTCACGCCCACATTCGGGGTCACGATAATGTCGGGAGACCGCGGATCCTCGCCCGGCTCAAGACCGCCCACGTTGTAATTCAACGCCAAGCTGGGCCCGTAGTAGATCTCGCCCAGCCCGATCGCCGCCGCATTGTTTTCGAGTAACTCGACGGCGGCGGGCACGCTCGCTCCCTTTTTCAGCCAGAGCACCGAGACGTCGTCTTCGGTTGCGCCGATGCCTGTAGTGTTCAGCGGCGACTCCGAGAAGGGGATGGCATTCCCCAGCAGGGTTGCCGGAGTGTTGGCGCCGTCGGCTACGTACCGCGTCGGGTCGATCGGCGACTCGCCGTGCTTGGCGGTGATAATTACCAGCGTGTCGTTATAGATGCCAGCAGTTTTGAGTGCGTTGACGATCTCGCCGATCGCAGTGTCGACGTATTCGATCTCCCCCAGCAACTCGGCGCTGGGCAGGGCTGCCGCGTTCTTGTAACCGCCCGCTGCCACGCCTGCCTCATTGACGGACTGTCCCACATACACGGATTGGAAGTTCATTCCGAAGACCGCCGGCGTCACCGCTGGCGCACCCGAGTGCGTCTTGCCCGCAATCTCCTTCAGCAAGGCGTACACCTTGATCGCGTCATAGCACTGGATGTTTTCGAAGCTCGCATTCCACGCCGCCGCACCTACTGGGTCGCGGACCGGATCGCACGAAGCGCCTTCCAGCGTCTTTACCCCTGGCAGCGGCACGACAGCCGAGCTAACCTCAGGTGCGTAGTAGTCATCGAGGCCGGTGCCGCCCGGGCCGCCAACAAACGAGTACGAGGGGTGCTTGTCAATCCACGCCGTGTATCCACCTGCCGCATGAACGACACCAAAAACAGTGTTTGTCCGAATGAAATTCCACGGATACACCGGAGCGCAACCGTTCTGCGGGTCGCGCGAAAGCTTTTTCGGATCGATCGAAGCGATGCCTCCCTCGGTCAGTCCGGCGCCCGCCGCACCACCGTTCAGCTTGGTGTCGTCAAGATCGATGCCCTGGTCGTTGTCCGTAGTGGTTCCGGTCGGTATCGCAAATGGCGTGCATGGCCCCGCAGCCAAACCGGTGCCAGTCGACTTTGCCGGTGCATCGAGCGACCTGTCGTAGGCGACGTCGTAATAGAGGCCTGTCGTCTTTGGCGAGCCACCGGAGGCCAGGGCCGCCATTCCCGGAAAGGAGTCCGTCGGTTTCGATGACTCCGTGTTCACGTAATTGATCCCAGTCTGGCTCAATGCCGCCATGTTGGGGCAATACGGATCCCCGCCATTCACGCCCGCAATCCCGTTCGCGCAGTTATTGAAATCCACCGCGTGCATGCCGTCAATGCTCAACAGCAGCACATGCTTGATATTCCCCGAGCCCACTGCATTCTTATCTGCCGCGATTCCATGCGTAGAAGATGCCAGCGTCAACGCTGCGGCTACTCCTGTTAGTACCAGCCTATTTGCTCTCATGTAAAACCTCCACGAGAGTATTAGCCGGAGAATATTACACAGGCGTTACTCCTCTGTGAAATCTCAGCTAATTAGGACTGGCAGAACTGATCAGTCGGCGGGTGAGGAATGCTAAGTGTTCAGAATCCCCGCCCAGGCGAAGTTGAGCCGGCACCCTCGATCTCGCCTGGAAGGACAAGGCGGAATCTTGCGAACGTGGCGCAAAGTGGAGGACACTCATGGCTAGCATGAGAACTCC
>Ga0209624_10000541_pt1 | contig 33144 bp, 30 predicted proteins | sample JacPinW_OM2H0_O1_FD_188565 | JGI IMG/M metagenome (GOLD analysis project Ga0209624, IMG submission 188565) | Forest soil microbial communities from Algoma, Ontario, Canada - Jack Pine, Ontario site 1_JW_OM2H0_O1 (SPAdes) (version 2) | ecosystem: Environmental > Terrestrial > Soil > Boreal...
CACAGGATTGAGGATGGGCGCGACGCTGCCGCCGTCGCCGGAGAAGATCCTTGCTCCCAGCCATGCAGCCAGCCCCGAGCCGATCAGATACCCCAGAGCCCCGGCGAAGATGGCGAGCAGGCCGGTCTCGGCGTAGAAGAGCACGGCGATTGCGCCTTTGCTGGCCCCAAGAGAGCGCATGAGGCCAATCTCGCCGCGACGCTCGAGCACCGCCGTGGCCATGGCAGCGCTAACGGCAAATCCTGCCGCCAGCAGTGCTGCCGCGCTGACCAGCCACATCAGGCCGCTGATGCGGTTGAGGACATTACCCTCGCTCTGTTCAACGCGCCGCACCTGTTCAGCCTGCGCACCGGGTATAGCCTCGCGAATCTGGTAGGCGATGGAGTTGGCGTAGGGACGGCAGTACCAGATCTCACGCTGCTGTGGCGAGAGCGAATCAGGATCGACCCGCGCAAAAGCGTCCTCGGGCTTAGTGCGCGCGGAGATTTCTACTCGGGAGATGGCGTCGGGTGGAAGCTCGGGAGCCGGTGTCTCACCGTCATACGCTGCCCGCGATAAGTATTTGTAAGGAAATATGAGATGGGCATCAGCAAGCGGCAACAAGACCTGATTATCCGTCTCGTCTCCTGTGGCCACAATTCCATTCACACCCAAGCGATACATTTTGCGGTTGTCGGGATGGGAATCTGGACCTATATAAAAATAATCTCCGACGTGCAGACCGAGCTTCTTTGCAAGTGCTGATCCGACGGCCGCATTTGAATACCCGTCGTAAACTCCTTCTGGCATTTTCTGAGGCCAATTGCCCTGAAGGTGCCACCAAGGATGAAGCTGAGGAGCACCGGTGGTTATTTGCTCGAATCGCTCAGAAAACCACATACCGGTAACTACGGCTCGAACTGGAACCTGAGCGTCGAAATGAATTGATTCGACGTAAAAGGATTTCGATAGTTCCGGGCTCACGCCGGTGATGTTGTTGGCCCAAAAAATCGTTTTCAGTTTGGCGAGGTCGCTCTCTTTGAGGTAGGAGCCGCCTGACGCTGGCTTCACATCTACGCCGCCTATCTTCACGTCGAGTAGGTCGGCCTTTGGGTAGACAACGATGTTTGCTCCGTAGACCGCCAGCTCTTTATGGATACGGTCGCCGATGGTGGTGGCGAGAGCGAGCATCGCCGTGACCGCGGTAGTGCCAAGCAGGATCGCGATACCCGCCAGCATCTTGCGCCGACGCTGTCGACGGAAGCTTTCCATGAGCAGTCGGAAGAACATCAGCGTTCAAAGACCGGTGCGAGCTCGCGGAGGTCTGCAGCCTGGATGACGACCTGTCCGCCGCCTACCGACGACCTGAGCGGAATGGGGTTGCAGCCACCCTTTTGTCCCATCGATGCGGCGTTCAGCGGCGAGGCACACATCTTGCAGGTGATGCCCTGGCTGCCGATGTAGAAGCCAACAGGCCCGCAGATGGAGCAGGCGTCGGCTACCGAAACGATGTTGCCGTCTGGCTTCTTGAAGAGCAAAAAGCGGATCTCAATGTTGCCGCCTTTGCCGTCATCAATGTGGACGCCGTAGCGGTGAAGCTTATCGTCGTTGACGTCGGCGGTGGGCAGAGTAACCTGCGAGCCAACGAGGGTCACAGGGGCAGTGGGGGAGAGCGCGGTCGAACTCTTGGCGTAAATAAACTCTGCCGTCGAAAGGAAGATGAAGACGAAGCTGGTGGTGACGACGGCGGTCATCCACATCTTTTCGCGGCGCTGGGTCCATTCGGCCTTGCGCTTGTCAGCTGGGGTCGCTGTGGCGCTGAGAGCAATGGGGGCGCGGCGTTTGTATTCGAGCAGCATCATCAGGCCAGCGAGGGCGAGCATGGTGACGAAGAAGAAGAGATCGTTGCGGACGATGGGTCCGATGAGGCGCATCTCGGCGGTACTGGAGGGAAGGACGCCGTTTTCGCTGAGCTCGTGAAGACCGCTGACGATGAGCTGGAAGGCCACAAAGTAGAGGATGACCGTGGTGACGCGGAAGAAGCGCTGAAGGTTGATCTTGACGCTGCCGCGGATGAAGAGAACGCCGAAGACAACCGCTACTGTGATACCGAGTAGCGTCCCGGTAAAGCTGAGGATCTCGGTGGAGTTGAGGGTGACGGCCGAAAGGATGAGGACGGTCTCAACGCCTTCGCGAAGAACCAGGAGGAAGACGAAGAAGAAGAGACCCAGCTTGGAGACTCCAGCGGGACCGGTGTATTGCGAAATCTTCTCCTCGATCGAACCCTTCATGGTGCGGGCCGTCTTGTGCATGAACCAGATCATGCTGATGACGAAGGCGGCGGCGGCGAGCATGACCCAGCCTTCGAAGATGTCAGTGTTCCACCGGGTGTGGGCGAGGACGACGGCTCCGGCGACGCTGGCGGTGACCGCGGAGGCAAGCGCCCAGAAGACGGTCCGCTTGAGCTCGGGCCGACCGATCTTCGAGAGGTAGGCGAAGACGATGCCTACGATCAGCGACGCTTCGACGCCTTCACGGAGCGTAATGATAAATGCTTGCAACATAACGTCTTTCTCTTCTCCGAGGGACACCAGTTCGAGCAGAGTAAGCGGCTGCGGCCTCGACTCGACGAGAGCAGAATCACCCGTCGTCCCACCATCTAGTGTATTGCGGACTAAATTGGTCGTCAATTCGACGTTGAGGCGGAATTCTTGGAGCATACACAAAAAAATGCCGCCATTCTTGCGGCATGCTAATTAGAGCGTAGTTTTGGATTGAATTTGCTATGAGAGGGGAACGATGGTGCGCCCGGAGAGATTCGAACTCCCGACCCTTTGGTTCGAAGCCAAATGCTCTATCCAGCTGAGCTACGGGCGCGGAAAAACAGAGAAGTGCTATAGCCAAAAATAGCGAATTATTTGACAGTCGGCAACTACGTTGTGGTGACTGGGTCTGGGGGCGCGGGGGCAGGCGGCGCGAACATTGGCACGGTCTCCACGATGTCGAGCCCCGCGCGGCGCAGCAGTTGGTGGATCACCGGCCCGGTTAGGCGGGTGGCGTCGTATTCCACTCGCACGGTCTTCTTCGCTTCGTCGAACTCCATGCGGCGCACGCCGTAGACCTCTCGCACCTTCGCCATGGCCAGCGTGGCTGACTCCGTCGGAGGAACGCCGTAGCGGTAGAGAACATCAAGCTGTGTCATGCATCGATCATAGCAGTGGGTAGGTCCTCTGAGGCGGCTCCTACAACTCATTCCGTAGAATCGGGAGATGGCGATCTCTCTGCACGAGGGCAAGTTCTCCGCATTAATCTTCGACTGCGACGGCACCCTGGTCGATACAGCTGCGGCGCATCTGTGGGCTCTGCAGCAGGCTCTCGAGCCGCTTGCGCTTACGATGACACCTGCGTGGTACTACCCGCGAGTCGGCCTTACACCGGACGCGCTGATGGACGAGTATGAGGCGCAACTGTCCGGTGCCGCGCCACCGCGGCAGGGCATCTTTGAGCGCTACAACGTGGCCTTTCAGGCCGGGCTGCATTTGATCGAGGAGATTAATGTGATCGCCGAGATAGCGCGTGACTGGCGTGGGAGAGTGCCGATGGCTGTTGCGTCGAACGGGCGCAGGCGGAATGTCGAAGCGACCCTGAGGGTGACAAAGTTGCTGCCGCTGTTAGACTGCATTGTTGCGGCAGAGGACGTAGTGCACGGCAAGCCCGAGCCGGATGTCTTCCTGGAGGCGGCGCGGCGCATGAAGGTGGACCCAGACCGGTGCGTCGTCTTCGAAGACTCGAACGAAGGTCTGGAAGCGGCGCACAGAGCGGGAATGCGGGGAATCGATATTCGCGAGTCCTACTCGCCGCAGCGGCCGATGTAGATTGGGGCTCGCGGAGGCAAATTTACAACTTCGACAGATACCCCGTAATCTCCGGGCTGGTCCAGTTCTGGGCATCGACGAACTTTCTGCGCAGAATGCCCTTTCTGTCGATGATGTAAGTCTCCGGAATTTGCACGGTTCCGTAGAGTGCGTTGACCCTCTGATCTTCATCGCGGAAGGTGAGGAGATCGACATGGTGTTGAATCAAAAATCGGTGGTAGACATCGGGATCGTGATCCATACTGACGGCCACGATCGCCAAGTCTGGCATCTCGTTGTGGAGCGCCAGCAGGCTCGGCAGCTCTTCAACGCATGGAGCGCAGAAAGTTGCCCAAAGGTTGAGGACCACGACCCGCCCCCGCAGCTTGCTCAGATCGACAGTTTGCGCTCCATCGCTCAACACAAACTGCGGCGCAGGCTTATCGATGTTTCCCGGGTGACTGCCCCGGTCGCATCCGCCTGTGAGCAGCGCGCCCAACGCCAAACTTATCCAAACTTTGCCCAGGACTCTACGCACAATACGCTCCGGTTCCTATAATACGAACTTGTGAGTTCCACACCCCATATTTCCGAGCCAGACTCTGTTGTACTCCCCGAGTTGGATCTGTCCATCATCCTCCCGGTACGCAATGAGGAGCGGTCTCTACCGGCGTGCCTGAAGTCACTCCTTGACCAGTCCGAGCAGGGATTTGCGCTTGGTCTCCAGTGGGAGCTGATCCTGGTCAACGACGACTCAACCGACCGGACGCGCGACATCGCCGTCGAGGCTGCTGCGCGGTATCCAGGCGTGATTCTGCTCGATGCCCCGCCACTTGATTTGAGCAGTCGAGGGGGCTTTACGGGCAAAAGCAACGCCTGCTGGGCTGGAGCGCAGATCGCCAGAGGCCGAAACCTCCTCTTCACCGATGCCGACACGGTCCACGAACCGGGTAATCTGTCACGCGCTCTTTTTGAAAGGGAAAAATACAAGGCCGCGCTACTCTCCTATTCGCCACGCCAGATCGTTACCGGCTTCTGGCAACACGCGGTGATGCCGTTGATCTTTTCAGAACTGGCCTCGGTCTATCCTCCAAAGCAGGTGAGCGATCCCACGACCCGACTGGCTGCGGCCAACGGTCAGTTCCTGCTTGTGGAGTCGGATGCATATTTTTCGGTCGGCGGCCACCGTGCGGTTGGCAACTCGGTGCTGGAAGACGTGGCCCTGGCGCGAAACATCAAACGTGGTCCTCGCATCATTCGCTTTCGCTATGCCCCCGATGCACTCTCCACCCGTATGTACCGCACGACCCCAGAGATGATTGAGGGCTGGACAAAGAACCTGGCCTTGCTGCTTCCAAAACCTATCTCGCTTGCCCTGTGGCGCACTCTGGACCTCCTGCTCTTCTTCGGTCTTCCGGCATTGGCGCTCGGCCTCTACTGGCTGCTGCCGTGGCAGCGTTGGGTTATCCTGCTGCTTTGGGTGCGGACGCTCTGGCGTTTCTACTCGCGCGTTGCTCGCTCCTCGTTTCCAGCCTGGGATGTGGCGATCTCGATCCTCGGAGTTCCTCTCTTCATTTATTTGCTGATCAAGAGCGTTATTCAGCATCGCATCAAAAAATCGGTAACCTGGAAGGGCCGCAGCTACAACCCGACGCTCTAGGTGAGTCGGGCCTTACATCCGCTAGTTGTTCCGAGACGTCTAACCACATGGAGCAAAATGATCTTTCTTACGCGCAAAGCCGAATTTTCCTCCGCGCACTTCTACTGGAACGACGCCTGGTCGCCGGAGGAGAATCAGCGCGTCTTCGGCAAGTGTGCGAATCGTAACGGTCACGGTCACAATTACACGCTGGAGGTAACCGTCTCCGGCGAGGTAGATCCGGTCTCGGGCTTTGTCGTCGACTTGAAGGAGCTAAAGGATATTCTGGAGCGCGAGGTGGTCAGTGTGTACGACCACCGTCATCTCAATCTTGAAGTTCCCGAGTTCAAGACCACGGTCCCCACGACGGAAAATATAGCGATCGCTATATGGCAACGCCTGAACAATAAGATTCCTCACGCAAAGCTGTACCGTATCCGCGTGTACGAGATGCCCGACCTGTTCGCGGACTACTATGGTGAGCAATGAAAGCACATCTCTCCCGCCGCTACCACTTCAGCGCATCGCACCGTCTGCACACGGAGAGCTACGACGCGGCGCAGAACGCCGCAGTCTTCGGCAAATGCAACAACCCTCACGGCCATGGACACAACTACACAGTGCAGATCACGCTGAGCGGTCAGGTTGATCCCGCAACCGGAATGGTCTGCAATCTAGCCGAACTTGATGCCTTCGCACAAACAAATTTACTGGCGCGTTTCGATCACACCAATCTGAATACGCTCAACTGCTTCCGCGACACCGTTTCGACGACAGAGAATCTAAGCATCGAGATTCATCGCATCTTTCAACGCTTTACCGCCGCCCATCTGGAGCGAGTTCACGTGGAGGAGACCAGCAATAACTCCTTCGACTATTCCGGCAACTCGACACCTGCGCCGGGCACCATCTGAGAACCTGTCTAAAAATAGCTCACATAGCCGAATAGCCGCCAATGTCTTCCGCGAAAGCTGTCAAGCCCCTCGACTTTTTAACTCGCACATAACAAAAGGAATTTAGCCATTGAAAGATGACCTATGAGTTTCCCCCGTTGCGGTAGAATAGAAATAGAGATTGAGAAAGCCCCGGTCAGTCGCCGGGGTTTTCCTCTTTGTCGGCAAGGCTTTACCGTAACTCCTTTGTAAAGAATATTTTACCTGTAACTAATTTGGAATCTATATTTTACCTGTAACCCGTGTGGAATTTATATTTTACAAAAACGACGAAATCGTAAGTCATTGAATCAAATTGGTTTATCCTGAATACCCCCGGGGGGTACCCCCCGGAAGAGTATGCCCTCGGCATATCGTGGAGATTGTGTATGAATTCGAAGGACTGCCAAAGTCATTCTCGACGAGTCTACCGGACTAGTTTAGATAGGTTCTAAGAAAGGCCTCAACTATGCCACGCACGTCCGCCATCGTCGAAGCACCCCTGTTGGACAGCGTCTCCACGCAGGACCTCTACCGTGAGTTGCTCCTCCGCATCGGCGAAGACCCGACCCGCGACGGTCTGGTGCGCACCCCGGAGCGCATGGAGAAGTCCATGGCCTTCCTGACGCGTGGCTACACCATGAACGTGACCGATGTGTTGCATAACGCGCTCTTCGATGTGGACTACGACGAGATGGTGATCGTGAAAGACATTGAATTCTTCTCGCTGTGCGAACACCATCTTCTGCCCTTCTTCGGCAAGGCGCATATCGCCTATGTTCCCGACGGCAAAGTGATCGGGCTCAGCAAGATTCCGCGCCTCGTCGACGTGTTTGCGCGTCGGCTGCAGGTGCAGGAGCGCCTGACGCGCCAGATCGGCGAGGCCATCACAGAGGCTATTCATCCGCAAGGAGTTGCCGTTATTCTCGAAGCCCAGCATCTGTGCATGATGATGCGCGGTGTGGAAAAGCAGCACTCCTCGACGGTGACTTCGGCCATGCTTGGGGTCTTCAAGACGCAGCTGCAAACGCGCAACGAGTTCCTTTCGCTGGTGCGCCGGCAAACGAGCGCGTTCTAGCCGCTACACTGGTAGAGGAATGAATGGTCTCCTCGTCCTAGACAAGCCTGCTGGCGTGACATCTCACGATGTTGTTTCGATCGTCCGTCGAGCGACCGGCGAAAAATCAATCGGCCATCTTGGCACGCTTGACCCAATGGCGACCGGAGTTTTGCCGCTTCTTCTGGGTAAATACACGCGGCTTGCGCAGTTCTTTGGTCAAGCCGAAAAACAATATGAGGGCCATATCCGCTTCGGATTCGCCACCGACACCTTCGACGCCGAAGGCGCTGCAAGCGATGAGCCACGGCCGTTGCTCCAATCACTCGACGAGCTTCGCGAACTGAGCCGCGGTTTTCATGGTGAAGTGAGCCAGCTCCCGCCAATCTACTCGGCAAAAAAAATCAATGGAGTGGCTGCACACAAGCTGGCGCGTGCTGGTGCGGACGTCCCTGTAAAGCCAGCCCGAATCACGATTCACAGCTTCGAGCTGACCGCGCTGGAGGGAGATATTGCGGCGTTCACGATGGCGGTCTCGGCCGGTGGATATGTCCGTTCGGTGGCGCATGAGCTTGGGAAGTTGGCAGGCTGCGGAGCTCACCTGTCCAGTCTCCGGCGCACGCGGGCCGGCGCATTCTCGCTGGCCGAGGCCATCACTATCGATCAGCTGAAGCAAGCGACACCGGCCGAGCTCGAATCGCTGCTGCCTCATCCGCGCACGTTGCTGCCCGAGATGCCTTCGGTCACAGTTGACGATCAGTTGGCCGGCCGGCTGCGCAACGGGATGCAGGTGAACCTGCCGGAGTATTCGCAGGCACCGCTAATCAAAGTGTTCACAACGCCAACGGATCTGCTGGCGATTGCGCGGCGCATCGCCGGAACGCTAGTGCAACCGACCGTGGTGATGGGGTAAGCGCTACTTCTTCAGCAACGGTAGCACCAGCGGCAAGACGTTCTTCGCGACTACCTTGTTGCCGTTCGCGGTGGCGTGCGTCCTGTCCGCCTGCATCATCCCGTCGACGCCGAAGACGCCCTTGAGCAGAAATGGCAGCATAGGCACCTGATATTTTTTGGCCAACAGGGTATAGGTCGCGTTGAACTGCTTGATGTAGTCTGGGCCATAGTCGGGCGGCAGCGTGATCCCAGCCAGAACGACCCTGGCTCCGCTGGCCTTCAGCGTCGCGACAATTCTGTCCAGGTTCGCGCGTGAGTCTTCGATGGGAAGGCCGCGCAGGCCATCGTTGCCGCCGAACTCCACCACCACGACCGCTGGCTTCAGCGCGACGACGCTATTGAGTCGCTCGACGCCGTCCTTGGTCGTATTGCCGCTAATGCCCTCGTTGACGACGCGGTACTTGTATCCCATGGCGTCGAGATCCGCCTGCAGGTAATCCGGATAGCTCTGGCCGGGGTCTGCGCCGTAGCCTGCGGTCAGGCTGTCGCCGAAACAGACTAGAAGTGGCCGCGGATCATGTGCTGCATCAAGCGCCGCGCGGTCAGCAGCACCCGTGGCCGTCGAAGGATCGGGAGGTTCGGTCTGCGGCGAATCGATCGCGCGAGCATCTGTTGCGGAAGACTGCCGGGAGGCGTGATCGGCCCGGCAGCCAAACACCCCCAGCGCCACACCCGCTACTATTAGAAGAAGTCCGTATCGCCGCATTGTTACGACTCTACCAAACTGAAACTACGCAGCCAAAGGGACGACCAGGTGAAGGCACCAGTAGCAATGATTAACGTTGAAGGCCTCCGTAAATCGATCCGTAACGGCCCCCGCACCGTGGATATTTTGAAGGGACTCGACTTTGCGATTCCCAAGGGGCAGTTCGCCGCCATTATGGGGGCGAGCGGCAGTGGCAAATCGACGCTGCTCGGCCTGCTTGCTGGGCTCGATACACCAAGCGCCGGCAACGTTCACCTCAACGGGATTGCGATCAGCTACCTGCCGGAGGACAAGCTGGCCCAGGTCCGTGGCAAGACCATCGGGTTTGTCTTTCAGTCCTACCAGCTAATTCCCACGCTGACAGCACTCGAAAATGTGCTTCTGCCGCACGAGTTGAACGCTGACGGAAGGGAGAGCGGTCTCACACGTGCGCGCGATCTGCTCAGCAGTGTCGGTCTCAGCGACCGCATGGATCACTACCCGGTGCAACTATCCGGCGGCGAACAGCAGCGCGTGGCATTGGCGAGGGCGTTCATTCTGAGGCCGCCAATCGTGCTTGCCGATGAGCCTACCGGTAACCTCGACAGCGCCAACGGCGCCCATGTGCTTGAACTGCTTTTGAACCTGAACCGCACCGAAGGGACAACGCTGGTGCTGGTGACACACGACCCTGTGCTGGCCAGTTATGCGAATCGCCGTATCGTTCTGCGCGATGGGCTGATCATCTCGGACGAGATCAATCCCAACCCTGCGGCGGCTCCAACCGACGCCGCGTTGACCGAAGGCTAGCATGGCGACCCTTACCTACCGCTCCGCCGCTAAAATCGCTGCCCGTGAGATGCATTCCTCGCGCGGGAAGTTCTTCTTCGTCATGCTTTCGGTGGCGATTGGTGTCGCCGCGCTGACGGGAGTAAGAGGGTTTTCTTCTTCCTTTCGCGGCGCCCTGCTGAATCGCGCGCGCAGCATCATGGCTGCCGATCTCTCTGCGCGAATGTTTCAGCAGCCTACTCCGGAGGAGCAGAAGGGGCTCGATGAGATTGCAGCTGGCGGCGTCGAGATTACGCCCGTCACGGAGCTGCTCTCCATGGCCTCCGCTGCCAAAACCCTCGATCCGCTGCTCATCTCACTAAAGGCCGTCGATCCGGCGATGTACCCCTTCTATGGCGATGTAGAGCTGTCTCCGGCTGCGCGACTCAGGAGCGTCCTCACCCCCGACACCGTGGTGGTCGCCGATGATCTTCTCGTTCGGCTGCGTCTCAAGGTTGGAGACGAACTGAAGATTGGCACGCAGATGTTTCGCATCGCCTCGGTCGTCGTGAACGAACCGGATCGGCTGTCTGGGAACTTTGCGGCAGGCCCTCGCGTCTTCATCTCGCGTGCGGGCCTTGCTGCGAGCGGCCTCCTCGCACCCGGTAGCCACGCTGGGCAACGGTATCTGTTTAAAGTGCCCAAGCCGAGCAACGGCGCGCCCATCTCGGATAAAGCGGTCGCCGATTTGAAGGCCCGGCTGGAAAAGCTCCTGCCAGAGGCACAAATTATCGACTACCGCGAGACGAATCCTGCCCTGACGCAGGGGCTTGATCGCGCCACCAGTCTCTTGTCCCTGATGAGTCTTGTCGCGCTGGTTCTTGGGGCCGTTGGTGTGGCGATGGCCATGCGGACTCACCTGCAGCAGCGGCTGGACACGATCGCCATCATGAAGTCTCTCGGCGCGCGCTCCGGGCAGATCATGAAGATCTATCTGTTGCAGACCCTGTTACTAGGACTTATTGGTGGTCTGCTCGGAGTTGCGCTCGGAGTAGGCGTACAACTGGCCTTTCCGCTGCTCCTGGCGAAGCTGATCAACGTCGACACCGACCTCCACATCCAGTTCGGTACGATCTTCACTGGCATCGCCACGGGTATTCTCACCACGCTTCTCTTCACCTTGCCTCCGCTGCTCGACATACGCGCGGTACGTCCGATCCTTATTCTGCGCCGGGCCGTAGAGGACAACGATGACCCCTTCGTGACAGCCATCTGGCACAAGATCACGAAAAACCTCGCCCAGATAGGTTCTGCGCTTCTTATCCTTGCGGGACTCGCCGCCATCGCCACAACGCTCAGCGATTCGGTCGTCGTGGGGAAGGTGTTTTCGATGGGCCTCGTCGCTGTTCTCGCTGTTCTTCTTACCGCCTCTGCTGCCGTGCTCGCAGGTCTCAGATTCTTTTTATCGAAGACCCGCCTTCACCTGCCCTCTGCCGTGCGCCACGGCTTGGCAAACCTTTATCGTCCGGGCAATCCTTCTGCGGCTTTGCTGGCCGCACTCGGAATGGGCGTCATGCAGATCATGACCGTCTATCTGGTCCAGCAGGCGGTCGTCAGGGAGCTGCACATCTCCAGCGCTCCCAACCTCCCGAACGTTTTCCTCGTCGACATCACGAACGACGAGGTAAGCGGCATACGCACTCTGCTGAAGACACAGCCGAGCGTGACAGCTACCCCCGAGCTGCTCCCGGTCGTCTCCTCGCGCATCATCGACATCGACGGTGTCCCTGCGAACCAGGCCAAGCTGAAAAACTTTCCCAAACGCATGTTGCAGTCCATTAGCCTTACCTGGTCCGACGCGCCGCCTCCCGGGACGAAGGTGGTCGAGGGCACTTGGTGGGCTACTGATGAAAAACATCCCGTTGTCGCCATCGAGCAGCGTGTGGCTGATCGCCTGAAAGTAAAGGTCGGCTCGCACATTACCTTCGCTGCGCAGGATTCGCGGATCATCGCCACGGTGGTTGCTTTGACCAAGGCCGACGGTCAGCACGCCTATTCACGGGCTCAGTTCATCCTTCCGCCGCCGGCTCTCGCCGGCCTGCCTGTGGTTTGGTACGGCGGCGTCCATGCCGATCCAGCGCGCGTGGGCGAACTGCAGCGCGCTCTCTATAACGCCTTTCCGACGGTTACGGTCATCAATGTGGCGCAGGCGCTCGAGACTGTGCGCGCCGTTGTTATGCAGATCACTTACGTCATCCAGTTTCTTGCCGCATTCTCGATCTTTGCTGGCATCGTCATCCTTGCCAGCAGCATCGCAGGAACTCGGTATCGCAGGATCCGCGAAGTCGTGGTTCTCAAGACTCTTGGAGCGACTCGGGCCCGCATCGCTACCGTCTTTTCCATCGAATTCGCGGTACTCGGCTTGGTTGCGGGTCTGGTCGGTGTGACCTTCGCCAACCTGATCGCACGTGTTTTGCTCACACGTCTCACGGTCGTTTACCACTTTCAGTGGGCATGGACCCTGGCTGCGCTGCTGGGCACTGCGGCCCTCACGGTAGCGACTGGTTGGCTGGCCAGCCACCGCATCCTTGGGCAGAAGCCGCTGGAGGTCCTCCGCGAGGAGTAGCCAAGACCTCGCGGAGTTTTTGTATCAACAAGCGCAAGGCATCCATAGGCGGCGATCGTGGCTAAGGGCTAGCCGGGTATAGCGGCTCTAGGATGAATAAGTCTGGCAACGCACAGCGTTCAGGAGTAGGTGATGAGGGTGTTTGAAGAAGAGGTCGTGCGGGTACATCGGCAGCGGTTTGGACAGGATGGACGTGGGTTTGCCGCGCCCGCCCGTGTGAATCTGATCGGGGAACATACCGACTATACCGGTGGGTTGGTCATGCCGCTGGCGATCGATTTCTGTACTCAGGCGGTCGTGAGTCCTCGCAACGACGGTCAAGCGGTTTTTTATTCTGCGAACTACAGCGAAGAGGCTGGCTTCGAGGTCGCTTCGCTGGGGCGAGAACCCCGCGGACACTGGAGCGACTATCCTGCTGGTGTGTTGTGGAGCATCTTGCAGGAAGACATTGCGATTGGCGGCTTCAGCATGACTTTGGCTGGAGACGTACCGCTGGGGGCAGGGCTGAGTTCTTCTGCATCCGTTGAAGTCGCGGCCGCGATGGCGTTGCTGGATCATGCTGGTGTGACGCTTCCGCTTCCGAAGATTGCTACGCTGTGCCGCCGTGCCGAGAATGAATATGTCGGGGCCAAGAGCGGCATCATGGACCAGTTCGTTGTTGCCGGTGGTGTGGCGCATCGGGCGATGCTGATTGACTGTCGTTCCCTTGAGTATGAGCTGTTGCCGCTGCCGTCGCAGGTGCGGGTAGTCATCTGTAACTCGATGGTGAAGCACCAGGTGGCGACCGGCGAGTATGGCGACCGGCGCGACGAGGTGGAGACTGGGCAGGCTGTCTTGCGGCAGGAGCGGCCGGGCATCGAGCTGCTGCGAGATGCTACGTTGACGGACCTGGAGGCCTGCAAGGATAAGATGACCGCGGCAAGCTTTGCGCGCTGCCGGCACATCATCACCGAGAACGGTCGCGTGATGGAGGCGAGAGCAGCGCTGTTGCGGAGCGATGTGGCGCGGTTTGGAGAGCTGATGGTCAAGGCCCATGCGAGTATGCGCGACGACTTCGCGGCGAGCTGCGCGGAGATCGATCTGCTGGTTGAGATTGCAATGCGTCAGGATGGTTGTTTTGGCGCTCGGATCACCGGCGGCGGATTCGGTGGTTGCACAGTGAACCTCGTGGATGCGGAAAAGGCGGAGAGTTTCGTGGAGATTGTGCGGCGAGAGTATGAGGAGCGGACGGGGATTGTGGCGCAGTGCTTTATTAGTGAGCCCTCCGACGGCGCCCTGGCGATTGCGGCGAAGAGTGGTGCGCGATGAATCCTCTGGCCCAGCAAAATCCTCATAGGCGGTTCAATCCTTTGAAGCGGGAGTGGGTATTGGTGTCGCCCCATCGGACGCAGCGGCCGTGGCAGGGGCAGACCGAGACCAAGGCCGCGCCGGCTGCGCTGACCTACGATCCGGACTGCTATCTGTGCCCGGGAAACGTGCGGGCCGGCGGAGCGCGTACAGAAAAATACACAAGCACCTATGTCTTCGAGAATGATTACGCGGCGTTGAAGCTGGGCAGTCCACGGTTTTCGAGCGACGAAGCTGGCAGGGGGCTGCTTGTGGCTGAGGGTGAGAGCGGAGTCTGCCGGGTGATCTGTTTTTCGCCGCGGCATGACCTCACGCTGGCGAAGATGTCGGTGGAGGAGATTCGCGCGGTGGTGGATACGTGGGTCGAGCAATCTATTGAGCTGGGTTCGCGTGACGACATCGGCTACGTGCAGATCTTTGAGAACCGAGGCGCGATGATGGGGGCGAGCAATCCGCATCCGCACGGTCAGATATGGGCCAGCAGGTCGGTCCCCAACGAGGTTGTGGCGGAGCTCTCCGGCCAGCAGACGTACTTTGCGGAGAAGAACGCCGTACTTCTGTGCGCCTACCTTGCGCTCGAAGAGGAGGCGGGCGAGCGCGTGGTGACGGCCAATGCGAGCTTTGTCGCGGTGGTTCCTTTCTGGGCGGTGTGGCCCTTTGAAGTGATGGTCCTGCCGCGGCGGCATCTGACTGAGCTTCAGTCTCTGACGGAGACTGAGCGGTCTGACTTCGCCGCGATCCTCCAGACCGTTACCTCAACTTACGATCGGGTCTTCGACACTCCGTTTCCTTATTCCATGGGACTGCATCCCGCGCCCTGCGATGGGAAGGAGCATCCGGAGTGGCAGTTTCACGCTCACTTTTATCCACCGCTGCTGCGCTCGGCGACAATCCGGAAGTTCATGGTCGGCTTTGAACTGTTGGGCGGACCGCAGCGCGACATCACGCCCGAATCTGCGGCTGAGATACTACGTCAAGCAGCCTTGCGGTAAGACCCCCTCTCCCCCTTATTTGCGCAAAGTCTTCATATAACAAGGCTTAGGTTCGTACTTCGCTAGTGAGGTATTGATTCTAAAGGCTTAAGATTGATTTGGTCTGCAAAGTCTTCATTTACAAGGGTTTCCTTTAGGGGTAGAAAGCCCCCCGGATCCCGGGGCTTTATCTATTTTTCACTAGCTCTGTTTATTTCTCTATATCCATTATAGCTAGTGCATAGAAACTGGTAGGTCACCTCGTAATGGCTAGAACTCTTTTATTTGCATGAGTTTATATATTCGGAGGGCTTGACAAGGTTCGGGAATCTCCGTTTCGGGGGGGCATACCTGCGCTAGAGGAGAATCAAAGTCGGTGTCCCCTGCCGCATGTGAGAAAGAACAAAGACGAAATACGGGGATCCTTCCCCTTTGCTGCGCTCGCGGGTCATGATGACGACTTCAAAAAGTAAGTCAGGGGTAGACTCATCTTCAATTTGCCTTAGGCCTTTGCTGCGGACGCGTCGAGCTTTGGGTTAGTTGGTGGCGTCGATCTTTGCCGTAGGCTGTGTGGCTTTCAGGTAGTTGCCGTAGCCAACTACGACCGTGGAACTGACCAGCAGGAAGAGGCCGGTGGCTACAAGCAGTTTGGTGCGGCGGCTGGTGCCTCGCCATTCTTTCAACGCCAGCCCCCAGAGCGTAGCGAAGATGATGATGCTGGCCATGTGGAGGGTCCAGCTGGAGAAATCGTACTTGCCCATTTTGGTCTGGCCCATGGAGTAGAAGAAGAACTGGAAGTACCAGATGATGCCGGCGAGAGAGGCAAAGAGGTAGTTGGCGGCGAGGATGCGCGGGCCGAGGCGCTCGGGCAGCGGGCGGCCGGGGGCGAAGACGCGGGGGTCGTGATCCATGAGGGTATGGCCGGTGGCATGGGAGGCGCGCATGGGGTTGTTGCCGGGTTCGCCGGTGAACTGTTTGATAGAGCCGTTCTTGAGGATGAGGATTGCGGACCAGAGGAAGTTGGTGAGAAAGCCTCCCCAGAGCACGACGATGAGGACAGGAAGGTTTTGCCAGAGATCTATGCGGTGATTCGCCTGTAGTTCCGCTTTGGCGAGTGCCCCGATGGGCGCTCCAGCCTTGAGTCCAAAGGCGAAGAAGGAGCTCATGACGCCGGCGAAGATAGCGACTGCGAGACCTTTGCCGAAGGAGAAGTCTGATTCGCCCGCTTCAGCCTTTTCCTCCGGGGTGACCTCTTTTTCTTTCGAGAGGCCGGCGGCGCCATTGACGGAGACGGCGATGAGACAGAGGACGACGCCGGCGAGGATGATCTGGCCCGAGGTCTCATGCAGGATGGTGTGGATTGAGCCGTCGTAAATCGGGGGTATGAGCGTTCCGAAGGCGGTGCAGAGGCCGAGAGCAATAGCGTAGCCGAGCGCAATACCGAGGTAGCGGATAGCGAGGCCGAAGGTGAGGCCACCTACGCCCCATAACGCTCCCCAGAGCAGCGCGTAGTGGATGCTTGATGGTGGCGCTGCGCGCAGGATGCCGAAGAGGTTTGGAACAAGAAGGCCTGCAAGGACGAGAGGCGCGACGATCCACGCGGCGAAGCCCTGGATGAGCCAGTAGATCTCCCAGGACCAGCGCTTGATGCCGCGGAAGGGAATGAAGTTGGTGGCGGAGGCAAAGCCGCCGATCCAGTGATAGATGACGCCGATGAATGGATTTGGTCCCACGTGGCCTCGTTCGGGTGGACGATAATGGTTCTTTCCTGGGCGCGTACTATCGTACCCGATGAGAATTGCGCTTCGGAAATATACTCTCTATTGAATTGTGTGCCGAAGCCCGTTGCGCCTGGAGGTTGCTCTGCGAGTTGCGTTGTTCATCACCTGCTATAACGACACGCTATTTCCCGAAACCGGTAAGGCCGTGGTGCAGGTGCTTGAGCGGCTGGGTCATACGGTGGAGTTCCCCGCAGACCAGACGTGCTGCGGGCAGATGCACTACAACACCGGGTATCAGGCGGAGGCCATGCCTCTGCTTGAGCGGTTTGTCCAGCAGTTCAAACACGCGGAGGCGGTGGTGGTGCCCTCGTCCTCCTGCGTGGCGATGATGCGCGATCACTATCCGAAGATGGCGGAGCAGATCGGCAATCCTCGGTTGACCGCTGCGTTGGAGACGCTGTTGCCCAAGGTGTTTGAGTTCTCTGAGTTTCTGACGAAGCGGCTGGGACTGGAGGATGTGGGGGCCTACTATCCCCACCGGGTGACCTATCACGCAAGCTGCCATGGCCTTCGCAACCTGATGCTGGGTGATGGACCTATGCGACTGTTGAAGGCGGTGCGTGGAATCGACCTTGTAGAGATTGAGGGCCTTGAACAATGCTGCGGCTTCGGTGGAACCTTTGCGGTGAAGAACGCCGAGGTGTCGAGCGCAATGCTGGCAGAGAAGACGGTCGCTGTGCTGAACACGAAGGCCGAAGCATGTACGGCCTGTGACAATAGTTGCCTGATGCATATTCAGGGAGCGCTGCATCGCCAGAGAACGGGCGTGAAGACGTTGCATCTGGCCGAGATCCTTGCTGGGGAGGAACGAGCGACGGTATGAGAGGAGCGGCACTTGATCCCGGGCCACTCGATCCCGGGCCACTTGATCCCAAGACTGCGCCGACCTTTCCCATGGCGGCCAGAGCGGCGATGGGGGATACGCAGCTGCGTCAGAACGTTCGTCATGCCACGGACGTGATTCAGGCCAAGCGCGCGCGGGTGGCCGCAGAGATGCCGGATTGGCAGGAGTTGCGCGAGGCAGGCAAGCAGATTCGTCAACACACGATGGAGCACCTCGACTACTACCTGCAGGAGTTCGAGACCAACTGCACACGGGCTGGTGGCGTGGTGCGTTGGGCCAGGGACGCTGATGAGGCGCGACGGATTATCGTCGGGCTGGTGAAGGCTTCCGGGTCCAGTGAGGTCATCAAGATCAAGTCGATGACCACCGAAGAGATTCAGTTGAACTCTGCGCTTGAGGCCGCGGGAATCCATCCGTTCGAGACCGATCTGGCCGAGCTGATTATTCAACTTGGGCGGGATCGGCCCTCGCACATCGTAGTACCGGCGCTGCACAAGAACCGGCAGCAGATTCGCGAGATCTTTCAACGGGAGATGAATCTACCGGAGTTGGGCGAGCAGCCACAGGACCTGGCGGACGCGGCGCGAATGTTTCTGCGAGAGAAGTTTCTGCGGGTGAAAACTGGAGTCAGCGGAGCAAACTTTCTGATTGCGGAGACCGGAGGGGTCTGCATCGTGGAAAGCGAAGGCAACGGGCGAATGTGTCTGACGCTGCCGGAGACGTTGATCACCGTCGCTGGAATCGACAAGGTGTTGCCGCGCTTCGAGGACCTGGAGGTGATGCTGCAGCTGCTGCCGCGTTCAGCCACTGGCGAGCGAATGAATCCGTATAACTCGATCTGGACCGGCGTGGATGCGAGTGATGGGCCCAGGGTGTTTCATGTAGTGCTGATGGACAATGCGCGGACGAGTGTTCTCGCCGATGCGGAGGGGCGTGAGACCCTGCACTGCATTCGCTGTGCGGCGTGTCAGAATGCGTGTCCGGTGTACAGGCAGACGGGTGGACACGCGTACGGCAGCGTGTATGCCGGACCGATCGGAGCGATTCTTACGCCGCAGCTGCAGGAGATGCATCATGCGCAGAGTCTGCCGTATGCCTCTTCGCTGTGCGGAGCGTGCTATGAGGTCTGTCCGGTGAAGATCAATATTCCCGAGGTGCTGATTCACCTGCGCAACAAAGTAGTCAAGCAGAATACGGCCGGGGTCGCGGGTCTGTTCGATGTCGAAGCCAGCGCGATGAAGGCGATGGCTATGATCTTTCGCAGCGAGAGGAGATTTCGCGCGGCGCAGCGTCTGGGCCGCATCGCGGAGAGCCCTCTGGTTGGCAAAGACGGCTGGATCAAGTGGCTTCCGGGTTTGCTTGGCGGATGGACGCAGGTGCGAGATCTCCAAGAGATGCCTAAGGAGACCTTTCGCGACTGGTGGAAAAAGCGAGGTGCGCATGGGGACTGAGATGAGTTCACGCGAAGAGATTCTGCGGCGGGTGCGCACGGCGATCAGTGGCGCTTCGACGGAAGAGGCAGCGCAGGCGGGATGGAATGCGGTGCCCCGTCAGTACAAACGCGAGGGGGTGCGGCAGCGCGAACCAGTGATCGAGCTACTGGAGGATCGGTTGCGGGACTATGACGCGGGGGTGGTTCGGTGCGAGCGTGGCGATGTGGCGCGGAGTGTGGCGGGGATACTGTCGGAGCGCGGGAAGCGGCGATTGGTGGTGCCTGCGGGACTTGCGCCGGAGTGGCTGCCCGCTGATTTTCAATTTGTTGTCGACGAGGGGCTCAGCGCGATCGAACTCGATGGTTTCGATGGTGTGCTGACGGGCTCGAGCGTTGCGATTGCCGAGACGGGAACGGTGGTGCTGCAGAATGTAGCAGGGCAGGGAAGACGTGCAGTGACGCTGGTGCCGGACTACCATCTCTGCCTGGTGCGCGTGAAGGATGTCGTGGAGACGGTGCCTGAGGCCATGGACCGGCTACGGGCGACCTCCTGCTTGGCGACGACGTTTGTCTCCGGGCCGTCGGCTACGGCGGATATCGAGATGACGCGAATCAAGGGCGTGCACGGGCCGCGATACCTGGACGTGGTTCTGATTGCGTAAATGTCTTTGACGACCGACGGCAGAGTAGGGCAGTCTTCAGTTTCAATAGAGAGTATATTTCTATTTTGCGGGCCAAGGCTGTTTTTATGGAGATTGAACGATGGCGATGAACGGCGCAGGTGTTGCTGAGCACGACGCGAGGAGGGTCTGGAGCGCGCTGGATCAGTTTCGAATTGAGCTTCCGTCGTGGGGGTTCTCCAACACTGGAACACGTTTTGGCAAGTTCGTGCAGGCTGGAGCAGCGAGCACGATCGAGGAGAAGTTTAGCGACGCTGCGCAGGTGAATGCGTTGACCGGGGCAAGCCCCACGATGGCCCTGCATGTGCTTTGGGACCTGCCGGGAGGCAAAGCGGATATTCCGGCGATCCAGGCGATGGAGTCGAAGTATGGAGTGAAGGCAGGCTCCATCAACCCAAACCTGTTCCAGAGTCAGGAATATAAGTTTGGTTCGATTGCCAATCCCAGCGTTGAGATTCGCGGGATCGCGCTGGCTCATCTGTTGGACTCTGTGGAGATTGGACGTGCGCTCGGGTCGAGGGATGTTTCGCTATGGATTGCGGATGGCTCGAACTATCCCGGCACCCAGAGTATGCGCAAGCGCATCGGCTGGATAGAAGAGGCGCTGGCCTCGGCGCACGCGGCGTTGGGCAATGATCAGCGGATGCTGGTGGAGTACAAACCGTTTGAGCCTTTTTTTTATCACACCGATATTGCTGACTGGGGAATGGCGCTCGAGCTTGCACGGCGCGCGGGTCCAAAGGCCAGGGTGCTGGTCGACACCGGACATCATTACCAGGGAACAAATATCGAGCAGATCGTGGCGTGGTTGCTGCATCTGGGCGCGCTGGGCGGATTTCACTTCAACGACCGGAAGTACGCCGATGACGATCTAACGTTGGGATCGATCGATCCTTACCAGGTGTTTCGTATCTTCCACGAGATACTAAGTGCGAACGCGGACGAGAGTGCTGACGTTGCCTTCATGATTGATCAAAGCCATAACCTGAAGGGCAAGATCGAAGCGATGGTACAGACCGTGGTGACGGCGCAGGAGCTATATGCAAAGGCGGCGCTGATTGACCAGCAGCAGCTTGCCGAGCTGCAGCAGGCCTGCAAGCTGGTGGAGTCGGAAGAGTGCTTCCGTAGCGCCTTCTGGCAGGATGTCCGGCCCGTGGTGCGGGAGTGGCGAGTGGCAAGGGGGCTTCCAGCGGAGCCTCTGAAGGCCCTGGCAGAGAGCGGCTATGTCGAGAAGGTAGCACAGGAGCGCGGAAGCAGAAACGCCGCGAGTTTGTCCAGTTATGCGTGATGACGCTGCTTAAAGAAAATGCAACCGCGGATTGACTCGCAAGGATTGTTTCGTTCCATCGCTTGTTCTTTATTCGCCCTTTGGATCACCATTAACGAAACTAGTCCGGCCTGCCGCATAATGGTTCGGCTGAGTGCTTGTTCCTCAACGGGAGATTATGGCGGCTCGCAAAATGACGAAGAGGTTGTATCTGATTCCCGTGCTCTCGAAGGCGCTGGATATTCTTGAGCTGCTGCAGGCGGAGAACCAGCCGATGACGTTGGAGGCGATCCATCGCCAGACGCGCGTCTCGAAGACCACGGTATACCGCGTGCTGAAGACCTTTGTGCATCGCGGATATTTGTCGCAGTCCCCGGATGGTCTGTACCGGCACGTGACGCGGCCCAAGAAGATGCGGTTTGGTTTCGCAGCGCAAAGCGCCGACATGCCGTTCTCGGTCGAGGTGACGGAGAGCCTTAAGGACGCGGCCGCCATGGTGGGAGTAGATCTGCTGATTCTGGACAATCGCTATGACGCTGCGACCGCGGTAAGGAACGCCGAGGAGTTCATCGGCAGTAAGGTGGATCTCGTCATCGAGTTTCAGGTAGAGCACGAGGTCGCGCCCGTGATCGGAGACAAGATCGCAGGAGCAAAGATCCCACTCATTGCAGTCGACATCCCGCACCCTCACGCAACCTACTTTGGCGTGGACAACTATCGGGTGGGCATTGAAGCGGGAGAGGCTCTGGCCGCGCATGCTTCCGCGCACTGGAACGGGAAGGTGGATTGGGTCATTGGGCTGGACCTTCCCGAGGCCGGTCAGCTTGTGCAGAGCAGAATCACCGGCGCGTTTGAGGCGATACGCAGTGGGCATCCGGATCTACCGGTGGAGTTATTCGTGCGGATCGACGGCCGTGGCATGCGCGACCGAAGCAGAAAGCTGGTGTCGGATTTTTTGCAGCGGCATTTGAAGGAGAAGCATATTCTGATTGCCGCGGCGACAGATTCGAGCGCCCTGGGAGCGGTCGACGCCGTGCGGGAACAAAAGCGCGAAAAGCATGTGGCGATTGTTGGGCAGGACTGCATTGCCGATGCGATTGCAGAGATGCGGAAGGATCGATCGCCTCTCATCGGATCGGTCTCACATGAGACGAGTTCGTATGGCCCGAGTCTGATTCATCTGGGCCTATCGCTGCTGCGCGGACAGACCGTGCCGCCATACAACTATGTGACCCATCGGATGGTGACGCGGGAGTCGTTGGGCTAAGACGAGATCACTCGAGCATTCGCTTCCTGACGAAGTCGAAGACTCCTACCGTGCGCTGCGGAAACAGTGCGTTCCGCGTCCTGTTTTCTCATTGGGAATAGTTGCCGTATTGGTGTGCGGTGTGGAATGATAGTCGGGCTAGCTTGGCCCGACAATAGGAGATTCACATGACCGTACAGAGTGGCCTTCGGTTTCTGGAAGATCGTTGGGACGACTCTGTCGCGGCAAAGCTGGATGCTCCAGAACTGCTGAGGTATCGGTCGAATCTACTGGGCTCCGACCTGAGGATCACGAACTTTGGCGGCGGCAACACCAGCTCGAAGCTGGATCAGATCGACCCGCTGGATGGAAAGACCAAGCAGATTCTCTGGGTGAAGGGCAGCGGCGGCGACCTGGGCAGCATCAAGCGTGCGGGCTTTGCGACGCTCTACATGGAGAAGCTACTCGCGCTCGAAGAGGCTTATCGCGGTGTCGAACTCGAAGACGAGATGGTGGAGATGTATCCACTGTGCACCTTTGGCAACAACTCCGTCGCCGCTTCCATCGACACGCCGTTGCACGGCTTCCTGCCGTTTCCGCATGTCGACCATCTGCATCCGGACTGGGGGATCGCGCTGGCGGCCTCGGCTAACGGGAAGATCAAGATGGAGGAGTTCAACAAAGAGTTTGGCCACAAGCTGGCGTGGCTACCCTGGCAGCGGCCAGGCTTTGAGCTTGGCATGATGCTGAAGAAGATCGTCGAGAAGACGCCGGGGTGCGATGGTGTGGTGCTCGGCGGCCACGGCTTGTTTACCTGGGGTAGCACGCAGCGCGAAAGTTACCACAACACGATAACGATCATCGACCAGCTCGGCCAGTTTATCGAGCGTCATGGATCAGCTGCGCGGCACAAGCGCTTCGGTGGCTCCAAGGTGAAGACGCGTGAGGATCGCGCAGAGATTGCTGTGTCGATCATGCCCTATCTGCGTGGCGCGGTCTCCCGCAGGCAGCGATGGATTGGCAGTTATTCGGACTCGCAACAGGTGCTGGAGTTTGTGAACTCGGCGAGCGCGGAGAGGCTGGCGCATCTTGGCACAAGCTGCCCGGACCACTTCATCCGGACCAAGATTCGTCCAATGTTTATCAAGTGGAATCCTGCGGGCGAGCATGAGGAGTTGAAGGAGCTGATCGAAACGGCTCTTGAGACCTATCGCGCAGAGTATGCCGAGTATTACAACAAGCACGCCGTGAAAGACTCGCCTGCGCTACGCGATGCGAGTCCGACTGTAGTTCTGGTGCCGGGCCTGGGCTTGTTCAGCTTTGGCAAGAACAAGACGGAGTCGCGTATCACTGGCGAGTTCTACGTCAATGCGATCGGTGTTATGAAGGGTGCTGGAGCTCTCGGCGCTGGAGTCCGTTGCACGGACATTCCGCAGGCGGGGCCGGCTGCATCAGCGGACCAGTTCATGGTGCATGAGAACTACGTCGCGCTACCGCCCAGCGAGGCCTTCCGGATTGAGTACTGGAAGCTGGAGGAGGCGAAGATTCGCCGTCAGCCGCCCGAGAAGGAGTTGAGCCGCAGAGTCGCTCTGATCGTGGGCGGAGGCAGCGGCATCGGCCGTGAGGTCGCGTTGCTGGCGGCGGAACGTGGAGCCCACGTTGTCATCGCGGATCGCGACGTAAAGGGCGCTGCGGCTGTTGCTGAAGAGGCAAAGGCGATTGCCGGCAAAGAGGCTGTGAGTTGGACGAGCATCGATATCCGCGACCGCAAGGCGATCAGAGATGCACTCGAGACGACGATCGGACAGTTTGGCGGCATCGATATTCTGGTCAACACAGCCGCGCTCTTCCCATCTTCACCTGACGGAACAATCACCGATGCGCAATGGGCGCTGACGCTCGAAATTAACGTTACGGCGAACTATCTGTTGACCGATGAAGCGTCGAAGATCTTTGCTGAGCAGGGAATCGACGCGAGTGTTGTGCTGACCAGTTCGGCGAACGCCGTGGTCGCCAAACATGGAAGCGAGGCTTACGACGTCAGTAAAGCAGCGCTTAGTCACTTAGTGCGTGAGCTTGCGGTCTCACTCGCGCCCAAGGTGCGGGTTAACGGAATCAGCCCAGCCACGGTGGTTAAGGGATCGACGATGTTTCCGCGCGACCGCGTCATCGCTTCGCTCAAAAAGTACAAGCTGCCCTTCGATGAGGCTGACACCGACGATGGGCTACGCAATGTGCTGGCGCAGTTTTACGCGACGCGCACACTGACGCATCAGCCGATCGATCCGAAGGATTGCGCGCAAGCAATTCTATTCCTCGCTGGACCACAAGCTCGCTGCACGACCGGACACTTGATCCCTGTCGATGGCGGCCTGACTGAGGCCTATCTGCGATGAGGCGTACGCCTGACGTGGCGCTGCTGCCCCAGGACAAACGCGCTTCCATTGCGGTCGACCTCGGCGCAGAGAGCTGCCGGGTCTCGCTGCTGCGCTGGGTAGCAGGGGAGCCGGCCATTACGCTGGTGCACCGCTTTGCGAATGCTCCGCGAGAGGTAGATGGCGGCCTGCGCTGGGACCTCGGAATGATTGAGGCCGGGCTGGATCACGGGCTTCGACTGTGCGCGGCGACTGCAACCGAGGGTGTGCGCTCGATCGCGGTAGATGGGTGGGCGGTGGACTACGTGCGGGTCGACGCGAACGGAAAGGCGCTTGCCGACCCGTTCTGCTATCGGGATGAGCGCACCATCAAAGCCGAACGATCGTTGCACCGAAAGATCAGTCCGGAGAAGCTGCGTGAGTTGACGGGCGTGCAGTTGATGCGGATCAATACGCTCTATCAGCTCTATGCGGACGCAATGCAAAAGCTACCGCGGGGTAGTCAATGGCTGAATCTGCCGGAGTATATTCTGTCGCGCTGGGGTGGCGTACGTGTCGCCGAACTGACCAACGCGACTCATACGCAGATGGTCGAGTTATGCACCCGGCAGTGGTGCGGGGAGATCTTTCATGCAGCGAATCTCGACCTGGCTGCCGCAGCGAAGATCGTTCCTCCGGGCACAGAGATTGGCAGGTTGAGCGGTCCGCTCGCCGAGTTGTCCGCGTTCCGCGACACGGTGCTGATTGCCCCGGCCTGTCACGATACGGCTTCGGCGATCGCGGGCATTGCGGCCACGGGCAACGACTGGGCTTACATCAGTTCGGGTACCTGGTCGCTGGTGGGAACCCTGCTGGAGCAGCCACGAAACGGCTCGGCAGCGTGCGAAGAGAACTTCACAAATCTCAGTGCAGTCGGAGGCCGAAACTGCTTCCACAAAAATGTAAACGGGATGTGGCTGGTTCGGCAGTGCATCGACCGCTGGGCTGAGGACGGCCGAGTTTGGACAGTGCCTGAACTGGCGGCTGCGGCGGAGACCGTACCCGAGCCGAATGGCCTGCTGGATGTGGACGATCCTGACCTGCTGCTTGCCGGACGAATGCCGGAGCGGATCAATGCGCAGCGAAAGCGCGGGGGATTCGAGGCTTTGGATGTGCGCCCCGAGAGCGCCCCCGTGTTTGCCAGCTTGATCTTTCATAGCCTGGCGATGCGATACGCCAGGGTGCTGGACCGCGTGGCGTTTCACAGCGGCAAGAAGTTGAAGAGGTTGTTCATCGTGGGTGGTGGTAGCCGGAATGATTTTCTGAACCGGCTGACCGAGCCGGCCACAGGGTTGGAGGTCTTTCGTGGATCCGCGGAGAGCTCGACAGTGGGAAATTTTGCGGTACAACTGGCAGTGTTGGAGGGCGCTCGGAACGCGGTGACCGGCGCGTGTGCGGAGCAAGTTTCCCGGTGGGCTGCGCTGCTTGTTGCGTCCATGGAGCAGCCTGCAACGAAGACGTAGCCCTGCGTGATAGCCTTCCCTTGCATGTCTACCCCTACCTTTGACCTGGTTGCTTCTGCCTCTGCGGAGATGATCCGCGAGGGATTTCGTTCGGACTTCCCTGATGGCACTGACGCGCAGATCGCGGTGATCCGCGCTGCGCAAGATACTCCTCCTGCTGCCGGCGTTCGTGATATGCGGGCGCTGTTGTGGTCGTCGATCGATAATGACACATCGCGTGACCTCGATCAGATTGAGGTCGCGGAGCGGGTGCAGGGCGGCATCCGCATGATGGTGGGGATTGCGGACGTCTCCGCTGCGGTGTCGAGGGACACCCCCATCGACCGGCACGCCGCAGAGCAGACCCAGACGGTCTATACGGCGGTGCGGAATTTTTCGATGCTGCCAACGGAGCTGTCTACCGATCTGACCTCGCTGAATGAGGACGAGGACCGCGCGGCCGTGGTCGTCGAGTGGGTGGTGGATTCTGTAGGCAGCGTACACCAGACCAGCATCTACCAAGCGACAGTGCGGAACAAAGCGCAGCTCGCGTACTCCCATGTGGGACCGTGGCTCGAAGGCAGCGCGGAACCGGACACAAAGGTGGCAGCTTCAAAGGACCTGCAAGCGCAGTTGAAGCTGCAGGAGGAGGCTGCTCTGTGCTTACATGCGCAACGGGTACGGATGGGTGCGCTGGAGTTTAGTCGCGCTGAGGCTGATCCGGTGGTGGTCGATGGTAACGTGCAGTCGATCCGGACAGCGTTTCATAACCGCGGAACCGACCTGATCGAAGAATTGATGATTGCCGCCAACGAGACCATGGCGCGGACTCTGCGTGCGGCAAAGCGGTCATGCATTCGGCGCGTGGTGCGATCGCCGGAGCGCTGGGCACGCATCGTTGAGCTGGTGGCGCGGCATGGGACGGCGTTGCCGGCGCAGCCCGATTCAGGCGCTCTGAACACCTTTCTGCAAGCGCAGCGTACGGCCGACGCGGTGCATTATCCCGATCTTTCGCTGTCGATCATCAAGCTGATGGGACCTGGTGAATACGTTCTGGCCAGGGGCGATGACGACGCGCAGCAGGGACACTTCGGGCTCGCCGCGCAGGACTACGCGCATTCAACCGCGCCAAACCGCCGGTTCGCGGACCTGGTGACACAGCGCGTAGTGAAGGCGATGCTGGCGAACGAGCCTCCGCCTTACACCGACGACGAACTGGCAGCGATCGCAACGCATTGCAACGAGCGCGAGTCAGCGGCGCGCAAAGTGGAACGTGCGATGGTGAAGCGGGTCGCTGCAGTAGCTCTATCAGCGAGCATCGGAAAGACTTTCCACGGTGTCGTCACGGGGGCGAGTGATAAAGGCGTTTACGTGCGCATCTTCGATCCTCCAGTGGAGGGTAAGGTCGTACGGGGCGAACAGGGACTCGATGTAGGCGATGTGGCCGATGTCACCCTTCTGCACACCGATCCGCAACACGCGTTCATCGACTTCGGACGTTCGTGAAGGTTAACTCCGTCGACCTCTCAGGACGTTTCTCTGAGCTAGCCGTTTTCAACGCGCGCCTTTATATCCGAGTACGCCGTCTCGATGAGCCTGCTGAGCGATGCGGCGTCTGTGGCCGTCCCCGGTCTCAGCTTCACATGACGCATGAACTTGCCGGCGCCTTGCAACAAGCGGGCCGGATCCGGCAGCGCTGCGCCGTGAAAAAAACCCACGTTTACGTGCGAAGTGAATACATTGACGTAGCCGAAGGGCGCATCGCCCAGGCATGCAACCGGACAGCCGTCATGCAGGATCTCCCGGACTTCGTCCCCGCATCTTCGCATCACCTCAAACCACTCATGCGCGATGGCTCCCAATTCACCTCCATGCTCATTCATCCACGCATCGATGGCGGGATCGCGTTCGACGGCACCGTTGAATCGCAGCAATTCCGTTCTCATCGTCGCTCCATTTTCGCTTTCGGATCTATATTACGAGGCACTCCTACACGAGGAACGAAAAAGGATAGGTCCTCAGAAACGCGCATGGCGACGCTGATCGCATTGGCTGCGCGGCAGTCGATTCCAGTCGCCATGCCGACATGTCGTTACCGATCCGGTGTCGATGAGTGAATTGGCGGTTTATCGCCAACTGAGAATGCTTACGTCAGCGCTTCAGGGGGATGGAATGCAATTTTTCCATCGCGGTGCCGTAGTTCCCAAGATGATAGATGGAGGCTCCGACGGGCGAGAAGGTGAAGTTGTCGAACGGTGCGGCAAGCATTTTGTCCAAAAAGTCGATAGTGCCGATCCCAATGGTGACGTGCGGGGCATAATGATCCCCGCTGTGTTCGGGAACGAAGGCTGCGATGTATTGAATGGCCTGCGGGATGATATCGGGATTCTGGGGGGTGGTAACGAATGCGGCGGCAGTCCCTGTTAGCATCGTGAACGGCTTGACCGCATCGATCAATTTCTGCTGCAGCCTAAGCAGATCGGGTGTCGGCTTGATCACGATGCCGCCAAGACCAATGGGTTTGGCAGGGATGTAGTAATACTTGAACGCCGTAAGCTTCCAGCTGGTTGGATCCTCGGTAGCAAACACTTTGTCGGCTGCTGCGTACACCTGGTCGAGGTTGGCGGTTTTGACGAACTGCTGCAGCACCGAGATGTGTGGTGCGTGTGCTCCACCCAACGTGTAGCCCTTGGGAAAATTTTGGAGAAGCCGGGCATTGGCAGCCTCGGCGTGTTGGATCATCGTTGCATCCGGATCAAGCAGGATGTCGATGGCCGCAACGTCATTTTGTTTGGCGGCACTTGATTGCTGTGCCCCCGCGTTTCCAGACTGCACTTGATCGACTGGCGTCATGTTATCTCCTTTTCCTTGAACCTTGCTACTTCTGAGCGACGGTCAGAAAACGATCGCGAAGTTGTTGCTGGCCGGCCTTATCGATTCCTAGTCCTTTTTCGAAATACCCCTCGATACTTCCGTATTGGGTCTTCACCTCATCGAACGAGGACTGCAGATACTCGGTTTTCACGCCCAGCAGATCCTGTGGTATGGATGGGTCGCCGCCCTCCGCGACAAAATGATCGATGGCCTGCTTGTAGGCGGGAAGAATATATTCGTTGCTTCGTAAATAGTCTTCGTACACTTTTTCTTTAGGAACTCCCAACAGCGTCAGCAATGCCGCTGCGGCCCAGCCGCTGCGGTCTTTTCCGGTGGTGCAATGGAATAGAGACGGCAGCTGATTCTTCTCGCCCAGTTCAATGAACAACTGGCGAAACGCAGCCTTCGCGCTTGGCAAGGTGATGAACTGGCGATAAGCATCCATAAACTTCGCGGCCCCCTTTCCGTTGCCAAGCGCTGCATTGGCCGCTTTGGGATCGTGCAGCATCTCTTCAACTTCCGCCGGATTAGTGTCTTTCGCATCCGCGAGCACATTGAGCCATACATTCTTCACTCCGGCGGGCAATTGGTCAGGTTTCGCTTCGCGCTCCCCCGCCGCTCGCAAATCGAAGTCGTTCTTCAATCCAAGTGCCGCCAGTTTCTTCATGTCATCGGGCGCAATGGGATTCAGTTGGTTGGAGCGATACGCAACTCCGCGTTGCACGACGGAGCCATCCTGAGTCGTGTATCCGCCAACATCCCGCAGATTCGGGATGGAGGGGATACCTAAGCTCGCACCGGGAGCGGACTGACTCTGAGCCGCAGCAGTCGGGGTCGAGCCGAGCGATTGGAGCGCAACGGTAGTGGGCGCAGGGTGGTGAGAGACTAGTGCCTGTTCTTTCACAGTTCATCCTCCCTAAAGTCCGAGCGGGACGTTTCTGTTAGTGCTTCAGCGGGACCGAATGCAGTTTTTTCATTGCGGTGCCGTATTCCCCCAGGTGATAAACGGATGCCGCTGCGGGGGAGAAGGTAAAGTCGTCAAACGGCGTGGAGCTAAGGGTCTTCAAATAGTCGGTGGTGCCGACGCCAATGCTGACGTGCGGGACATAATGATCCCCGCTGTGCTCGGGAACGAAGACTGAGACGTAGTGAATGAGGTCCTCGGAGATATTGGGTGCCTGGGGGGTGGTGACGAATGCGGCTGAGGTTCCAGTTGGCGCCTCGAACGGCTTGATCGCATCGGCCAACTCCTGCTGAAGCCTGAGCAGGTCGGGCGACGGCTTAATCAATATGTTGCCCACGCCGACTGTCACGTCACCCATCTTTGCGTCACCTATGTAGGCGTACTTGAACGCCGTAAGCCTCCAACTGGTCGGATTCTCCTTGGCAAACACTTTGTCGACGGCTGCGTACACTTTGGGGAGGTCCGCTGTCTTGACGAACCGTTGCAGCATGGAGATGTGCGGTGCGTGTACGCCTCCCAACGTGAAGCCCTTGGGAAAGTGCTTGAGCAGCTCGGCATTGGCGGCCGTGGCGTGTTGGATCATCGTTGCATCCGGATCGAGGATGGTGTCGATTGCCGTAACGTCATTTTGTCCGGCGGCACTTGCTTGCTGTGCCCTCGCGCTTCCAGAATGCATTGTCATCGCAACCGCCATGGCTCCAAACAGGACAGGACGCATGAAAGATTTCTCGGCGAGTCTCATCGGTAATCCCTTTCTTCCAACCCCGATCCTCTGGTTCTCGGGCTGGAATATGCAGGCCAGGCTAACCGGCGACGATCCCCCCAGCTACGCCTGCGCGGACAGGCTGATGCTAAGGGTGTAACGGCGGTATCAACCACTATCAAAAGTACGAGTCGTAACAGCAAAATCGTCTAGTCCCGCGCACGGATTGCTCGAATGACACGTTAAACGGCAATTCGGTTCAGTGTATCGGCCCGCAAGCCAAGCTATTGAACGGACATGTAGCCTTCCGAAGGCGCATCAGAACGCAATGAAGTCTCACTTGATGACAACAGGCCAATGCACTCATCGAGCTCGGTTTGAGCTGACTTCTTAGGGAGGTTGCAGGTTACGCTGCGCGCAGCTAAATTAGGTGCGAGAGTTGGAGATTTATATGAAAAGGGCCATCCCGGTGGAATCTGCCTCTGCATTCATCGACGCGAAGATCAACGAACTCGGCGACTGGCGCGGGAAGATGCTCGCGAAGGTGCGCGCGATCATTCACAAGGCAGACCCTGAGATCGTTGAAGAGTGGAAGTGGAGGGGGACTCCCGTCTTCTCCCATGGCGGCATCGTCTGCACGGGAGAGACGTACAAGAATGTCGTCAAGCTGACCTTTGCCAAGGGGGCTGCGTTGAAGGACCCAACAGGCGAATTCAACTCCAGCCTCGACGGGAATGTCAGGCGCGCCATCGACATCCACGAAGGCGACAAGGTGAATGAGGCGGCCTTGAAGGATCTCATCCGCGCTGCAGTGGCGCTCAATCTCGAGGGGAAGAAGGCCAAAAGCAAACCGAAGCCCCCACGAGTGAGCAGCAAAAGGGCCGACTAGCTGCTTGAAACTTTCGCGGCTCTGGAGCAAAAGCTTTTCAGAATCATGTTCACCAGCGACTACTCTAGCTAGTGAGAACGCAGATCGTTCAGTTTTCGGTGCGTTGGCATTTATAGGGAGTTTGCATGAGGGCGCGGGCTTCGTTGACTGCGCCCTGGGTGTTGTCGTTGGTCTGGACGGCTTGGCGATACTCGTTGACGGCGCGGTCGCGCTGGCCGGTGCAGTCGTAGATCCTGCCAACCTCGATGTGGCTCCAGACCTCGACCCACTTGGGGTCGCCGTCGCCGCGGAGGGCGTCGCGGAAGGAGTTGGCGGCGGACTGGTAGTTGCGCTGCATGAAGAAGATCTCGCCGATGCGGTAGGTGGCGAGTGAGCTGTTCTTGTTGGAGTCGAGCGCCTTTTGATACTCGATGAGAGCGCCGGTGAGGTCGCCCTGGGCTACGAGCTGCTGGCCGCGCAGCACAGCGACGCGGACGGCGAGGTCGGGTGTGCTCTTGAGCAGCCAGTTCTGCGGGTCGATGCTGATGCGGCGGGGGCGACCGAAGGTTTCGATGGAGTACTGCGAGTCGGTGCCGCTGACGTCGACGCGGCGAATCTCGGTTTTGCCGTCGGTCTCGATGCGCAACTCGACGGGCATGCGGAAGAGGTCGAGGTCCTGATCGATAGAGCCCAGGGTGCGGAAGCCCTTGTTTGCGCCGAGGCGGAAGACGGTGAATTTATCGTGGAAGGCGGGTGCGCCGGTGCCATTGAGCCACTGGGCGAAGAAGGGTTCGAGCTGCAGGTCGGACTGCTTCTCGGCTATGGCCTGGACGTTTGAGCTGCGGATGGATTTGTCGGTGAATTGCGACAGGAGGCCGCGCAGAAACTTGATGAAGACCTCGTCGCCCATCTCCCAGCGGAGCATGTGGAAGATCATCGCGCCCTTTTCGAGGGTCATGGACTGGAACTGCGGCGAGAAGGGATCGAGGCGGCCGACGGTACTAAGGGGTTCGGTGTCGTAGGCGAGGGCGCCTGCCGAGATATCCGTGATGGCGCTCTGGAAGGCGCTCTTGCCGGCGGAGTCTTCGAGGTACATGAGCTCGGCGTAGCGCGACATGCCGTTGGTAATCCATGCGTCGTTGAGGGTCGCGGGGGAGATCTCGCTGCCCCACCACTGGTGGGCGAGGGTGTTGGAGAGGAGCCGCTGCTCGTTGCGCGCGGCGATGCGGTTGCCGGCGATGGCGGCGATCTCGGGAGCCCAGGTGGCGGAGACGGCGTCGTCGGGGAGTTCGACGAGATTCATGTGGGTAGCCTGGGGCTGCCCGAAGGTGGAGGACATGTAGAGGAACTCGCGTTCGGCCTGACTGGCGAAGTCGTGGGCAAACTCCTTGCGCTTTTCCGTGACGAAGACGTGCATGTTGCCGGCGACGATGGGGTCGAGGAACTTGCCGGCGATGATGGTGCCGGGGAAGCCGGGTTTAGCCCATTTGAAGGTGTACTCGGTGCGGTTGCCGGAGAGGCTCTTGGGTGCGGCGACGCCACTGCCGCTGCCGATGACGCGCTCGTCGGAGGGGACGCGAATGTGCATCTCGGCGGTGAAGCGGTTGGTGTAGAGGCCGACCATGGGGAACCAGCGGCCGGGGTAGAGCAGGATGCTGATGGGGTCGGCGACGGCGGCGAGCTTGATGCCTTCGACGGGGCTGGTGTCAGCGTCTTTGAGGGTGCCGGCGTATTCGATGTGGAAGGTGGTGGTGGTGCCCTTGGGGATGGGGTTGGCGAGGTTGAAGCGCACGGGGTTGGTGCTGGTGAGGCGCTCG
>Ga0209624_10000542_pt1 | contig 33140 bp, 29 predicted proteins | sample JacPinW_OM2H0_O1_FD_188565 | JGI IMG/M metagenome (GOLD analysis project Ga0209624, IMG submission 188565) | Forest soil microbial communities from Algoma, Ontario, Canada - Jack Pine, Ontario site 1_JW_OM2H0_O1 (SPAdes) (version 2) | ecosystem: Environmental > Terrestrial > Soil > Boreal...
ATCACAGTCGCCCCGCGTTCCTTGGCAGTGAATACCGCCGAACGCCCGACATTTCCAGCAGCACCTACGACGAGAACCGTCTGGCCCGCTTTGATTCCCGTCGCTGCGAGGAGCTGGTTGCCGGTCGTCGTCACCAGCGGCAGCGCCGCCGCCTGGATCAAATCGAGCCCCTTCGGAACTTTCGCCAGAATTGCGGCTTTCACGACACAAAGTTCGGCGTAAGTATTGTCCGCCATAGCGAACACCTGGTCGCCGACGGAGAAGTCTTCCACTCCGGGCCCAAGCTTGACCACAGTCCCCGCAATGTCGACTCCTATCAGTCCCGGGAACTGGATGGGATAAAAATCCTTCGTTAATCCGGCACGCCGCTTGTAGTCGATCGGATTCACGCTCGTGGCAGCGACCCGCACCAATACTTCGCCGGGACCCGCTACCGGATCAGGGTATTCCTCGAACTTGAGTACTTCAGGACCGCCATATTGGCGGACAACAACTGCTTTCATATTTCCTCTCCTTCTGTCGGCCGACTCTTTGACCGATGGATTCTTAGCTCTGCGCCCGGCGTTCGCGCGTAACAGCGCCTTTGGCGGCAGCCTCTTTTCTATTCTTTTGAGGATGAACGCCCAGGTCGTGCCACGACGTTTCCGCGAGATTGACGTTGTAGTAGTCTGCAGCTTTCTCGATGTTCGCGAACGCCAAAGCACGGTCAGCATCGGAGACATCGATGACTTGATCGAACCGCGCGACCGCGTTACGCACATGTTGTGCGTCGGTCAGTGGTTCTTTGCGCTGCTTCGGAAACGCGTAGACGCTGTCGGGTAAGTCACTCTGCGTCGTCAGTTGTCCGTGTTTCTCGTGAGGTTCCCAGGTTGCTTCGGGCATGTGTTTGCCATCCTTTCTTTAAATATTTGGCTAGCGGGCGAGCGCAGCGCCGGCCCGTGCACAAAATTGTGCAGCCGGTGAACAACGAAAAGTCATCGCGGGTTCGATAACACTCATCGTTTTTCTCCTGACAGGCGAGCGGTGCGGCCAAGCCCGTTTTCTTAAGTGTCGCTCGTCCGACCGAATCGACTGCGATGGAGCGATTACACCCGAGGTGCTCCGGCGATTCAATTGGACGATGGTATTGGCGACACCTTAGGTACCAGCGACCATGAGGGGTTGAATTAGCGTTGCGACTCAAAACGGCGGATCAAACTAAACGCGACTCGGACAGACAAAGCCGCCCAGGCGCGTGTCAAAGTGCCGATCGCTCAGTTCACTCCGAGTGCGGTATTAAGTGCCTCAAGCAGAGCCGTGTCGCTGAATGGCTTGAACAGGCACTCCACCGCACCCTGTTCGAGTAGTCGCGGGCGAACAGCCCTATCGGTACTGGCGGTGATGAAGATGATCGGAATCTCCTGCCTGCGAAGCTTTAATTCCCGCTGAAGGTCGGGTCCGCTCATCCCCGGCATGGCGATGTCGAGGATCAGGCATTTGGTTTGGCCGAAGCAATCGGACGCGAGGAATTCCTCCGGCGACGAGAATGCGCGCGCTGCAAAGCCGAACTCCTTTAGCAAGTCAGGTAGCGACTCGCGTACGGATTCGTCGTCATCCACCACTGACACAAGCGAACGCGTAACGATCATAGATTTTTCATGCCGCGTCCACCGCCGCAGGCTTCGGCAACGCCAAACCCGGTGTATTCCCACTCGCGTTGGTCAGGAAGTCGACGTGCCCGTCAGGGAGCGCTGTCCATACCAATCTGGGCTGCGCATCGACGACGAGACTGTTCTCCGGTGTGATCTTTTCTCGGCAGGGCTCCACCACACGAGGGTGCGCCACTCCAGGAGGCACTGTCTATTGCACCTTAGTATTGGTTTGCCAGTCAGAGATGAGGAACGGTCCGCAGATCAGAACGCCACGCTGCAAAGCCGAAATCCCTTAGTAAGTCCGGCAACGGCTCGTGCAAGGACAGAGATTCCTCACGCCGCATCCGTCACGTCGGGCGTCGGCATGGCACGATTACTTTCTGCGCCCGTCGCGTCCTCGGGCGCGCGAGGAATACAGAATGAAAACGTTGCCCCCGGACCATTATTTAGTGTTGCCCACAGACGACCATGGTGACTCTCGATAATAGAGCGGCTGACGGATAATCCGATTCCCATACCGTCATTCTTGGTGGTGTAGAACCCTTCGAAAAGTCTGTCCACAGCTTGAGGGTCGAAACCGGTTCCTGCATCCTGTACGGTGAGGCTCACGCGATCGCCTTCGTCTAGTTCGGTTCTGATCAGCAGCTGCCTCGGACGATCGTCGACGCTGCTCATCGCGTCTGATCCATTCCGGATTAGGTTCAGGATGACTTGCTGCAACTGGACGCGATCTCCTGTAACCGGAGGGAGGTCGTCGGCAAGTTCCGGCCGCAGGATCACCCGATTCCCCTGAAGTTCGCTCAATGACAGCGCAATCACCTCTCGGGTAGCCTCGTTCAGGTCCACCGATTCGGTCGTGGGCTCCTTTTTGCCATAGAGTGCGCGCAATCGAGTGATCACCTCAGAGGCTCGGTGGCCATCGCGAATTGTGCGCCGGGCTGTCTCGCGAGCGCCGTCCACGTTGGGAGGATCGGCGGCCAGCATCCGTAGACAGGTGCTGGCGTTGGTGACAATGCCAGAAAGCGGCTGGTTGACCTCGTGTGCGATCGACGCCGTCAATACTCCAAGGCTGGTAACCCTGGCCACGCGTGAGAGCTCCGATCGGGCCCTGCTGAGCGCCTCTTCGGAGGATCGGCGTTCGGTCACGTCCTGCACTGCGCCGATGTACTCCAGTTGGCCGTGATCGACCCGGATGTGAGCGGCGACGTGTACGTACTTGACCGCGCCGTCCGGCATCTGGAGGCGGAACTCGAGTTGCACATCGCTGCCGTCGCGGCGAGATCGCTCGATATGTTCCTGGAATACTGATAAATCTTCAGGGTGGATTCGAGTACCGATCAGTTCAAAGGTCACCTGCGCATCCCGGTCAATCTGGAAGATGCGATAAAGCTGCTCTGACCAGGTGATTTCGTCTGTCGGCACACGCCAGGAAAAACTGCCGATTCGACTCAGATGCTGGGCTTCCGCGAGGAAAGCCTCGCTGCGCCGTAGTTCCTGCTCCGCCCGTTTGCGTTCCGTAATGTCGCGCAGATAGCCGGTGAAGGACGGCGGCCCTTCCAACGGAATGCGTGTGATTGCCAGCTCGACGGGGAATTCGCTTCCGTCAGCACGCACTGCCGTCATCTCGATGCGTTTCCCAAGCACTCGCGCCTCGCCGGTGGCCAGGTAGCGGGCAAAGCCCTGCCGATGCTTCTCCCAGAAGGACGGCGGAATGATGGCGTCCGCCAGATGCTTTCCCAAGACCTCGTCCCGGCGGTAGCCGAAGGTGTGCTCCGCCACCGGATTGAACTCAGTGATACAGCCCTCGTGATCGATCGTCACAATGCAGTCGAGCGCCGAGTCCACGATCGCTGCCTTGTGGACCTCGCTGCGTTTCAGTTCCCTCTCCTCTTGCCCGAGCCTCTCTTCTATCAGTCTGCGTTCAGCAAGTTCCTTTTTGAGCTCTTCGTTGGCGGTGGCAAGTTCGGCAGTCCGTTGCACGACCCGTTGATCAAGTTCGCTGGCGAGCCGCTTCTGATGGCTCAGGAGCCGTGCCTCTTGTAGCCCGATCGATGCCTGATTCGCCGCTACGCTCAGAAGAAGTGCCTCCGTCTGCCGCGGAAAATCCGTCCGCTCAGCCGCTGCCACAATTACGCCGAGTTCGCCTTGCAACCCCAGTGGCAAAGGCACGATCGAAACGTCTCCCTCACCCATATGGCTCCGAAGCAGCGGAGGCCATTTCCGTGAGTGATTTTTCGCACACTGGCTGAGCGCTTCGCAGATCTCGTGCGCCGAAGGCATCGGTCTTTGTCCTTGTCTTTGCTGCTCGGCGAGCCGGACGATCTCCACCGGCGCCCCGCCAACTGGATCTGTCAGCCTCACCGAGACTAGGTCCAAGCGCAGCATGCGCATGAGCGCATCGAGCAAGGTATGGAGCACCTGGGATGGATCGCTTCCACTCCAGATGGCGGGCAGAGCAAGCAGGCTGATAAGATCGTTAATGCACCGTTGAAGGTGCTTGACTTCGCCGGAAGCAAGTTCGGGTTGGACTTCCATATCAGGCAGCCGTGGAGGACGGTAAAGGCCGCATCGTCCGGCGTTGGCGGACCTCGCGCAGGAATTCCTCGGGCGGCACGTAGAACGGGTTCCGGTGCAGGAGGCCACCAAGGATGATCATGGGATGCGTCCGCATGATGTCGATCACCGTGTCGCCTCCAAATTTGCCGAGTTGGTAGGTGCAGATCACCGCGTCGTCATGATTGCGCCACACATCATTCACGCGCGATTCGAACTCAACGACGTCGTCGACGTACGATTGTTCGCCAACCACCCAGTCCATGCGGCAGCAAATGCGGCTTAGCGGGAATCTACCCTTAGCATTGCCGCTAGCCATCTGCTCGAAGGCTGCCAGCATACGATCCTGATCAAAATGGCCGTCTCGAATGTAAGCTTCGGTGTTGATCCGAACCTCTAATTGCCCGCTCTGCTCGGCGGCTGTTGGATCGACGCCTGCCGCCACCAACCGTTGAAGATGGTCGTGACGTTGACCCGGATTCACGACGTGAACCGCCTTGTCGCCACAAGCGAACCCGTCCTTAATGAACGGAAGCAGCACGCGATACTCTTCGTCGTCGTTATTGAAAAATGCGCAAACATGACGTACGTCGCCGAGCTGGGAGCCGGCCAGGGAAATCGGTGCTGTGGTCTTCTTCACGCTGTTCTCCTCGACAGATAAGGCGACGGTGAATATGGCCGTTACGCCGCTCTAATCGCTGGGGGTGCGGGGCGGAGCCTCGCGGACATTTTCACCAGGTCGGCGAGAGAGTCGGCCTTCATCTTCTGCATCACCTTGCCTCGGTGTGCCTTAACCGTGATCTCGCTGATACCGAGTTCCCCACCGACTTGTTTATTCAACAGGCCGGAAACCACCAACTCCATAACCTGCCGCTCCCGCTGCGATAGTGACGCGTAACGCTCCCGGAGCACCCGCATCTCCGTCTCCAGGCAAAGAGCAACTCGGCTTCGCTCAAGCGCCGCCCGGACGGCGGTCAACAGCACGTCATCATTGAATGGCTTGGTCAAGAATTCGACAGCCCCCGCCTTCATCGCTTGGACCGTCATGGGCACATCGCCGTGGCCGGTGATGAAGATGATCGGCATGTCGGTGCGTTCGCCGGCGACGAGGCTTTGGAGGTCTAGACCGTTGAGACCAGGAAGAGAAACGTCAAGTACGAGGCAGTTCGGAATATGAACTCGTGGGTAGTCGAGGAATTCCTGGGCGGACGCGAATGCCTCCGACTGCCAGCCTTCACAGCGGATCAGCGATTCCAGTGATTCGCGCACAGACACGTCATCGTCGACAACGAACACGATCGGCGTAACATCCGACATGTGTCAACCCCATTCTTGCCTATGATTGGCCGAAGACGCCCCACGGTTACGGGGATTCTATCAGAGATCATCACTTGCTTGGGACCCTGCAACCGTTGCGGCAAGCGCTCATTTGCAGGAGAGCCGATACCAAAGTACCGACGATACCATCGTCCAATTGTTCATCTCCCAAGCTTCTGTTCTGATGACTCGCGTCGAGAATTCGATCGGAATGCTCACAACCAGGAAGTCGGAGTACTTCAATCGACGCCGGCTTCGGCTCGTTAGTCGGCGTCTGTTATGCCGGCCAAGGTGATTCCGGTGTCGTCTTGGCCGGTACAGTCCGGTGCTTCCGTAGCTCCAGGTTCAGCAGTGTTTCAAAGCGCGTTCACATGTAAGTGGAGGAAGAAAGGACCGACATGAAGAGCATCTCTATCTTGGCGTTCGCGGCTGCGACCGCAACGTGCATCATCGCTGCAATGGCGCCTACAGCCGGGCGTGCCGATGACGAGGCCTCCCCGATCTTCGGAATCAAGATTCCCCGCGGATACCGCGACTGGAAGTTGATCTCGGTGGCTCACGAAGAAGGCAATCTCAACGATCTCCGCGCCCTTCTCGGCAACGACATAGCCATCCAGGCGTACCGGGAGGGAAAGCTGCCGTTTCCGGACGGTACAATCATCGCCCGGTTGGCCTGGAGTTACGTACCGTCTGAGGAAAACAACAAAGTCTTTGGCCGCTCCCAATCTTTCGTGGCCGGGTCCGCCACGAACGTTCAGTTTATGGTCAAGGACTCGAAAAAATACGCCGCGACCGGCGGCTGGGGGTTCGCTCAATTTAAGGACGGCAAACCTGCCGAAGAGGCGGTGCTCAAGACCTGCTTCCCCTGCCACGAGCCTGTCAAAGCTCGCGACTTTGTCTTTACCCATTACGCACCCTAACACGCTGGAATCCCATGAATACGGAAGAATCGTTTTGCAATTCAACATACGGGAACCAGATCCGCATGGCGGAGCGCGAGTTATCGGCGTTCATAAGCGCGGTGACGCAACTGTTTGGTCCCGAGCAGGCAAGACTCTCGGTCGCAGACTGGCTGGACGAGTCGGAGTCAATGGATAGGCCACCTCTATCGTCGAGCCGAAATTGGCGGGCGGTAACGATCGCGGCCTCGGCAAGACTGGCAAATCGGCTAGCGGTCGCGCAGCATCGCCGATCAGATCGCCTCGATGGAGCAAAGACTCGCCGTTCTTCACGCGAAGGGGTCGTGGCGTGGCGGGCGCGATGAAGCCGCTTTGACAGGGCGGGTGATTCATCTGTCGATTGGGTCCGAACCTTTAAAACGAAAGGTTATTTATGTCGGGCAAGAAAACAGCAATCATAACTGGAGCATCCGGCGGTATTGGCGCAGGTTTAGTCGGGGAATTTCTGAGAGAAGGCTATAACGTCGTCGCAACTTCTCGTGACGCCAATCGAACGTTAACCGCCTCAGGCAGCCTGGTTCTACTTGATGGCGATATCGGCAAGCAGCAAACTGCTGCCGATGCCGTCGAAGCAGCAATCAACAACTTCGGAACCATCGACGTTTTGGTGAATAACGCTGGCATCTTCCTAGCCAAGCCTTTCACTGACTTCACTAGCGAGGACTTCGACGCCCTTGTCTCCACTAATCTGCTCGGATTTTTCTACATCACTCAGCGCACGGTCAAAGAGATGCTGAAACAGAAATCGGGGTGCGTTGTGTGCATCACAGCGGCGCTTGCCGATCGACCAATCGCCGGCGAGAATGGCTCCGTTTCGATGATTACGAAGGGTGGCTTGAATGCAGCAACCCAGAATCTCGCAATCGAGTATGCAAAAGACGGCATCCGCTTTAACGCCGTTGCCCCCGGCGTTGTGGATACACAAATGCACCGGAGTACTCCCAACGACTCGACGTTGCAGCCGGCTATGAAAAAGGCGACGATGAAGGATGTTGTCGATGCGGTGCTTTACCTGGTACAGGCGGAGCGTGTGAACGGAGAGATTCTCCACGTGGATGGTGCCGCTCCGGCTCGTCGCTGGTAGAAAATAGGATAAAAAATAAAAGGACTCTAGCCAGACACTGGACCTCCAAGAGGTAGGATGCCCCGATTGCTTTCAGTAAATGTCGGTCTTCCGCGCGACGTGACATGGAACGGTAAAACGGTCCGAACGTCAGTTTGGAAATTTCCAGCCACGGGCCGGCGAATGGTGCGCAAGCTCGATATCTATGGTGATGCGCAAGCCGATCTCGCCGGTCACGGCGGGGAGCACCGCGCCGTATTTGTCTACCAGATGGACTCGTACCATTACTGGGAGCGCTTTCTCGGCCGCAGTGACTTTACTTTCGGACAGTTCGGAGAAAACTTCACGGTCGAGGGCCTTCCTGATAGCGAGGTGTGCATCGGCGATCGATATCGCATCGGTGGTGCTGAATTTGAAGTAACTCAGCCGCGCGTGACCTGCTACCGGGTCGGCATCCGCATGAACGAGCCTCGCATGCCATCGCTGCTCGTAGCACATCACAGACCAGGATTCTACTTTCGCGTGTTGCAGGAGGGGGGAGTTGGGGCGGGCGACGACATCGTAAAAATTACTGACGGTCCCGAGGGAATGAGCGTGGCCGACGTTGATGCCCTTCTGTATTTGCCAGGGCAATCGAGCGAGCAACTGCAACGCGCGCTACGGATTCCTGCGCTTAGCAAGGGCTGGCAGAGTTCGTTCCAGGCAATGCTCGAACAAGACTTGAGCTCCAAAACCACGGCCGGGAATCCAGGACTCGCAAATGAGGAACAAGCACCAGCATGGCCCGGCTTTCGACAGATGCGAGTCGCGATCATTCATAAGGAGAGCGAAAGCGTAACTTCCTTCGTTCTGGCGCCAAACGATGGACGGCCCCTTCCTCTGTTCCAGGCGGGCCAATTTATTGTTTTGCGGCTGCTCGTCGATCCGGGCAAACCGCCCGTTCTTCGCAGCTATTCGCTGTCTGACCTGCCGGCAGCCGACCATTTCCGCATCAGCGTCAAGAACGAATTGAATGGGATTGGAAGTTCATTTCTGTGCAACCGTGCGCATCAAGGCGATCTCTTGGATGTGAGTGCGCCGCGCGGAAGCTTTACTCTCGGTCCCAGTAAGAATCCTGTGGTTCTGCTGAGCGCTGGAGTGGGCGCAACGCCCGTGATGTCGATGCTGCATTCACTCGCCGCTGAAAGAACGCAACGAGAAATCTGGTGGATCCATGGAGCGCGCAATCGCGCCGACCATCCATTTGCGGAAGAATCGCGTACATTACTGAAACAGCTCTCTCGCGGACGAGGATACATCGTGTACAGCAGGCCCGCTGCAACTGACCGAGTCGGGGCAGACTTCGATGCCCCCGGGCACATTGACGCAGCTTTGCTGGAGAGAATCGGAGTGTCAAAGGGTAGTGACTTCTATCTGTGCGGACCACCTTCGTTCTTGCAGAACATGCGCGATGGGCTGCGAAACTGGGGCGTGCTCGCCGGGAATATGCACTCGGAGATCTTCGGTTCTCTAGAGGCCATTACCCCCGGTATGGCGCAGGTTGTTCACACTCCTCACCTGCCGCAGGGGCCGCCCGGATCTGGCCCTCCAGTCTCATTCGCGCGCAGCGGGATTACCGCCGCTTGGGATGGTAAGTTTGCCAGTTTGCTTGAACTGGCGGAAGCATGCGATGTTCCGGTCAGATGGTCGTGCCGAGCTGGGGTCTGTCATACCTGCACGACTGGTCTGATTGGCGGATCGATTATTTATAATCCTGAGCCGCTCGAGAGGCCCGCTCCCGGGAACGTGCTCGTATGCTGTTCCCAGCCCAACGCGGGTGTCACTGGTGTTATATGCGTACTCGATCTTTGAGAGAAGATCTTTGAGAGAAACGGGAGGAGTAGAATCATGCGTTCTGATATCGTGCCCGGAGGCGTCTTCCCCAACTACGAACTGCCCGATCACACGGACAAATTGCGCAAACTCAGCGAGCTACAGGGCGACGACCCGCTAATCCTCACGCTCGCGCGCGGCCACTATTGCCCAAAGGAGCACCAGCAGCATTTGGAACTCGCCGCGTTCTATCCCAAGATCGCGGTGGCGTACACTCAGATCGCCACGATCGCCACCGACGACCACCACACCCTCCAGGAGTTTCGAGCGTCAATCGGAGCCCAGTGGACATTTCTTTCGGACCCGGGCCGAACCATTCAGAAGGATCTCGACATCCAGGAGTACACCGACCCCGAGAATAATCCGATGATCCCGCACACCCTCGTGCTCAAGCCCGGCCTCGTGATTTACAGCATCTACAACGGCTACTGGTTCTGGGGCCGTCCGTCGGTCATCGATCTTTGGCATGATCTGCGCGCCGTGACCAGCGAAATCCGCCCAGACTGGGATCTGAGCGCCCCTGGGCTCCGCGAGGCATGGAATGCGGGTGACCTCTCGCGTTTCCACGGCCGGAACAAGCGTGATGAAAAAACTGAACAAGGGTGAGAGCGCCGATCCTAGGGTAATCGTAGTTCCCTATGAATCCCATGTTTGAGAGCAGTTCTAAGAAATACGGCTGGATGAACCGCATCGTCGGCGTCGGCAGTGGCCACCCTCCACCGACCATCTAGGCGAGGGGTCGGCGGTTGTTGCGGAGCATGAACTCTTTATTTCTAAGAAAATTTTACTCAGTGAGGACCAATGACAAAACTTACAAGCTTTGAAGCGGACATACGCCCGTTGTTTACAGATCGAGACATTCGTGCGATGAGCAAGGCGTTCAACCTCGGAAGCTACAACGACGTAAAGACGCACGCCAGCGCCATCTACGACCGCATTCGGGGCATCGGCGGCGCCGTCATGCCACCGCCGCCACCGAGGGGAGAGGGTCCCTGGCCTCAATCTCGGATTGACTTATTCGCCAAGTGGATGGCGGAAGGGTACCAGCCTTAATCGCTTCGCGACAAGGCAGAGGCCACGGTTGCAGGAGGCACACCTCCGGCACAGTGCATGGACAGGGACGTCTTTGGGGGCGCATGACCCTCTTATCCCCAGGCCAAGTGCGGAGGTCGTGAAGCAGGTTGTTCCGGCGGCCGAGCTGCGCAATTTCGACGGTGGTCACTTCGTGCTCGACGAGTTCGCCGAAGCGATCCCCAGACGATGATCGAGACGTTCTCGCGTTAGGGCCGGCGCGGCATGAGAAAGTTCCGCGCTGGGCAAATCATGCGAAGGTATCGATCATCGATCCATCGATCCGTCGATCCATACCATCGTCCAATAGATTCCTCTCGTCGGTTCTGGCTTAATCGCATCTGCATTCGCAAAAAGAATCAGGCTATTGGACGAGGGTGAGTCATCGGACCGGTGCACACAAAAACGCACCTCACGGGTATTGCCATAATCTGGCACTTCACCTGTCGACCTCCCTTGGCGGCCGGGACTCTTTTAAGGGTGCCTCGCTAAACAAAAGCAGCACCCTGAAGGCAGTCAATTAAATCAAAAGGTATGTAGCCCTTGAAAGTAAAACGCGCGAATACAAAAGGAGCATGCATATGGCAGCACAGGTCCAACCACTGACGAAGCCGCCGAGGACCAGACAGACAGCGTGGAGCGCACTCGCGTCTCATTACAAAACGGTTTCCAAGCTGCATCTGCGGCAGCTTTTTGCGGAGGATCCGAAGCGCGGTGAGCGTTTGGCAGTCGAGGCCGTCGGTCTTTACCTCGATTACTCCAAGAACCGCGTCACCGATGAAACAATCCGAGTCCTTCTTCAGCTAGCGGAAGAGTCTGGCCTGCGGGCACGAATCGACGCCATGTTCCATGGGGAGAAAATCAACATCACCGAGAAGCGCGCAGTCTTGCACGTTGCCCTGCGTGCGCCGCGAGACGAATCCATCGTGGTCGATGGTGAAAACGTGGTGCCCAAGGTGCATGCTGTGCTCGACCGGATGGCGGGTTTTTCCAACCGCGTGCGAAGTGGTGAATGGCAGGGACACACCGGCAAGCGTATTCGCAACGTGATCAACGTGGGCATCGGCGGCTCCGACCTGGGTCCGGTCATGGCTTACGAGGCACTGAAGCACTACAGCGATCGAGCCATGACGTTCCGCTTCGTATCGAACGTTGATGGCACCGATTTCGCGGAGGCGGTCCGTGACCTCGATCCGTCAGAAACACTGTTCATCATCTCTTCGAAAACCTTCACGACTCTGGAAACGATGACAAACGCTCACACGGCTCGCGAGTGGTCTCTCGCCGGATTAGGAGGCGACGAAAAGTCGGTGGCAAAGCATTTTGTGGCGGTCTCGACGAATGCGGCCGAGGTCACCAAGTTCGGGATCGATACCGCCAACATGTTCGAGTTCTGGGACTGGGTTGGCGGACGCTACTCGATGGATTCCGCCATTGGCCTGTCAACCATGGTCGCAGTTGGCCCTGAGAATTTTCGGGCAATGTTGAACGGTTTCCATCAGATGGACGAACATTTTCGCACCGCTCCCTTCGAGCGAAACCTGCCGGTGCTGATGGGTCTTCTGGCGATCTGGTACAACGACTTTTTCGGGGCGCAGACGGTCGCGGTCTTGCCCTACGAACAATACTTGAAGCGCTTCCCGGCCTACCTCCAGCAACTGACCATGGAGAGCAACGGCAAGCATGTGACCCTAGCCGGGAAAAAAGTCAGGCACGACACGGGCCCAATTTATTGGGGAGAACCGGGAACCAACGGCCAACACTCTTTTTACCAGTTGATTCACCAGGGAACGAGACTGATCCCTTGCGACTTCATTGGTTTTTCGAAGGCGCTCAATCCACTCGGGCACCACCACGACATGCTGATTGCCAATGTTTGCGCACAAACCGAGGCGCTGGCCTTCGGAAAGACGCCGGCAGAAGTCGAGGCAGAAGGCACTCCGAAGTGGCTCGTTCCGCACCGGGTGTTCGAGGGCAACCGTCCGTCGAATACCATCCTGGCTGAGGAACTCACGCCGGAAACTCTCGGAAAGCTGGTGGCGCTGTACGAACACTCCGTGTTTACCCAAGGTGCAATCTGGAATATCGATTCCTTCGACCAATGGGGCGTCGAACTGGGAAAAGTCCTCGCGCAACGCATCATCCCTGAACTGGAGAGCAAAACAGAACCGCAGCTTGCGCACGACAGTTCCACCAACAATCTGATCAGGTATTACCGTAAATCAAAGCAGTCATAAAGGAGATTAGCGATGCAACTCGGCATGATCGGTCTGACTGAACAGCCCAGAAGCGAAGACCGCGTGCAACGGTCCAGGGCACTGACCGATTTTTATGGCGAGGATCGTCATGAACTGGTGCAAAAACTCGCGTACCAGCACTGGGAAAAAAGAGGCAGTCCGCTTGGGTCGCCGGAAGTTGATTGGTTCGCGGCCGAAAAGGCCATGCGTGCGTACCTGTTGGCTTCAGGAATTGAGCTCGGGCCGGACGAGGATCTGTACTCTTGAGTGGCGTAGCTTTGAACACTGAACACGAACGGTTCCGCAACCTAGGAAACCTAAGGAGCATCGTATGAGCACCAACCGCGTGGCGCGCCCGAGTTCCGCAAAGATCGTTCCCATGACCGCCAGCGCAACTAATGTTTCAGATGTTCTGCAACGGTACGGGTTCGGCACGATGCCGTTTATCGGGACGGAAGACGCTTTTTATGAACGGCACCTGGTTTTTGACAGAGCGATCGATCCCAAAGTAGCCAGTGCGCGTGAGCGCTTTGAGGCGTTCTCCCATTCCGTGCGAGACATTCTCGCTCAGCGTTGGGTGCTGACCAAGAACACTTATGAGCGAGAGAATGCCAAACGCATCTATTACCTGTCCATGGAGTTTCTCATCGGACGTTCGTTGGCCAACAATATCACCAACCTGTTGCTGGATCCGCTTTTGCCGGATGCGGCTAAAGAACACGGCATCGACTGGCTGGAATTGATCGAGCAGGAACCGGATGCTGGGCTGGGCAACGGCGGCTTGGGCCGCCTCGCGGCGTGCTTTCTCGATTCGATGGCGACCATGCAGCTCCCCGGCACCGGGTATGGTCTGCGCTATGAGTACGGCATGTTCAAGCAATCGATCGTAGATGGCTGGCAAAAGGAGAATCCCGACAACTGGCTCCGCTGGGGGGATCCCTGGGAGATTGCCCGGCTTCACGAGAACGTGGAAATTAAACTGAACGTCTCATTCCAGCTGCGGGAGGGTAATTTTCACGTCATCCCCGACCGACCGTCAAGCCTGATCGGAATCCCGTTTGATCGTCCGGTGGTGGGCTATGGTGGAAAAACGATCAATACGCTCCGGCTCTGGGCCGCGGCGGCGCCCGATTACTTCGATTTTGAGAAATTTGGCACCGGAGATTTCGTGGGTGCGCTCGGCGAAACTCTCCAAGCGGAGTCGCTTACCCGGGTGCTGTATCCGGACGATTCTACGACGAACGGGCAGGGGCTGCGCTTTCTGCAGGAGTATTTCCTGGTCGCGTGTTCCATGGCCGACCTGGTGCGCCGTTTCGAGCGCCACAACTCGGATTGGGAAAAGTTTCCAGAGAAAGCAGCAATTCAACTCAATGACACGCATCCTTCGATGTCGGTCCCTGAACTGATGCGAATCTTGCTCGACGATGTGCACCTGGGATGGGACCAGGCCTGGGATCTGACGAAGAAGACGCTCGGGTACACAAATCACACCTTGCTGCCTGAGGCTCTGGAGAAATGGCCGGTGGCGTGGTTTGAGACACTGCTTCCTCGTCACCTGGAGCTCATCTACGAGATTAACCGTCGGCTGCTCGATGAAGTTCGGGTTCGCTTCCCGGGCGACGAGGAACGCGTGCAGCGCATGAGCCTGGTGGAAGAAGGCAGCCCGCGCAAAATCCGGATGGCCCACCTTGCCATTGTTGGGTCGCATAGCACCAACGGAGTGTCTGCTGTTCACTCCAAGCTACTGCGAACCACGACGGTCAAGGATCTTGCGGAAATGTTTCCCGAGCGTTTTAGCAACAAGACAAACGGAGTCACGCCCCGGCGTTGGTTGCGCGAGGCCAATCCCGCGCTGGCCCGCGAAATCACAGAAGTCATCGGAGATCGCTGGATTACGGATCTTAGCCTGCTCAAACAGCTCAAGCCATTCGCGGAGGATTCCAATGCTCGCGAACGCTTCCTCAAGTCAAAGCGAGAGGCCAAAGTGCAGTTTGCCAATTGGCTCAAGTCAACGTCGGGGCGCGTCGTGGACCCGGATACCATCTTCGACTGCCACATCAAGCGTATTCACGAATATAAAAGGCAATTGATGAATGCGCTGCGGATTGTGATCGTTTATAACCGGCTGCGGGAAAATCCCGGCGTGAAGATAGCGCCTCGCACATTTTTCTTCGCGGGTAAAGCAGCGCCCGCTTACACGCTAGCCAAACTCATCATAAAGTTCATCAACAACCTGGCGGGCACGATTGATGACGACCCGGCAGCGCGCGGCCGGCTCAACGTCGTCTTTCTCCCTGAGTACAACGTTTCGTTGGCGGAACGCCTCATTCCGGCCAGCGATGTTTCCAACCAGATCTCGACCGCCGGCTACGAGGCCAGCGGAACGAGTAACATGAAATTTATGATGAACGGAGCTTTGACGGTCGGAACCCGCGACGGCGCCACCATTGAAATGGCGGAGGAAGCCGGAGAAGAGAACATGTTCCTGTTCGGGCTCACGGTGGAGCAAGTCGAGGCGAGCCGCGCGTGGTACGACCCGCATTGGCACTATCAAAATGAGCCGGAGATTCGAGCGGCGCTGGACCTCATTTTCTCTGATTACTTCAGCCGCAATGAGCCAGGAGTATTCGCTCCCTTACGCGATACGCTTCTGACTCAGGGCGATCACTATATGAACCTGGCAGATCTGACCTCGTATTGCCAGGCACAGGAACGGCTCGGCGCGCTCTATGCCGAACCCGGCGCATGGGCGCAGAAAGCAATCCTGAACGTCGCCAGCTCCGGGAAGTTTTCGAGCGATCGCTCGATTGCGGAATACGCAAGCGGGATTTGGAAGGTGGAACCATGCCCAGTACTCTAGAAACACAGTCCCTGACAGGTCAACCTAACATTTCGCCGCTGGCAGGCAAACCAGCGCCGAAGGAGTTGCTGGTGGACGTGGCTCGTCTGGAGAAGGAATATTTCGAGCGGCGTCCCGACTTGGATGATCCAAACCAGCGAGTCAGCTTCGGCACCAGCGGACACCGTGGCTCTCCCCTGCGCGGCACATTTAACGAAGCGCACATCCTCGCAATTACCCAGGCGATCTGCGAATACCGGCGCGAGCAGGGTATCGACGGCCCGCTCTATATGGGGAAAGACACCCATGCAGTCTCGGAGCCCGCGCAGCGCACTGCCCTCGAGGTGCTGGCGGCAAACAGCGTGGACACGATTATTCAGCAAGGCGACGGGATAACTCCGACGCCGGTCATCTCGCGAGCGATTTTGGTTTACAACCGTGGTCGCAAGAAGAAAGACCATCTCGCCGACGGCATCGTGATTACGCCATCGCACAATCCGCCGGAGGATGGAGGCTTCAAGTACAACCCGCCCAACGGCGGGCCGGCCGATACCGACGTGACCCGCTGGGTGGAGAATCGCGCGAACGAATTGTTGCGAGTAGAGAATGCAGGGGTCAGGCGAATTCCGTTTAACCAAGCTATCAAGGCTCCGACTACGCACCAGGAAGATTTCGTCCTACCCTATGTTCGTGATCTCAAAAATGTCGTTGACATGGATGCGATTCGCGGCGCTCACCTCAGGCTTGGCGTTGACCCACTGGGCGGAGCTTCATTGCCTTACTGGGAACCGATCAACTCGACTTACGGGCTGGACATCGTCGTCACCAATCCAATCATCGACCCCACATTTTCGTTTATGACGGTTGATCACGACGGCAAAATTCGCATGGACTGTTCGAGTCCCTATGCGATGGCCAGGCTGGTCGGGCTGAAAGATCAGTACCAGGTGGCTTTCGGGAACGACACCGACGCGGATCGGCACGGGATCGTGACCCCGGCTGCGGGGTTGATGAACCCGAATCATTACCTTGCCGTTGCCATCCGGTATTTGCTCACGCACCGCCCCCAGTGGCGCCAAACCGTCGCAGTGGGAAAAACCGTGGTGAGCAGCAGCATGATTGACCGGGTCGTCAAAGAGCTCGGCCGCACGCTTCGCGAGGTTCCGGTGGGTTTCAAGTGGTTTGTGCCGGGCCTGATCGATGGCTCGTATTGTTTCGGCGGAGAAGAAAGCGCTGGAGCGAGTTTTCTTCGTTTTGACGGCACCGCATGGACGACCGACAAGGACGGGCCGATCATGGACTTGCTGGCGGCGGAGATTACCGCACGCACTGGAAAGAATCCCGGAGAACATTACCGCGAACTGACGGCGGAGTTCGGCATTCCGTATTACACGCGCATCGACGCGCCCGCCACGCCCGAGCAGAAAGCAAAGTTAGAAAAACTCACCGCGGACGCGGTAAAGGAGTCAGCCCTCGCGGGCGAGCCAATCACCGCCAAGCTGACCAAAGCCCCGGGCAACGATGCTCCGATCGGCGGCTTGAAAGTTGTGGCGGAGAGCGGTTGGTTTGCAGCGCGACCCTCCGGCACCGAGAACATCTATAAGATCTACGCCGAGAGTTTCAAGAGCCAGACCCATCTGAACGCGATCCTTAGCGAGGCGGAGGAGATGGTGAATAATGCGCTGGGTTCATCCGCAGTCGTTCCCGCGCAGGGAGTCCGGCCATGAGCGGCAACGGCGGGCTCACGAGTGTTCCGCCGTTTCCGCTCGAATATCGTGCTTCTGGCTTGCTGTTACACGTCACCTCTCTGCCGTCTCCGTATGGCGTCGGCGATCTGGGATCATCCGCGTTCTCGTGGATTGATGGCCTCCACGATGCCGGCCAGAGGTGGTGGCAGGCGCTACCGCTCGGCCCGACTGGTTACGGAAACTCGCCCTATCAATCAATGTCGTCGTTTGCCGGCAACGCGCTGCTGATCAGTCCCAGCTCGCTCATTTCAGACGGGCTGATACAGGCAACGGATGCTCAGTCTCAGTTCTCCGCGGACGTGGTCGACTACGATTCCGTTATTCCGTTCAAACAGCGGCTGCTCGAAACGGCATGGGCAAACTTCAAAGCCGGGCAGCGCAGTGCCAGAGATCTCGCGACTGCCTTCGATGAGTTCCGCACCAGGCAGGCGCATTGGCTGGAAGACTACGCTCTGTTCCGGGCGCTGAAAGAAAAGTATCGCCAAGCTTATTATCTGGAGTGGCCGGCAGAGTTGGTTCGACGCAGCCCGAGTACTCTCGCCGAGGCGCGGCGAGAGTTAGCAAGTCAAATTGATCAGGTTCGCTTCGCGCAATTCCTGCTGTTCCGCCAGGCCGATCAACTGAAGGAGCATGCCCATGCCAGGGGCGTGAGCTTGATCGGCGATCTGCCCTTCTTCGTTTCGCCGGATTCCAGTGATGTTTGGGCGAACCCTGAGCTATTCCTGCTCGATGAGCAGCATCGGCCACAATTCGTCGCCGGAGTTCCTCCCGATTATTTCAGCGCGCAAGGTCAATTGTGGGGCAATCCCGTTTACAACTGGGATGCGGTGCGTTCGACTGGTTATCGGTGGTGCATCGATCGGTTGCGTGCTCTGCTGGCTCACGTCGATGTGATTCGCTTGGATCACTTCCGCGGGTTCGCGGCTGCGTGGCACGTTCCAGCCGGAGCGCCAACGGCTCAGTCCGGGCAGTGGGTGGCGGGTCCCGGAGCCAGCTTTTTTCAAGCAGTGCAAACCGAGCTCGGCCATCTCCCATTCATCGCGGAAGATTTGGGTGTGATTACGGCCGACGTGCCGGCCCTGCGCGACCAGTTTCGTCTGCCGGGGACCCGCGTCCTGCAATTCGCCTTCGATGGTCATGCGGACAATCCCTATCTGCCGCACAACTTTGTCCACAATACCGTCGCCTATACCGGCACGCATGACAATGCCACAACTCGGCAATGGTACGAGGAATTGCCCGACTACCAGCGGCAAAACTTCTGGAACTACCTCAAGCGTGCGCCGGGAACCAGTGCGGATGCCGCTCCGGAGTTGATGCGGCTGGCGTGGTCGTCACCAGCGGCGCTGGCGATTGCTCCGTTGCAGGATCTGCTCAACTTGGGAAGCGAAGCTCGTATGAACGTGCCTGGTCGTGCCGATGGGAACTGGCGTTGGCGCGTCCGAGAAGACATGCTATCCTCTCAGGCTTTTCAACGGCTGCAGGATTTGACGGAGAGTTCCAAGCGCTCCGTCAGTCCGGCAATATCCGTCAGGGCGCATGTAGACCGCGAAGGGGCGAGCGCTCAAATCTAGAAACAGACGGAGGTTAGCCTGGTCATTCAAGTTGCCAAGAGTATTCTCCTGGTCGTGAGCGCGCTCTTTCCGATCGTGGATCCGATCGGAGGCAGTCCCGTCTTTCTCCTGCTCACGAGAGATTACGCGGCCGAAACACGACGAGTGCTGGCTCGCCGCATTGCAATGGATAGTTTCATGCTGCTAATCGCGTCCTTTACCCTCGGGGCGCACGTGCTCTCCTTTTTTGGGATTTCGCTCCCGGTTGTGCAGGTCGGCGGTGGGCTGATCGTGATTTCAACGGGCTGGGCGATGCTGAATCAGAAAGATGGGGATGACCGAGGCTCCGACAGGCGAACGGTCACTTGCGCTGATGCTCTGAGCCGGGCGTTTTACCCGCTTACGCTTCCTTTGACGGTCGGTCCCGGCTCTATCTCGGTTGCGATCACTTTGGGCGCGAACGCGCCGCAGCACCTGGGCGCAAACCTGCTGGTAATTATGTCGGCGGCAATCGGTTCCGCTTTCGTGGCAGTAACCATTTATCTCTGCTACGGCTACGCAGATCGGCTGGCGAGCAAGCTGGGCCGTACGGGGACAAACGTAATTTTAAAGCTCTCCGCGTTCCTGCTGGTGTGCATTGGAGTACAGATCTTGTGGAACGGTGCGAGCAAGTTGCTCAGTTCGTTGCCGCAGTTTGGCGGAGTTGTAGCGCTGCCGCGTTGAGAGCGAAGCGAGCGGTTGGAGTGGATGAAAGAGAGGGACAGTGAACCGTTCAAGCGTTGATGTACTCGCCAACGAGGGCCCGGCCGAGGCTGCCAACACCATGGCGGCCCCAGTCAGCAAGCGTCCGACATGGGACCAGGCTGAGGGCAACCCCTTGCCGCTTGGCGTCAACTGGATCGAAGAGGAGCAAGCGTTTAATTTTGCCGTTCACTCGGAACACGCCGAGAGCGTCACTCTATTGCTCTATTCTCCAGCCGATCTGGTGCATCCTCTTCTGCGGCTTGAATTGGATTTTTTGCACAACAAGTCGGGGCGGATTTGGCACTGCCGCGTCCCCGTCGCGAAGCTCGGCCCCGCTTGTTATTACGCGTATTCCGTATCCGGAGAGACGATTCCTCAACTCCATAGCTTCGACCCGCAGAAGGTTCTCCTCGATCCGTACGCGAAGTGCATTTTCTTCCCACCCGGTTTTGATCGGAACTTGGCCATGCGAGAAGGATCCAATGCAGGCAGCGCGCCTCTGGGAGTGCTGTTTGATCACCGATCGACATTTGACTGGTCGGGGCATCCGCCTCCGTATCATGAGTCAGATGCGGTCATCTACGAACTTCACGTTAGAGGTTTCACGAAGAACCCGAACTCAGGTGTCGACCGATCGCGTGCCGGCACCTACGCCGGTCTCGTGGAAAAGATTCCATACTTAAAGGAACTTGGAGTGACGGTTGTCGAACTGATGCCGGTTTTTCAGCGGGATCCGCAAGAAGGCGACTACTGGGGCTATATGCCTTTGAATTTCTTCGCGCCGCACGCCCAGTACGCGAGCACACAGCGTGCTGATGAGCTGCGTCTGGAATTCAAGAACATGGTGAAGGCTTTTCATGAGGCTGATATCGGCGTGGTGCTGGACGTCGTATACAACCACACGTGCGAGGGCGACAGCAAGGGGCCGATCTACAGCTTCAAGGGTTTTGACAGCGCCGGTTATTACATGCTTTCCTCCGATCCGGCAAACCCCTACGCCAATTACTCCGGCACCGGCAATACTTTGAATTTCGGCCAAGCGCACGTGCGCAAGATGGTGATTGACAGCTTGCGTTATTGGAAGCGAGGGATGCATATCGACGGCTTTCGCTTCGATCTGGCGTCGGTATTCAGCCGCAATGCAGACGGGTCTCTCAACTGGGGCGAAGCGCCCATCTTCAGTGAAATTGCCGCTGATCCGGAATTAGGACGGGTGCGTTTGATCGCGGAGCCTTGGGACACAGCCGCTTATCAGCTCGGGCGAGGATTCCCCGGATTGACCTGGCTGCAGTGGAACGGCCGGTTTCGCGATGACATTCGTCGTTTTGTTAAGGGCGACGCAGGGATGGTTCCCGAGGTGATGCGACGCATCTATGGCAGCGACGACTTATTTCCGGACAGCCGCGCCGACGCGTATCACGCGTATCAGAGTGTGAATTATGTAACTTCCCACGACGGCTTCACGCTTTTCGACCTTGTCTCTTATGACCGCAAGCACAATTGGCAAAACGGAAATAATAATCAGGACGGTACTGACGCGAACTACAGTTGGAATTGCGGACAAGAAGGGGATGAAGCCGTGCCCCCGGCGGTCCGTGCACTGCGCCGGAAGCAAGTAAAGAATTTCTGCTGTCTGCTCTTCTTATCTAACGGTACGCCCATGTTTCGGGCCGGGGACGAGTTCCTGAACACCCAATTTGGCAACAACAATCCCTATAACCAGGATAACGAAATTGGCTGGCTGGATTGGAGTCAACTTCAGGCGAACCGCGACATTTTCCGGTTCTTTAAGAACATGATCGCGTTCCGCAAAAATCATCCTTCGCTGAGCCGGAGCAGGTTCTGGCGGGAGGATGTTTCCTGGTACGGCGTCGGCCCCACGGTCGATTTGTCCTCCGATTCGCATACCCTGGCATTCTGCCTGCACGGCGCTTCTCAAGGGGATGACGACATCTACGCGATGGTCAATGCGTACTGGGAAGAGTTGGAATTCAATGTGCAGGAGGGGACAGCACAAGAGTGGAAGAGAATCGTGGACACCGCGTTGCCCAGTCCAGATGATTTCTCGGACGACGGAATCCCTTTAGAGCGGACGAAATACCTAGTGGCTCCAAGATCGATCGTGGTCTTATGTCGACCCCAGGCAGAAACTCAATGAAGTGGTGAAAACATGCGTCCCAGGTTTCATCGCACCAGGTGGATGAACATTGGGAGCCGAACAACAGCTGGAGAAGTCCATGAAAGAGGAACAAGTACGTAAAGCGCTGAATGCGCCCTCGCACGCGTCGGCAGTCGGCGACGCAAACGTGGAACACGATATTTACGGCTAGCAAGAAGAGCGGCGTGGCTCAACGCCCTCGGAGAGAGGAGCACGCCACACCGCCCGGGAGAGCTGCTTTCGGGGTCTTGTTGAATAGGCCCCTTCTTGTCCGACGAAAAGTCTAGCGTACGGCGCACCATGCTATCTGTTCAATATTGCTCACACGGTGGAGCGCGGACATTTGTGCGCAGGTATCGCGGCCAGTATCGACTGACTGCCTGTTAACCGTTCCAATAACTGCTCACTCTTGCACATCTTCCAGGAGCAGACCTTAAGTACACTGCGATCATTCGTTCTGAGAGGCAGTGATTGTGATGACTCCCCCCGAAAAACCCGATGCCTATAAAACCTTACTGGTGGATGACGACGATGGAGTCCGACAAGTGATGACTGCGGTCCTTGAACGCGAGGGATTCGAAGTAATCGCCGTCGCTACCGTGACCGAAGCTCTGAGACTTATCACCACAGAAAAGTTCGACGTACTGATTACCGACCTGCACATGCCGAATCCGGGCGATGGTTTCACTGTAATCTCAGCGATGCGCCACTCCCAGCCGAATGCACTTACGCTGCTGGTCAGCGGCTACCCCGCCGTACAGAGCGCGATGTCGGCGATTCTTTTGGAAGCGGACGAAATCATGGTGAAACCGTTCGAAGTCGGAAGGCTCGCCGAACTCGTCCGCGAAAGGATGATCGCTCGCAAGACTGCTGCCAGATTGGAAAAGGAAAGAGTGGCCACCATACTGCAGCGTTGCCTGCGCGCTGTGGTCGAAGACTGGTTAACGCGGGTAAAACGGAGCCCAGAACTCAATCGCCTTTGGCTCAGCGACGACGAACGTACTGGACATCTCCCTACGCTGATTGAGGACCTGGTCGTCCGCCTGAGCAAGCCGAGCGCTACTACGAAGGACAGCGATGCGATGTTTTCCGCCGCCGCGGTAGCCCATGGCAAACTGCGATACCTGCAAGGATATAGTGCCGCGATGCTGGTACACGAGTCACGAATTCTCCAGGTGACGCTCTTCGGAACCTTGCAGAGCAATCTAAACGCGCTGGATTTCAGCTTGCTCCTCCCCGATGTCATGACGATCGCGGACGAGGTGGACGCGCAGTTGACACAGTCTATGGAAAGTTTCATGAAGGCTATGCGGAAGGCAGTGGCCGCGTAGGTAGGACTCTGCTCGCATTGGAAGCGCAGGCGCGAAAACGCCCGCTATCCGTCATCTCGTCCGCCGCCGTTCATAGCCCTATCTACCGAGGCCGGTGTACCCAGGCCGGCCTACCGGGAACCAATCCACAATGTGAGCACTACTGAGCAGTTTAGGCCGATCGTTTCCCGCATAGTTGATAGTGGCGAGACCGACACCGGTCAAGGACGCGTTCCGTGACAAAGCCAATCAGAACCGCGACGAAAAAACTCGACTTCAATCCCCACGCCTTTCTTTCAACCACTGGCCGGGGCAGGGAGATGGTGTCTTCTCAGAAGAAGAATTCGATCTTCACGCAAGGCGATGTTACCGACGGATTGTTTTTCATCCAAACGGGGAAGGTACGGCTCAGCGTCGTCTCGGAAGGGGGAAAAGAGGCGACTCTTGGCATCTTGGACGAAGGCGATTTCTTTGGAGAAGGCGGCCTAGCCGGGCAGCCCCTGCGCATGTCGTCCGCGGTGGCCATGACAGACACGGTGCTTCTGCATATCGAGAAGAAAGCGATGATGCGCGCCATGAGTCTGCAACCAAAATTGTCAGCTGTATTTCTCAAATACTTATTGAAGCGCAACATCCGCTATCAGGATGATTTGGTCGATCAGCTTTTCAATTCGAGCGAAAAGCGTCTGGCGCGAGTTCTTCTGTTGATGGCGCACTTCGGCAAAGAAGGAGTGTCGGAAATGTCGGTTCCCAGACTCAGTCAGGAGACCCTGGCGGAGATGGTGGGGACGACACGTTCCCGGGTCAGCTTCTTCATGAATCGATTCCGGAAGCTCGGCTTTATCAACTACGACTTTGGAAAAAACTTACATGTCCATAGTTCGCTGCTTAACATTGTTCTGCAGGATGATAATGGAACAGCCAGTAGGTCTAACAAAGGCCCGGACCCACCCACAGAGCCCGGCGAACCCCGTGACCAAGATCGGGCCCGCCGGCCGCCCCTCCCCGGCCCAAAGCGGCGCCGGAGATGAACGGGTCGCGCCCCCGACTCTACCCTGCGCTCATCCCTTGTGAATAAGCCTCCGAGAAGTGCACCAGGAGCCAGGTCTCCCCGCGAGTGTGAGCATTCTTGCTCAGACATATGTCCCGTTGAGTGTTACTTTCAGGTTGTGCTTCCAGTCGAACCGCGGAGGCGCCCAGGAGTCGCCTGCCGCCGAGCAGGGGCCGAGTTATGGTGACGCGATCCGCACTAATTCGGGTTATTCCTGTCTGTCTTTTTCTGTTCGCTGCTTGCGGGGCTTGGTGCCAGAAACCTGCCTCTGGGTTATTGCATGGATTAGAGTTCGACGGCTCAAACTCAGCCGAAGTGCAACCTCAGGAAATGCGGGAGTGGAAATCATCTTTTCCTGACGCTCCGTCGTCGCTCCGGAGTCCAACACAAGATCTGAGATTGCCCGGGTTCGTTGGCGCGACGGGAGTGAGCACGGCCGCAATGCGCCAAACCGAATTGGGACACGTTATTGGCAGACCACAGCCTGTCGTAACGTCACTTTACCAAAAAGTCTTCATTCAAAAAGAGCCCAGTCCTTTTCTGACTAGGTACTTTTATTCGTCGTTGATGGAGCGGGACATACGCTATCACGCTTCGACCAGCGATAGCCTTGTGGGCCGGGCGTCCTTCGCGGCGTCGCGCGTTTTCGTCACGCATGACAGCTCTGGAAAAGCAATGCTGAACACCCGCTATTTCCTTGGGGCATTGGCGTCGGTTGCACTCCATTCCGCCAACCGCTCAAATAGAATGCAATCCACCTCATCGACATTCAACGATTTTGGTTCGACGGTTGGCGGCGACGCCGGGATGAATGTCCTTCATGAGTTTGGGCCAGGCATCCAGCAAATCTTAAAAGCGCACACACCCAAGTTCGTGTCCAGTATCCTCAAATAGATCGAAGGTATCCGGTTTACTGAAAACCTGGGCTAGCATCATCTTTGCTCGTCGAGTCCACCATCCTTAGGTGGTTGGATTTGGGAGTGTGCGCAAAAGCGTGTGCGCAAAAATTCACGAACCCTTGGAGCCGAATCAAATCTCAGCAGCGCAGCAAAACAAAGCCGGCGGACGCTTTCGGCTATGGGAGAGATCTCTAACAGCGTGCATCTGAACGAACCGCTCCCTGACACTTCGTCAATATACTTTGGTCAATTTTGACCAGTCCTCAGGCGTACTTTCGTTGGATACTCACGACAAGCGAATTCCTCGACAGGGCGGAACACACACACTGCAAGGCGCCGGAACTCGTCTGCAAACCTGTTTTTGTCAATACCCGTACTAAAGAAAGTGAGGAGCGAATGTCGCTACCCATCGCCGCGCTTCCGCACGGACTGCTGGAAGTCGTCGCCTCACGCCCCGCGCTACGCACGGTTCCGGCGGATCGCCCAAGATCGCAGTCGAAGGTGTCGCTGCCGAGCCGAATCGCGGTCATCGGGAATTATCTTCCCAGGCAATGCGGAATTGCCACGTTCACCACCGACTTGTGCGCGGCCATATCGGCGGAGTACGGAACTGCCCGACTATTGGCACTGCCGGTGAACGATACTGAACAAGGATATGACTATCCCTCGCGAGTGCGATGGTCGCTCGCCCAGGATGACGTCAAGTCATACCAGGAGGCGGCCGAATTCCTGAACTTTAACAACATCGATATGGTGTGCCTGCAGCACGAGTATGGAATCTTCGGCGGCGAGGCGGGCAGTCATATTCTGCATCTCCTGCGCGGCCTGAAGATGCCCGTGGTTACCACTCTGCACACCGTTCTGCGTGAGCCTGATCCTAACCAACTGGGGGTGATGGAAGAGATTGTAGAACTCTCGGATCGGCTCATCGTCATGAGCCAACTCTCGTCCCAGTTCTTGCAGGAAATCTTCAAAGCGCCGGGCAGCAAGATCGATATGGTTCCGCACGGTGTTCCGGACCTGCCATTTCTCGATCCTAACTTCTACAAAGACCGCTTTGCCGTGGAGGGAAAGGCAGTCCTCCTCACATTCGGCCTGCTCTCGCCGAACAAGGGGATTGAAAACGTCATTCAGGCACTGCCGCAGATTTTGGCCAGACACAAGAACGTTATGTACATCGTCGCGGGAGCTACCCATCCTCATATTCTCCGTCGCGAGGGAGACAAATATCGAGCCAGCTTGCAGGCATTGGCGCAAAAAATGGGAGTGGAATCGCAGGTGATCTTCTACGACCGCTTCGTCAGCCCTGAGGAAATGGCCGAGTTTATCGGGGCGGCCGATATTTACATCACCCCTTACCGACATGAAGCGCAGGTGGTTTCCGGGACGCTGGCCTATGCCTTAGGGGCTGGGAAGGCGATTATCTCGACTCCTTATTGGCACGCGATTGAATTGCTGGACGACCGCCGGGGTGCATTGGTCCCGTTTCAAAACCCCGAGGCGATCGCACACAAGACAATCGAACTCTTGGATACTCCCGCGATTCGCCACGCCATGCGTAAACGCGCTTACCTCTTCGCCCGAGACATGGTGTGGAAGAAAGTCGCGCAAGGCTACATGGAAAGTTTCGCCCGAGTTCGCAGCGACCGCATAGAAAATCCTCGCGTCCAATTCTCCGCACGGGCTACTCCCAAAGTTCTCGATCGACTGCCGGAATTGAAACTCAATCATCTCCGCGCCCTGACCGACGACACGGGAGTGCTGCAGCATGCGATCTTCACCATCCCCAATCGAGGCGAGGGCCATACCACCGACGACAACGCGCGCGCGCTGATTTTCGCGGTAATGCTGGAGGGCTTGGCTGATGCCAATAATGCTGATGCCGGTAATAAAGATGAGGGGGGGAAATCAAGTCTCCTGGCTGCGGATTTCTCGGCCCGCTATCTCTCATTCCTCGAACATGCGTTTAATCCGGCGAACGGCAGGTTCCGGAACTTCCTCGGCTATGATCGCCGGTGGAACGAGGCAGTAGGGTCGGAAGACTGCCATGGCCGCGCCTTGTGGAGCCTCGGAACTGTCCTTGGCCGGTCCAAAAATCAAGGATTGAGAAGCGCAGCCGGGCGTCTGTTCGAGTTTTCGCTTCCGGCAGCCGTGGAATTCTATAGTCCTCGTGCTGCGGCCTACACGCTTCTTGGGATTCAAGAATATCTCAAATCATATTCCGGAGACCGCGATGCGCAGAAAATCAGATCTGTGCTCAGCCGTCGCTTGCTCGAAATGTATGAGTCCGTCCGCAGACCCGACTGGAAGTGGTTCGAGAATGTGGTTGCGTATGGCAACGCGAGATTGCCTCAGGCCATGCTCGTCGTGGGTTCAGCTTGCTCGGATGATCGCACGGTCGCCGACGGTCTCGAAGCGCTGGATTGGCTGATCCGAGTGCAGCGTTGCGAAACCAACCATCACTTTGTACCCATCGGATCTCAGGGTTTTTATCAACAGAATGCTGAAAAGGCGCGCTTCGATCAACAGCCTATTGAGGCTGCCGGCGCGGTCTCTGCCTGTCTTGAAGCATTCCGTATAACTGGCGACAGGCGCTGGCACTCCGAAGCCTGGTCGGCTTTCAACTGGTTCCTGGGTGACAACGATCTGCAGCTTCCTCTCTATGATTCGGTTACGGGCGGCTGCCGGGACGGATTGCATCCCGAGCGCGCCAATCAGAACCAGGGTGCGGAATCGACCCTGTCGTTTCTAATCGCCCTCCTGGAAATGCGCGCGGCCGACAACTCCGAGCGTCTATTTGAAAAACTTCCACCTGAAAGGCTGAAAGATCCCTCATGACGACTCCGGAAACTACTCTTGTCAACGTCGAAAGCACGCACTACCCATCGTTGCTCACGCGTCACCCGGCCAACCCGATCTTGACGCGCGAGGATTGGCCGTACTCCATCAACAGCGTGTTCAATGCCGGAGCAACCTTGTTAGCGGACGGAACCACTTTGCTCCTGTGCCGGGTCGAAGACCGGCGCGGCTTGTCGCATCTGTGCGCCGCGCGCTCGCGAAATGGTGTCGATGGATGGCAGATTGATCTTGAACCAACGTTAATGCCCAGCCCGAAGGAGTATCCGGAGGAAATCTGGGGTATTGAGGATCCGCGCATCACTTTCGTACCGGAGTTGCAGCAATATGTGGTCACTTACACTTCCTATTCGCGCGGTGGGCCCGGAGTGTCGCTGGCTCTGACCAAAGACTTTCGAAGCTTCGAGCGCTATGGCGTCATCATGCCGCCGGACGACAAGGACTCGGCGCTGTTGCCGCGGAGAATCGGCGGGTACTGGGCGCTGATCCATCGCCCAATGACCGCACTCGGCGCGCACATGTGGATTTCGTACTCTCCAGACCTGCGCTATTGGGGCAGGCACAGGCTCATGCTGGAAGCGCGCCGCGGCGCCTGGTGGGACGCAAACAAAATTGGTTTATCGCCACCGCCCATCGAGACTTCCAGAGGATGGCTGGTCTTCTACCACGGAGTGCGGCACACGCCTTCCGGCTGTCTGTATCGCCTGGGCTTGGCCCTCTTCGATCTGGAGAATCCGGAGAAGTGCTTGCTCCGAGGAGATTCGTGGATGTTCGGACCCGAGGCCCCGTACGAGCGACACGGCGACGTTCATGATGTGGTATTCCCGTGCGGATACACGATGGCCGCCGATGGCGATACGATCAATCTTTACTATGGAGCCGCTGACTGCGCGATTGCCCTGGCTCGAGCCAGCGTGCGCGCCCTGCTGGCCTGGCTGGATGCCAACGGAAGCTGTGAGCGACGCCAACGAGCGCAGGATTGATGACGCCCCTGCGTTCGGTTCTCGGGTCCGCCTTCCGGTGCCATCACCGCCAACGCCGCGCTGTGTTCACGATCAAGCAGCGGACGTACCAGGTCTGCTTGAACTGCGGACGGGAATTCGACTATTCAGGGGCGCTCATGCACTCGATACAGTCGAGCGTTACAGATAGTTCCCTTGCCCCGCCTCCGTCGAACCATGTTACGCAAACAATGTTACGACAAACAGTGGTGGGCGAAATGAAGAGCCGCTGAATTGATCCGGTTTCGGCATCGGCATCGGAATTCTGATTTTAGTAAGTGAGCTATCTTGCTCAGACGTGAAAGTTCACAGCTGTCATTGTTGATTCTCCTGAGTGTGTAGACGAAGCCGCGAAGGCTGAATCGAAGCTTCGATTCTCAGATCGCTGCCAACCGAGTCGCAGCGACCACATCCAGCCAAATCGGCATTCTTCGTCCGTGTGTATGCCGCGAAACCTTGCTGCGGGACACGATTCGACCCTAAAACGTCTCGCACGTCAAAGTTAGGGGCAACACCTCCAGGCGGATGAGAGGTTAGCCCGAGAAACTTAAGGAAGGTCAAAATTATGCCTCTAATTCAACTGCTGGAAGTCCTGATCGTGGTGGGTGTCCTCCTGTGGCTGGTGAATCGATTCATTCCCATGCAAGGAACCATCAAGTCGATCTTCAATGGCATCGTGGTCATTGCCGTGGTTTTGTGGATCCTGAATGTTACTGGTCTGTTCCATTCTCTTCCCAATATCCGCCTGGGGAAGGGATAACGATCCTGCGAGAGAAATAACCTAATATGCGGCAGATATCTGCCAAGGAGACATTTTGAATAAGTTCTGGTTAGCCATCCCCATCACCCTGAGTTTGAGCGCGCTTGCTCAGACTAATGCTCACACTAACGTTGTCGCAGAAACCTCAGTTGCGGAAACTCGCGCTTCTGTCCCGACATTCCGGGTCACGGTGGTCAGCCGCAACGTGCAGGCCGTCAACTACGAGCATCGCAGCGGATCCTCCAAACTCGACTTCGCAGGCACGGAACTGTTGCCGTCCGCGAATGGTGAAGCCAGGGTGAACAGTCGGCGCGGATCGATTGAGATCGACGCAGAATTCGGTGACCTGCAAAGACCGACGACTTTCGGCAACGAATATCTAACTTACGTGTTGTGGGCGATCTCTCCTGAAGGCCGGGCAGTGAATCTGGGCGAAGTGTTGGTCGGCGACAACCATCGCAGCAAACTTCGGGTAACCACCGACCTTCAGGCTTTCGCTTTGATCGTTACCGCGGAACCTTATTATGCCGTCCGTCAGCCGAGCAACGTGGTTGTGCTCGAGAACATGGTTCGCGACACGACCAAGGGGACGACCGAGGCAGTGAACGCAAAGTATGAATTGATGGAGCGCGGTGGGTACATTCCTACCGGCTACAAGTTTGATCCCGTTGTGCTGAATGCCAGATTGCCGCTGGAATTCTTCGAGGCGCGCAACGCCCTGCGCATTGCGCAATCCGAGGGAGCCGAGCAATACGCGAGCGACAGCTATCAGCATGCTGTCCAGTTGATGAATAATGCCGATGGATACGCAACCAGCAAACACATCGATACCAAACCTTTGATCGCCGTTTCACGCGAGGCAGTGCAGACCTCCGAAGATGCGCGCGAAATCGCAGTCAAAAAGCTGGGTGAGATAAGACTGGCCAACGAACGCCAGAATTCCGCTGATTCGCTAGCGGTATCGCAAGGACAGGCTGATAGCGCTATGCGTCAGAAGGAGCAAGCAGAGTCAGACGCGGCGAGAGCCGTAGCCGCAAGAAATCAGGCGGAATCGGATACGCACAATGCGCAATCCGCCAAGGCTCAGGCGGAGTCGGACGCAGCCAAGGCACGCGCCGACGCTTCCGATGCACAAAATGCGACCGCACAGGCAAAAGCGGATATGGCGGCCAACGCGGCGTCGTCGGCCAATGCAGTCTCGGCGGCCCAGGCGGATGCCGAGCAGTCCCGTTTAGCTGCGCAACAGGCGGAAACTGACAAAGCCGCTATGCGCACGAGGTTGTCGGAGCAGCTGAATTCCATTCTTCAAACTCGCGACAGTGCGCGCGGGTTGATCGTCAGCATGTCCGATGTTTTGTTCGACACCGGAAAGTATTCGTTGAAACCGGGTGCACGCGAGAAGCTGGCCAAGGTTGCAGGCATTCTGCTCGCCTATCCTGGACTCGACATTGCGGTGGGCGGCTACACCGACAATGTCGGCGGCGATGATATGAACCAGAAATTGTCGGAAAACCGAGCCAGTTCGGTGCGCGATTACCTGGTGCAAGAAGGAGTCGCGACCAATTCAGTTTCGTCGCAAGGCTTTGGCAACACTTTGCCAGTAGCCTCGAACGATAACGCTTCCGGACGCCAGCAAAACCGGCGCGTGGAACTACTCGTGTCCGGCGAAGCCATTGGCAGCCCGGCGAACACGACTACAGGAAGCTTGCAGTAAGCAGGCGTACGCAACGATCGATAACAGGATACATAAATTGGAGATACCACCCATGAATCTAGTAGGTATGATCGGTACAGCAGTGCTGTCTTTGACCCTCGTAGCTGCGGCTCCGGTGTTCGCACAGGAGCAGCACGATCAACAGGAAGAACAGAAAACCAAACCGGAAGAGAAGGCGCAACCCGAGAAATCGGCAAAGCCCGCGGAAAAACCTGCGGCGCAGGACGAGAAGAGCGCCAAGCCGGAAGAAAAAAACGCAAAACAACAGGCGCCAACCAAGCCGGAAGAGCAGAACGCGCAACCGGAGCGACAACCGGCCGGCAACAACGGCGGCGGCCGCATTCCAGCCGCGAAGTACCAGGCTAATTTTGGGCGCCAACACACCTTCCACGTCAGCCAGGGCGACTACAGCAATCGCCGCTTCCAATATGGCGGCTATACGTTCGGATTCGCTGGCGCATGGCCCAGCAACTGGTTGTACACGCAAGATGTTTACGTCATCGAGATCAACGGCGTTTATTATCTGTGCAACCCATCGTATCCCGGCGTCAACATCGAGCTCAGTTTCACACTGTAGCCAGTTCACCCGGTGTCGTTTGCGGACGCAACCGGCTTAACCTGATCGCTTAGAACATGATCGGCGCGGGTCCATTCCTGGGCTCGCGCCGCTTCCTTTTCGGCGCCAGCAAGGCATCAAGGCATATTGAGAAAAGCGATACAGCAGGCCCTAATCGCGGCATTCGACGAAAAGTGAGCAGTAGTGCACAGACGCGGTCGGCGCCTCCGTGGAATGCTTGCCTCGACGCGTATCCGTTCAATCCAAGCAGCCCGCAGCAGCTAAAGCACAACCGGGCACCCTAAGGATGATCTGGTAAAGGTGATTCACATGCGCAAAATCCGTTTTCTGTTGTTAGCTCTTCTGATCGTGGCCATACCGGCCATCTCGTTTGCACAATTCGGCGTGTCCATCATGATCGCTCCGCCGGCGCTCCCGGTGTATACACAACCCATGGTTCCTTCCGCCGGCTATCTGTGGACGCCCGGCTACTGGGGATATGGGGATGAAGGCTATTTCTGGGTACCGGGTACGTGGGTCGAGCCGCCCACCGTGGGCTTGCTCTGGACTCCCGGCTATTGGGGTTGGGGCGGCAACGCCTTCGCCTGGAATGAAGGCTACTGGGGCCAAAGTGTTGGCTTCTATGGCGGCGTTAACTACGGCTTCGGCTACGGCGGTGTCGGCTACGGAGGCGGATATTGGAATAACGGAAACTTCTTCTACAACCGCTCGGTGAGTAATGTGAACGTCGCGAATATAACGAATGTTTACAGCAAGACCGTGATCAACGAAACCACGGTGAACCACGTCAGCTTTAACGGCGGCGAGGGTGGAATTACCGCTCGTCCCACCGCTATAGAAGAGACTGCGATGCACGCGCAACACACGCCGGCAACATCAATGCAAACCCAGCACGTGCACGCTGCCAGCACCAATCACGCGCTATTGGCATCCGTGAACCAGGGACGTCCCGCGATCGCCGCAACCGCGAAGCCAGGAGAATTCAGCGGTTCTGGAGTAGTAGCGTCTAGAGAAGCGGGAGCGCCTTACAAGGCACCCGAAAATAAGGCGACTGAGAACAAGGCAGCTGAGAACAAAGCCACTGAGAACAAGGCAGCTGAGAACGAAGCCACTGAGAACAAGGCAGCCGAGAACAAAGCCACTGAGAACAAGGCAGCTGAGAACAAAGCCACTGAGAACAAGGCAGCTGAGAACAAAGCCACTGAGAACAAGGCAGCTGAGAACAAA
>Ga0209624_10000543_pt1 | contig 33120 bp, 32 predicted proteins | sample JacPinW_OM2H0_O1_FD_188565 | JGI IMG/M metagenome (GOLD analysis project Ga0209624, IMG submission 188565) | Forest soil microbial communities from Algoma, Ontario, Canada - Jack Pine, Ontario site 1_JW_OM2H0_O1 (SPAdes) (version 2) | ecosystem: Environmental > Terrestrial > Soil > Boreal...
CAACTGCGAGCTGGATGTGTCCTGAAATTCGTCGACGAGAATGTGCTGCAGCCGGTAATCGAGACGCAAGCTCAAATCCGTGGGCGCATCCTCGCTGCCGAGCGCGCGCAACCCCGCGATCGACACCGCGGAAAAATCAACGGCGCCCTGCTCGCGGAAAACTCCATCCAGTTCAGCCGCCGCCAACACCAGCACCTGCGCCACTTCGCGGACGCGCCCCCAGGCAGCGTCGCTGTAGTACGCATCCGGCAGCATGCGCAACTCAACCAAGACATCCAAAATGCGCGAGTCTTCTGCGAAGCTCTCGATCAAACTCAGCATGGATGCTTTGTCGGCGCTGCCGGGCGGAAACCCCTCCGTCTTAGTGACCCTCTTGCGCAATGCGCGCCCGTCCCCTCTCAAGAGCAGCGTGGCCATGCAGCGCCAACGCGCTGCATCCTCAGGGCTATCGCGCAACGGGCTTGCGTCTTGAAGCCACCCTGCCAACCTCGTCGGATCCTCGAGGCGCTGCGCCGCGGCGTGCATGAGCGACGACAGCGCCGTAATGTCTTCCCTCCCCAAGACTTCGCACGCCCGCAGCAAGACCCGGTTGACCAGCAGCCGCAAATCTTCGTCGAAATGCCGACGCACGCTGGCCAGCTGCGCCTCGTCAATCGCGCTCGCGGCCTGCAAGCGCCCCGCGAGCAACGGCAACCAGCGGTCGCGGCTCGGCAGCATCTCGGCGATGAGCTTCACCAGCTTGCGCCAACGCTGATCGTCGAGCTCGAGCACCCGATCTACGGCGAGCCCGAACTGATCGCCGCCCTGGTGCGCCAAAGCGCGGCGCGCCGCCTCCTGGTAGCTGGGCGCAGCGTCGGTTTGGATGCTTAAGGCCGCGCCGGCACCCGCTGCAATCGGCAATTGATTGGCGAGCCAGGAATTGAATGCATCGATGGTCTCAATGCGCAATCGCGAAGGCTGCGATTGCAAATCGCAATTCAAAGAGTCCATGCGCTTCTTCGCCGCCGCAGCCAGGCTCCACGTGAGCTGATTCATCCCCTGCGGGCACTCGGCAAGCGGCGCGGCACTCAAGGCGCCGAGCACCCGTTGCCGCATTTCTTGGGCAGCGCGGCGCGTAAAGGTCAGCGCTAAAATGCGCTCGGGCGAGTCGACGGATGCCAGCAGACGCAGATAGCGTTGCGCCAGCAGGGTCGTCTTGCCGGAGCCGGCCGGCGCTTGGACCAACACCGAGACCTCGGAGGTGATCGCACGCTCGCGGGCGGGGCCATCGGCGAGTCGCGCGGCCTCACTCATGGAACTCGTCCGCCTCTTCAAGCGCTGCCGGCACGCGGCACAGGCCCTGAAGCTTGCAGCTCTGGCATGCCTTGATGGTCGGCGCCACCTCCGCGCGCCCGGCGGCGAACTCGCCGGCGATCCGCTCGATGCGCCGCGACCAAACCTGTACGAGCTCAGCGAAAGTCGCCATGCCTTCCAATTCGCTGCGGCGCGTTCTTGGGAAAATCTCGCCGCGCTCGGATTCCGCCACAAAGCCGGATTCCGCAGCGTTCACTTTGGCGTAAGCGACCGCGACCAAGGCGTCCGGAGACAGCAGCGCATACACCGGCAACTGTGGATTGTCAGGCCGCTCGCCGCGCCAATCGGGCTCGGCAGCCCCGGTCTTGTAGTCAATCAAGACGCGCGCGCCATCCGACAATCGATCGACGCGATCAATGCGCACTCGGAATTCGAGTCCGCCAAAACGAGCGATTTGATCGCGGCCCTCGAGGGCTTCGATGCTGAAGGGTGCGCGCGTGCGTTCAAGCTGCAGCCATTTTGTGAGCAGATTTCGCAGCCGGACCCCTTCACGCAGACGCCAGCGCCGCCCCGGATCGCGCCGCTGGCATACGGACTCGATTGCGCGGGAAGCTGCCTCATCGATCAGACGCTGCTCTGCGTCGGCGCGCACTGTCTGCAGCGCATTCGAGTCGCCCAGCTGCGTCCACACATGCTGCAGGGCATGGTGCACAAGCTCGCCACGTTCGCGCTCGTTGAATCCCGGAACCGGTTGCTCCAGGGGTTGGGCATCCAGCCGCGTCTCCGCAAATCCTCGAAATGCGCAGCGCGATTGAGCTCTTAAGGTGGCGACGCCTCGCGTGCGTTCGTTCCCCGCATGCGGCGGGGCCTGCTCATCCCAGACTGATTCCAATCCCGGCGTCCTCTCGAGCATTTTGAGCCAGTGAGGCTGCGGCGTTGCGGTCAAGTCAACCGGCACGATCTTCGGCAGCAACGGGCTGGGCATGCTTGAACTGCCCTCGCCGGAATCGGAGAGACTGAACACGCACTGATTCGCGCGCTTCTGCCAGCGGCTCTGCAGGTCGATTGCCAGCGCCAGCTGCGACTCCGCGCTCGCGGGGATGACTCCGTATTGGCGCTGCACCCCAACAGGCAGCAGGGCCACGGGCGCCACAGGCTGCGGCCATTGTTCATCATTGCAACCACTCACCCAGAGCCCACCATAATCAAGCCAGGGGTCAAGGAGTTGGCCGCTCACCCAGATGGCCGGCACGCCGGTTTGCACCTGAAACGCAGTCTCGCGAGCGGCTCGAGCTAGGATTCTTTGCGCTGAATCGCGCGAATGCGTCCCGAAGACGGCATCGCCCAGGCTTAAGCCGGCGAGCAACTCTCGGAACGCTTCCGCTGCTTGATACTCGATGCTCGACCAGCGCCGGCTGAACGCCCAGGGACCGTGCTGAAGCGCGCCCATCCAAACGGCCACCCACTCGCTGAAGAGGCGCGCGCCTTGCAATTGCGACAGCACGTGATGGGCCGCGCGCAGTCGCTGCACGGCCGCCACCGGAGCCATTTGCGAAGCGGCCGCCACACGATCTGCCAAATCCAGCCAGCCTACAAAATCCGCATCGTTCGATGCACGGCGGCGCAGCGCGACGTCCAATCTTGCCGCGCTGCCGGCCTCAGAGTCGGAAGCCTGTAATTCAGGCGCGCGCAGCAGCGCGCTGAATTGTACGAACGCAACGGTCCCCACACTTGCGGCCAGCAATTCCAAGGCCGCGCGCACCGGCGCGTAGTCGGCGAGCGGCGTGCCTCCTGCCACGGCATAGGGAGCCGCCCTCAAGTCGCCGCGCAGCGCAAATCGTTGCGGCGCCAATGCCGCATCGAAGGCATCGACCACCTCCGCACGACGCCGATTCAAATCTGGAACGCAGATCCAGGCGCGAAATCCGTCCTCGGCCAATTTGCCGCGCGCCCAATCCGCGATGGCGGCCAGTTCCGCCGTGGGCGACGGCGCCCTCACGATGGATAATTCGGTTTGAACTTGGCGCTGCGGCGGCAGTACGCGGCCGTGCTGCTCCAGCCAGCGGCGCGCCGCAGGCCGCCATTGGGGGCTCTCGATCCAATCAATGGGACTACCCGGCGAGCCGAAGTGCCCCAGCAAACTATCCGCGCTGACGCAGCCTAAGGCGCTGCAGCGCCGCTCGAATGCGCGGTTCCACTCCAGAAACGCTGCGCATTCTTCGGAATGCGCAGCATCGAGAGCCTTGATGGGAATGGCGTATTCGAATAGCGTGCGCCGGGCGCGTCGTGCCGCGCGCGCCGCACCCGCAGGATCAAGAAAGTCCTTGCCGCTTTGCGCCGTGTCGATGACCATGCGCCACAGCTCGCGCTCTTCCACCTCGCTTAACAGGCGGGGCGCGATGGCTTCGCTAAGTTGCCGCTCAACATGCTGCTCGCGCAACCAGCTTGAATAGTCATGCACGCGAGGAGTCGGCCAGACCTCATCGCCGGCATCGCGGTGAGCGCGCTGGACGGCGTCGAACAACGCGTTCGCCAGTTCCGTATTCGGCGCGAGAACGGTCCGGCCGGCCGCAACGGCCGCCAGCAAGGCGGGAGAAACACGCTCCACGCTCAGTGCTGCTGGACCTTGGCGGAGGAAGAGACGACCTTCAGCGCCGGCCCTTGATCTGCCTGGGCGTCGAGAAGTTCATCGATGCGCGAGAACACCGTCGCGAGGACTTCGGGTTCCGGCAAGTTGGTGATCCTGAAGGTGTTGCGATAGGCCACGTTGAAGCTTACGCCCGGCGCGACCAGCACGTGTTTCTTTTCCAGCAGCTCGAGCGCAAAGGTTTGATCGTCGAAATTCGGCAATGCGTCGCTGCGAACTTCCACGAAGGCGTACAGGGCGCCCATGGGCCGCGCCAATTTCAAATACTTGCTGCGCTCCACCGCGTCGAGAATCGCCCGACGCGATTCGTACAATCGGCCGCCCGGACGCGTCAGTTCCTGGATGCTCTGATAGCCGCCGAGCGCGGTTTGCACTGCCCACTGCCCCGGAACATTGCTGCAAAGTCGCAGCGACGAGAGCAGTTCCAAGCCGCTCAAGTACTCGCTCGCACCTTCGACATCTCCGGAGAACGATGCCCAACCCACGCGATAGCCGCACGCACGATAGACCTTGGACAGACCGCTCATCGTGCAGCACAGGGTGTTGTGCACCAATGTCGCCATGGGCACGAATTCGGCGTCATCGTAGAGGATGTGATCGTAGATTTCATCGCATAACACCACTAGGCGGTGTTTTTCCGCCAGTTGCGCGATCGCAGTCAACGTCTCCCTCGGGTACACGGCGCCCGTGGGATTATTGGGGTTAACGATAACGATGGCCCGCGTGCGCTTGGTGATCAGCGATTCGATCTCGTCGGGGTCAGGGATGAAGGACTGCGCGGCGTGGCAGGGGTAATGCACGGCACGTCCGGTGTTCAAATTGACCGCAGCGGTCCACAGCGGGTAGTCGGGACTCGGCACCAATACCTCATCCCCGGGATTGAGCAGAGCACGAAGCGTGAGATCAATCAACTCACTGACGCCATTGCCGATGAACACCTCTTCGGCCGTGACGCCCCGCACGCCGCGCTCCTGCTGCTGCATGACAACCGCCTCGCGCGCGGGAAAGATCCCCTTCTGGTGCACATATCCTTCGCTGTTGCGCAGATTCTCAATCATGGCCAAACGCATGGTTTCAGGGGTGCGAAAACCGAACGCGTAAGGATTGCCGATATTGAGCGAGACGATGTCGTAGCCTAAGCGCTCGAGCGCCAGAGCACGCCGCGCCAACTTGCCGCGAATTTCGTAGCGCACATTGGCGAGCCCGTCGCTCGGCCGCACCGGCTTTCGTTGATTCATGTCGACAAGGATAACGGATTAAGCCTCTCATGCGAACGGTGGCAAGCGGCCCAATGTCCAGGGGCGACTTCGAGCAGCGGCGGGTCGCTGGTCTCGCAAATGGGTAGTACATAGGGACAGCGGTCGCGAAAAGCACATCCAGAGGCAATCATGTCAGGTACCGCGTGTTCGCCCGCCGCCGCCAGTTCGCCGGGCGCGGCCCGTGCCGCAGCGCCGACCGCAGGCAGCTTGTGCGGAACGGCGTCCAACAACGCACGCGTATAGGGGTGGACCGGTGATGCGAATAGCGCATCGCACGGCGCGATTTCCACCAGTTTTCCCAAGTACATGACCAGCACGCGATGACTCAAGTGTCGGACCACGGCAAGATTGTGGCTGATGAACAGCACGGCCATTCCGGCGTCCTGCAAATCAAGCAACAAATTGACGATTTGACCTTGAATGGAGACGTCGAGGGAACTGACGATTTCATCGCAGATCAAAAGCTTCGGACTCAAGATCATGGCCCGCGCGATGGCGATGCGCTGACACTGGCCGCCGCTGAATTCGTGCGGATATCGGCCGCTCATCTCAGAACTCAAGCCGACTCGTTGCAACATGTCGCCGACGTTGCGCTGCCGGGCGCTCGCATTCAGTCCGGGTTCGAATATCTTCAAGGGCTCTGCGATCGTCTCGCCCACCGTCATGCGCGGATCAAGGCTCGCGAGCGGATCTTGAAACACGATTTGCAGGCTGCGGCGCTGCGCGCGCATCTCCCTGGATGAACACTTCAGCAAATCCACCCCGAGAAACTCCACGCCGCCCTGCGCAGATTGCAGCAGCCGCAGGATGGCCCGCGCCAGTGTCGACTTCCCGGATCCCGATTCTCCCACGAGACTTAGCGTCTCGCCGGCGCACAAGTCGAAACTTACGCCGCGTATCACAGCATGCGCGCCGAAGTCCACGCGTAAATCCCGCACCCGCAGCAGAATGTCGTTCATGAGATGAGTGGAAAATGGCAGGCGACTTGACTCGTCGAAGAGCCCTCGAGCTGGGGGCGTTCAACTCGACATCGATCGGCGGCGCGGGAGCAGCGCGGCGCGAAGGGACACGCCTCGAGAATTTCGCCGGGTCGCGGCGGTTGCCCGGCAAGGGTCGGCAATCGGTCGAGGCGCGGTCCGGTTACACTCGGCGTGCACCTCAGCAACTCGGCTGTATAGGGATGGCGCGGATGCCTGAACAATTCTTCCGCGATTGCGTTTTCCACCACGCTGCCCGCATACATCACCAGAATTCTGTCGGCGAGACCCGCCACCACGGCAAGATCGTGACTGATGAGCACCAGCGCCATGCCGAATTCGCCGCGCACGGCGCGCAGCAACTCGATGATCTGCGCCTGAATGGTCACGTCGAGGGCGGTGGTGGGTTCATCGGCGATGACCAAGGAAGGCTCGCACAACAGGCTCATCGCAATCATCACGCGTTGCCGCATGCCCCCGGAAAGCTCATGCGGATACTGATTCAACCGGCGCTTCGGTTCCGGGACGTGCACGCGCTCGAGCATACGGCCGGCCAAAGATCGCGCATCCTTCCACGGAATCCCTAAATGAGCGACCATGACTTCGGACAGTTGCGTGCCCACCGTCAAGTGCGGCGTCAATGAGGTCATCGGATCCTGAAAAATCATCGTGAGCCTCGAGCCGCGGACGCGGTTTAGCGTAGGCGCGCCGACGGCCAGCAATTCGTTGCCCTCGAACCGCACACTGCCGCTGACCTGCGCATTGCCGGGAAGCAGCCCCATGGCGGCCATGAAGATCTGTGTTTTCCCCGATCCGGACTCTCCGACCAACCCCAAGCATTCGGCAGGCGCGATCTGAAGCGAGACGCGATCAACCGCCTCGATGCTCCCGCGGCGATGCGAAAAACTGACCCGTAGTCGGTCGACACTCAATGTCGGAACCATGTCAGGCGTCCTTGACGTCGAGGGCGTCGCGCAGGCCATCGCCGAAGATATTCAAGCAAAGCAACAACACGGCCAAAAAGCTGCCGGGAACCAGCAGCATCCAGGGAGCAGCTTCCATTTCGCCCGCACCCTCGGCGATCAGGGTACCCAAGCTCGCACCGGGCTCCTGAATTCCGAGTCCGAGAAAACTCAAGAAGCTCTCGAACAAGATGATTTGCGGCACCGTGAGCGTGGCGTACACGATCACCGGTCCGATGACATTGGGAACCACGTGCCGCAAGATGATGCGGCCTGTGCCGGCTCCCGAGGCGATCGCCGCTTCGATGAATTCCCGCTGACGAACACTCAAGGTCTGGCCGCGAACGATGCGGGCCATGGTCAGCCAGCCGACGGCACCAATCGCGAAAAACAGCAGGTATTCACTGCGTCCGAAAATGACGGTCAGGAATATGACAAAGAATATCAGTGGCAGTCCGCTCAAGATTTCGATCAATCGCATCATCAAATGATCGGTGCGGCCGCCGATGTAGCCGGCGATGGCACCATAGCTCACGCCGACCAGCAGACTGATGACACTTGCCGCCAATCCGATGGCGATGCTAACTCGCGTGCCGGCGAGCGTCCTCATGAACAAATCGCGCCCCAAGCGATCGGTTCCGAACCAATGCGAACTTTGCATGCCGGGGCGTGCCGCGATATGCAGCCAATCGAGTGTCTGGGAGTTGTTCGGACTGATCCACGGCCCGAGCCAGGTCAACACGACAATCGCGCACAGCACCGCTACGGCAGCGACGGCCGCGGGATTCGATCTTAAGCGCCGCGCAGCCTCATCGGCGAGTCCGTCCACTCTCAATGTCTCACGCGCGGATCCAGCCACGCGTACAAGAGATCGACCAGCAGCCCCATGCCGATGAGCAAGGTCGAATAAATGATCACCATGCCGAGTACCAGGGTGTAATCGCGGTTGAGCGCGCCTTGCACGAGATATCGTCCGATTCCGGGCAGTCCGGCGATCGTCTCGACCACCAACGATCCGGTCATGATCGAGGCCACGGCCGGAACCAAGTAGCTCGCCACCGGCATGAGCGCAGGACGCAAGGCATGGCGCAAAATCACGGTGTGCAGCGGCAAGCCCTTGGCGAAAGCCGTGCGAATGAAATGACTGCGCAGCACCTCGAGCATGCTGCCGCGCGTGAGCCGTGCAATGTATGCCAGCGGCGGTAATGCCAACGCAATGACCGGCAGCGCAAGATGTCGAAGCGATCCCGGTTCCCAGCCTGCGACCGGCAGCCAATGCAGATAGACGCCGAACAGAAGCCCGAGAAACGGCAGCACCACAAAAGAAGGAATCGCGATGCCCACGACCGCCAGGGACATCGTCGCGTAGTCGGCCGCGGAGTTGTGGTGGAGCGCGGCAAATGTCCCGAGAGGAATGCCTAAACTCAAGGCCAGGACCATCGCAATCACCCCCAGCTGCAATGTGACGGGGAAGCCCTGTCCGATCAATTCGGTGACCGTAAAGTCCTTATATTTGAAGGAGGGTCCGAAATCGCCGTGCAGTAGCGACTTGAGGTAGCGTCCGTATTGCGTCCAAATTGGCTGGTCCAATCCGTACGCACTCTGAAGGTTCGCCACTATTTCAGGAGGCAGCGTTTGCTCTTGATCGAAAGGACCGCCGGGCGCTGCACGCATCAAAAAAAAAGTGGCCGTGATGATAATCAGCAGCGTCGGAATAGCGCCGGCCAGCCTCGTGAAAAAGTAGCGGATCACCGCGCGAGTCTATCGACTGACCGCGAGGTGGACAAGCGAAGTGTGGCTCCTTAGACTAGCGGGCCGATCAACGTATGAGGTTTCATGGACTCCACCCGCCCAATCCGTGCGCTCATGCGCGGCCTTGATGCCCTGACAATTCTTAACTTACGCGACGGTGCGACGGTCTCAGAGATTGCTCATGAGATTCGCCTGCCGCGCACCACGGTCTATCGGATCTTGGAGACGTTGTGCGTTTCCGGTTTCGTGTATCGAGACAGCGCGGATGAGCGCTATCGCCTGACGATTTTGGTCCGGGGCTTGAGTGGAGGATTTGATGATGAGGCGTGGATCCACCAGATCGCCAAACCGGCGATTTATCAGTTATGCAGGGAGATCGTATGGCCTGTGAGCATTGCCACCCTTTCAGGCACTAAAATGATGCTGCGCGAGGCCACCGATCACGCTACTCCACTGGCGATCGAGCGCTATTCAGCCGGCTTTCAATTGTCCTTGCTCAGCGCGACCGGGCGGGTGTATCTGGCGAACTGTCCGCCCGCGCAGCGCGATGCACTCATTGAGATTTTGGCGCGTTCCACCAAGGAAGAGGACAAACCCGCGCGCGATCGCGGTGAGTTGCTGCGAGCGCTCGCGGAAATCAAGGCTCACGGCTACGCGAGCGCGACCCGTACGCGCCGCCTCATTGACGAATACACTGTGAGCGTGCCCATTCCCATGGGCGAAGGCCCGGCTGCGCTGACGGTGCGTTTTGCCGCTTCCGCGCTGCCCCTGAAGGCCGGACTCGAGCGTTTTTTACCAAAGTTGCGCCACTGCGCGGCTAAAATCAGCACCTCTTTTTTGGAACAACAGGCCGAAGCGCGCGCTAAAAGTGCGCCGCAGGCAACCGCTTAAGGAGCTTACGTGCAGAAGATCATGGTCTGTATAAAACGCGTCGTCGATTACAACGTGCGCATACGAGTCAAGCCCGATGGCAGCGGCGTCGCGCTCGACGGGGTCAAGATGAGCGTGAACCCGTTTGACGAAATTGCACTCGAGGAGGCGCTGCGCATCAAGGAGCGTGGCTCGAACATCGAGGTCGTCGCGGTGAGCATCGGTGTGGCCGATACCCAGCAGCAATTGCGCACGGCGCTGGCCATGGGCGCCGATCGCGCGATTCTGGTGCAAACGGACGTTGCCGTCGAACCACTGACCGCCGCACAGACTTTTCTTGCGTTGGCGAAAAAGGAAAATCCGGATTTGATTTTGCTCGGCAAGCAAGCCATTGACGATGATGCCAATCAAACCGGTCAGATGTTGGCCGCGATTTGGGAGCGGCCGCAGGCAACCTATGCGTCGAAGGTGGAGATTTCAGCGGGCAAGGCGAGCGTCACCCGCGAAGTCGACGCGGGCCTCGAGACCATCGAAGTCGACTTGCCGGCTGTAATCACCGTGGACTTGCGGTTGAACGAGCCGCGCTATGTGAAGCTGCCGGACATCATGAAAGCCAAGAAAAAGCCTTTGGATGTGACGTCACTCGAAGCCCTCGGAATCAGTGCGGGTGTTTTCATCAAGTCTCTGAAGACCGAACCGCCGGCGCAGCGTCAGAAGGGCGTGATGGTCAAGGATGCAGCGGAACTCGTCGATGTCCTCAAGAAAAAGGGTTTGATCTAATGCACAAGGTACTCATTGTCGGCGAACACGACGGAAAAGCGCTGAATCCGGCCACGGCCAAGTGCGTCACTTGCGCAACGAGCATTCCTGATACCGAGATTACCATCGCGCTGCTCGGTGCTGACACCTCCACCGTCGCCTCGCAGGCGGCCGCCATCACCGGCGTGAAATCCGTACTGCGAGTGGATCGGCCGGAGAATACGCACCCACTCGCTGCGATTTTCGCGCCTCAAGTGGCCGCCCTGGCGGCCGACTACACGCACGTGTTCGGACCCTCGACGAGCTTTGGCAAGGATTTGATGCCGCGGATCGCAGCGTTGCTCGGGGTTGCACAAGTCAGCGATTTGATGGCGGTGGAAGCGCCTTACCGGTTTCGCCGTCCCATCTACGCGGGCAACGCCATCGTGACGGTGGAAGCGGACCCCTCGCGCAAACTCATCGCGACCGTGCGCGTCGCATCCTTCCAGGCGGCGCCCGGCGGTGGACAGGCCGCCGTCGAGTCCAAAACATTGAACGTGTCCCTGCCCTCGCACACCCGCTACGTGGGAGCCAAGTCCGGCTCAACCGACCGCCCGGATCTACAGACCGCGGCGCGCGTGGTATCCGGCGGTCGGGCCTTGGGCAGCGCAGAGAATTTCAAATTGCTGTTCAGTTTGGCCGATAAGTTAGGCGCGGCGGTCGGCGCATCGCGCGCGGCGGTGGATGCCGGATATGCGCCGAACGAGATGCAGGTTGGCCAGACCGGCAAGATCATCTCACCGGAGATGTACATCGCAATCGGAATTTCAGGAGCGATTCAACATCTGACGGGTATCAAAGACGCACGCACCATCGTGGCAATCAACAAGGACGGCGAGGCGCCGATTTTCGAGGTTGCGGATATCGGCTTGGTGGGCGATCTGTTTCAGATCGTGCCCGAGCTGGAGCGGCTCTTAGGCTAGAGCTGCTTAAGCACGTAGTCCGCGGCGGAGACCTTGAACTCGCCCGGCGCCTCGACATCCACCTGAGTTGCAACACCGTTCTTGACGATGACGGCGAAGCGCTGGCCGCGCGTGCCCATGCCGAATTTCGAGCCATCCATTTCCAGGCCAAGTGCTTTGACGTAAGCGCCATTGCCATCTGCCAGCATCAGAATCTTATCGCCGACTCCGCCATGCTTGCCCCATGCGTTCATCACGAACACGTCATTCACCGCGGTGCAAGCGATCGTATCGACGCCTTTTGCCTTGATCTGATCCGCCAGTTCCACAAAACCGGGTAAATGCTTGGCATCGCAGGTCGGCGTAAATGCGCCGGGCACCGAGAACAGCACCACAGTCTTGCCGGCGAACAGCTGCTCGGTCGTCATCTTTTGAGGTCCGTCCTTGGTCATGCGCGTGAACGCGCCTTCAGGCATTTTGTCGCCGGCTTTGATCGTCATGGTTGCTTTCCTTGTTCCAAAATTCCTAGCCGAGCTTGTCCGCGTACAGCTCCCACAGCTTGAGGACGCGCTGACTGACGTTCGGCACCGCCTTGAGCCCGGTAAACGCCTTCTTCGCCTCTGGGTAGTTCTTGAGCGCGGCCTGTGCCCGGCCGAGGTACACATACGCCTCGTCCTGCTGCTTGATCTGCCCTTTCCCAAGGCCGCGGGTGATGGCCGTCGAAGCGCCCTGATAATCGCCGGCGCCGAAGTACACCTCGCCTAGCTTCACATCGAGCTGGCCCGCCGCATTCTTGGCCGCCTCGGCGTCCAGAGCTGGCAACCCCTTCTTGTCCGCATCACCACGAAGTTTCATCGAGTTCAACAAACGGGTGGTGCGCTCCTTGTGATCATCCTTGACGAGGCCGGAACTCGTCGCCTTTTCCAGAACCATTTGCGCTTCGCCAGGCAGGCCGGCATCGCCGAGCAATTGCGCCATTTCAATATAGTCGGTGTCCAATTGCATGGAGTTGGTGTCGTACATGACGCGATAAATCATCAACAGATTGTGGTCATCGCGCTCATCCTGGCGCTCCAGGCGTATCAGATTGTTCCAATAGGAGGTCTTGTTGGTGAGGCGCACCAAATCGTAGAGCGATGCAATCATCGCCGGCGTTTCGTTGGCATCGCTGGCGCATTGCAATTTCAGCTGGAACAGCACCTCCTTGGGTGGTTCGCCCGCCTTCTTGAACGACGCAACGGCCTTATCGCCCCAAACTGCAGAATTCTTGCAGTCCTTCTGCTGGTAGTAGAGCTGAGCCATGATCACCAGGTCATTGTCGGCGAGGGAGCCGGATTCGTTCGCCTGCTTCCCGTATTCAATGGCTTTGGTCGGTTGTTGGTTGGTCGCGGCCATTTGAAAAAGGGCGCGGTAAGTCTTGGGCAACTCATCCGCCGTGAAACCCCCGGTGGCAAGCGCCGCCTCATAAGCAGTTTGTGCCCCTTTGAGGTTATTCAGGTGGATGTAACAATTGGCTTTGAATTCGGCAATCTTGAATTTATCGTAGGTGCTCAGCGGAGACTTCGCTCCCACTGCTTCCGCAGCTTCCAGATTCTTCAGCCCCTCGGACCATTGCTGGGCTTGCATAGCCTTTTGCGCCGCTGTCATTTCCTTCGCGATGACGCGGCTGAGCTGTTGCTCCTTCGGTTTGTCGGCCGACCATGCAGCCGGCGAGATTGCCGCGCAGCCAATGAGAGCGGCTAAGCAAAACACCGCAGGATGGCGTCGAATATTGTGTATCGAATGACTCATTAGGAGACCTCGTTATGTACCGTAATTATTGTGCACGGCATTTTAAGATTCGTGCCCGGCATCTCTGGCTGGCCAAACAAACGGCGCGTATACCTGTTGAAGGGCATGACGCGCCGTAATACCACTTTAGAGGTACCGACTCAGAAGAAATCGTTATTGACGAAACCTATTTTCTTCAATCCGCGGTGCTGCAAATCGGCCAACGTCTGCGCCACAATTTCATACTTGGCGAACTTATCGACCGTGATATGCACTTCAGGCTGCGGTTGTTTCTGCGCTTCCGACTCGATGTAGGCTTGCAGGGTCTTTCGGTCCACCGGGCTCTTGTTCCACAACAACGTGCCGTCGAAATCGATGGTCAGGTCGATGACCTCCGGCGGCGGCGGCGGCACGAAATTGGGCGGCGGCGGCAGAGGATTGTCGATCTTTACGGCATGCGTCTGGTTGGGAAGCGTGATGATGAAAATAATCAGCAGCACCAACATGACGTCGATCAACGGCGTCATGTTGATTTCGGAATAGGATTGGCCCTCGCCGCCCCCGCCTACGCTCATTGCCATCTTAAGTCTCTCCTACTTCAGGGTCGGACGATCGGGCTCAGTGATAAACGCCACCTTGCGGATGCCGATTTTCTGAGTCGCGACGAGCACCTGGCCCACAAACTGATACCGAACATTCGAGTCGCCGCGAATGTGCACTTCGGGCTGCGGTTCTTGACGCACAATGCCGCGCAATAGCGCCTGCAGTTCATCCTGCCCGGACAACAGCTTGGTGTTCCAATAAATGGCGCCTTGCTTGTCGACCGCGATCGTGATGTTTTCCGGGCGGGTCTGCGTGACCAGATTGGTCGCCTTGGGCAGTTGCACGTTCACCTGCTGAAGGATGACTCGAATGGTGATGATGAAAATAATCAGCAACACCAACATCACGTCCACAAGCGGCGTGACGTTGATGTCCGACATCGCGGTGCCTTCATCGTCCGGTGCACCCACATGCAGAGCCATGTCGGCTACACCTAGCGGGCGATCGCGGCAGCGGAGGGCTTCGCGCCGGCTGACGGCGGGGGCTTATCCATCCCTAAGCCCATCTTGACGCCCGAGATCAGGTAAGCATGCAATTCGTGCGTGAAGTGGCTGACCCGTTCCTGCACCGTCTTATTGCGGCGCAATAGAACGTTGTAGCCGAGCACGGCCGGCACGGCGACGACCAGGCCGATGGCGGTCATGATCAAGGCTTCACCGACGGGGCCGGCCACCTTTTCAATGGAACCCTGTCCGGAGACGCCGATGGCGATGAGCGCGTTGTAGATGCCGATCACGGTGCCGAGCAAGCCGACGAAGGGCGCCGTGGCGCCAACCGATGCGAGGACCGGCAAGCCGGTTTGTAGACGACTGATAATGGCATCCGCGGTGCGCTGCAGCGACTCGGTGATCCACTCGCTGGTGCCGATCGCACCGGAGAGACGGGTCTTATTGGACTCGTGATACTCGTAGGCTTGCTTGCCGGTTTCGGCCAGTGCGCGAAACGGATTGGAACCGCCTTTCAGCTTGCCGATGGCATCGGTCAGGCTCGAGGAGGTCCAGAATTCCTTTTCCGCTTCGATCGCCTGGAGGCGCAACCGGCGCTGATCGAAGAACTTGGTGATCATGATGAACCACGTCATCAGCGACATGATCAGCAAAACGGCGAGGATCGATCTGCTAACGATATTGCCGTTGGCAATCAGCGCACCAAGGCCATATGGGTTTTCAACAACTGTCTCTTGCATTGACCGATTCCCTCTACTTATAAAAACTTAATAATAGGAATGAAGTAAACCTTAAGTCGTTAATCAAGCAACGGCTACTTGCCCGTAAGCTTCCAGGTGATCTTGAATGGGAAAGTACCTTCGACCGCCTTGCCGTCTTCCATCGCCGGCATCATCTTCTGACCCTTGACGCCCTTCAAACAGGCCTCGTCCAAGCGTGGAAAACCCGAAGATGTCTGAACCGTCGCGTCGAGGATCTGGCCGGTGGCCGCCACCTTCATCAGCAGAATGCAGCTGCCTTCTTCATTGGCTCGCTTCGAAGCGTCAGGGTAGTACTCTTCGCCGATTTTGAACGGATGCTTCGGATCCATCTTCGGACTCGAAACCGCATGCTGCACAGGCGCTGCCACGACCGGCGCCGGCGGCGGTGTATTGTCTCGTGTAACCACTGAAATCGCGGTGGTCTCGGGTGGCGCCGCCTGGATGTCTACGAACTCAGGAGGAGGCACGTACGGTTTGATTTCTTCGAGCTTCGGCGGGGGCGGCGGGGGTTTGTCAACGTCTTTGGGTTTTTCAATCTGCGCAATTTCAACGGGAGGGATGATTTTTTGTACTAGCTGCCCGGCCAGCCCTGTATAAAATCCCCACACTATCACCACATGCAGAAGGATGACGGCAATGAGGGCAGCGCCCCTTCTGCCGGAAAATAATGACGGTTGTTCGTAATACATAAGTCTGTGCGACCCTACCCCTCACTCATGATCTTGCGCATAGCGCACGCCTCGGACCTGCGGCCAGTTTCCCAGCAGCATCCCATCAAGTTCCCTTCGGCGAGTAAAGAAGCCTGACACATATCCAGCCCGAACTGCAAGCGCGATGTAACTCCAAATTGACTCGTGTGAACGTCAGACACCAAGACGACTTAGCCACGTATCATGTGGTTTGCTCAAGATCCGTCACGGCCCCCAAGGAGGCGCTGCTCACCTCCCTGGAATATTTAGCCAAGGCGCCGCGGCGCGCATAGGGCTTGGGCGCAACCCACGATTGACGGCGGCGCTTCAGTTCCCGCACGGCGACATGCAGCGTGATTTCGCGGCGTAGCGCATCGATTGTAATGACATCGCCGGTCCTCACCAGTGCCAGAGGGCTGCCGAGAGCCGCTTCGGGCGATAAATGCCCTACCACGAAGCCATGGCTGCCGCCGGAAAACCGGCCATCGGTGATCAGCGCCACGTCTTTTCCCAAGCCCTTGCCCATGATGGCGCTCGTGGGACTTAACATCTCGCGCATGCCGGGACCACCCTTCGGACCTTCATAGCGAATCACCACCACATCGCCGGCCTTCACTTTGCCGCTCAAGATTCCCCGCAGGGAGTCTTCTTCGGAATTAAATACGCGCGCCTTACCCTTGAAGCTTAAGCCCTCTTTTCCTGTAATTTTTGCAACCGCCCCGGCCGGGGCGAGGTTGCCGTACAAGACCACCAAGTGGCTGTCTTTTTTTATGGGATCCGTCAAGGGCCGCACGATCTGCTGGCCGGCGGGATACGCGGCCACGTCCCGAAGGTTCTCAGCCAGCGTAGCGCCTGTGACGGTCAAGCAGTTGCCGTGCAGCAAACCCGCGTCCAACAGCGTTTTCATCAACGGCTGAATGCCGCCGACGGCGACCAGCTCCGACATCGAATAGCGCCCGCTGGGACGCAAATCGGCCAACACCGGAACGCGTTTGCCGATGCGCGTGAAGTCATCCAGTTTCAGTTTGATTCCGGCCGATGATGCGATCGCCAGCAGGTGCAATACCGCATTGGTCGAACCACCGAGGGCGATGACCACCGTAATCGCGTTCTCCATGGACTCGCGCGTCATAATCTGCCGCGGCGTGATGCCGCGTCTGATTAGGTTAACCACGGCTTCGCCCGCGCGCCCGCAATCGTCGCGCTTCTGCCCTGAGATGGCGTCTTGCGCGGAGCTGTTGGGCAAACTCATTCCCATCGCCTCGATGGCAGAGGCCATGGTGTTGGCGGTATACATTCCCGCGCAGGCTCCGGGTCCGGGAATGGCTGTGCGCTCAACGAATTTCAGCTGCTGCTCCGACACCGTGCCCTGTGCGACCCCGCCGACGGCCTCGAACACCGAGATGATATCGCGCTTATCGGTTCCCGGGCGGATGGTGCCGCCGTACACAAACACAGCAGGACGGTCGAGTCGAGCAATCGCCATCATGCATCCCGGCATATTCTTGTCGCAGCCGCCGATGGCCACCACGCCGTCGAAGCCCTGCGCTCCCACGACTGTCTCGATCGAATCCGCGATTACTTCTCGAGATACCAAGGAGTAGCGCATGCCGGGCGTGCCCATGGAGATCCCGTCGGACACGGTGATGGTATTAAAGGTAATGGCTTTGGCACCCGCTCGATCGGCGCCGGCCGCGACCAGACGCGCCAGCTCATCAATGTGCGTATTGCACGGCGTCAAGTTGCTCCAGGTCGAGGCAACGCCTACTTGGGGCTTGTCGAAGTCGGCATCAACGAAGCCGACGGCGCGCAGCATGGATCGGCTGGGTGCCTGCTTTACACCATCGACCACCAGGCGTGAATAACGGCGCGTATCGATGGCGGGCGATTTCTTCGGCATGCCCTTCAGTTTACGCAATGCCGTAGCGTTCGACCAAGTAACGGTACGTGCCCCGTAGGGCTTGCGCCTCGGCACCGACACCGCGCCCAGGGCGATCTTTGGGATTCCAGGCGTATAGGTCGATATGCACCCACGGCGATTCGGTCACGAAGCGCTTTAAGAACAACGCGCCGAAAATCGCACCGGCAAATGTCGAGGACGCGACATTGTTCAGATCGGCGATTTTGCTGGCGAGTTCATCCTCGTAGCCTGGCCACAACGGCATGGGCCAAAGCGGGTCATGCTCGGCCGCAGAGATGCGCGCGAGTTCCTGAACCACACGCTCATCGTTACCAAACAGGGCCGGAAGCTCAGGTCCCAGTGCGACTCTCGCCGCCCCGGTCAGCGTCGCAAAGTCGATGATCAGATCCGGGCGCTCGGCATCGGCATACGCCAATGCGTCGCACAGAACCAGCCGGCCTTCGGCATCCGTGTTACCGACTTCGACGGTCAGGCCCTTGCGGGTTGCCAGCACATCGCCGGGCCGGTATGCGTTGCCGCTGATCGCATTCTCGACCGCCGGCACCAACACTCGCACCTGCGCGCGAATCTTGGCGCTCATGAGCAGGTGCGCGAGCGACAGCGCGACGGCCGCGCCGCCCATGTCCTTCTTCATGAGAGCCATGCCCGCGCCCGTCTTGATGTCCAAACCCCCGCTGTCGAAACACACGCCCTTGCCGACCAGTGTCACCGTCGGGAGGGCCGCACCGCCCTGCGGCATCCAACGCAACTCAACCAGCCGCGGCGCCTCACTGCTCGCGCGTCCGACCGCGTGAATCGCTGGAAAGTTCGATGCCAGCAAATCCGTGCCGACCCATTCTTTGAAGTCAGCCCGATGACTAGCCCCAAGCTGTCGCGCCGCAGCAGCCAGTTCAGCCGGACCGAAATCGCCGGCGGGCGTATTGATCCAGTCGCGTGCCATGCGCAGCGACTCGGCGGCATGCCCCACATAGGTCATGTCGGCGTTCGACGGAGGATCCAGGCTCGCAGCCTCGTTCTTTGCAGAGCGGTAGCGTTCGAAACGATACGCACCATATAAAAACCCCAGCGCCAACTGCGTTGCCTCCGATGCACGAAATTGCTGCGCAAGACGGAACCGGCGCGGAGGCAAGCGCTCCATCACGCCAGCCGCGTGCCACAGCGATAATTCTCCGAGACGCTTGCCCAAGCCGCCGACCGCTGCCGCGAGCCCGCCGCCCGAGTCCGGCAGCAGCACGACGCGATGCTTCTCCGCTCTGAAGTTCTGTTCGATGAGCCACTGCCGCGCGAGCGGCGGCTGGGCTGCGCGCCACGCTTCGATTTCGTCCTCGTACAACAGCCATAACGGGACGGAAACATTGCTGCCGAGATTCATGAAAACCGGTCCTCACGCGCTGCGACGATGCCGAGAATGCCTTGCATGATAGGAGATTCTGTGGTGCTATTTGATGCTAGTTAACAAAGCGTTTGAGCGCAATTTTCTCTTTCAGACCCTGCTTAAGGCCGCGACAGTCTTTAAGCGGGGTCTCTTGGTTTTTGGGGTTTGATTTCGTTTAGGAGACTTGAATGCGTTTGTATTCGCAAAAAGACGTCGACAAGAAAGCGCTGCGTGGCGCTCGCATCGCGGTCCTTGGGTACGGCAGCCAGGGACGCGCGCATGCGCTGAACTTGCGCGACAGCGGCTATGACGTGGTCGTCGGCGTGCGAAAGGGCGCTAGTTGGGCCAAAGCGAAGAAGGACGGGCTGCAAGTGATGGAACCCCAAGCGGCGGTAAAAGGCGCGCAATTGGTGGCCATGTTGGTGCCCGACCTCACGCAAAAGCCTCTGTATGCCGAACTCAAGACGCTGCTCGAGAAAGGCGCGACGCTGCTGTTCGCCCATGGCTTCAACATCCACTTCAAGCAGATCAAGCCGCGCAAGGATCTCGATGTGGTTTTGATTGCGCCGAAAGGTCCGGGGGATCTGGTGAGACGTCAGTACCAGCAAGGCCGAGGTGTGCCCTGCCTCATGGCGGTGGCGCAAAATCCATCCAAGCGCGCGAAGGCCAAGGCGTTGGCTTATGCCGATGGCATCGGCGGCACGCGCGGCGGCGTGCTGGAGACGAGTTTTGCCGAGGAAACGGAAACCGACCTGTTCGGCGAACAGGCGGTGCTGTGCGGCGGCGCAACGGAACTCGTGGTCAAGGGGTATGAGACGTTGGTGGAAGCCGGCTATCAGCCTGCGGTGGCCTACTACGAGTGCCTGCACGAGCTAAAACTGATCGTCGATCTGTTGCATGAAGGGGGCATCACCAAAATGCATCGCTTCATCAGCGAGACGGCGAAGTACGGTGACTTGACCCGTGGACCGCGCATTGTGAACAAGGCGACGAAAAAGGAAATGCGAAAAATCCTGACGGAAATTCAGCAGGGCAAATTTGCGCGCCAATGGATCGCGGAGAATAAAGGAGGGCGCCGCAAGTATTCAAAACTGCTGAAAGCGGATTTGGCGCACTCAATAGAAAAGGTCGGCGCGCAACTGCGCTCCAGAATGCCCTGGCTGGAAGGCGCCGGAAGCTAGATCACCCATGCCCGCGCGCACATTGTTCGACAAGGTATGGGCGGCCCATGAAGTGGTCGCTGAGACCCCCGACACGCCCGCGGTGCTATACGTCGATTTGCACCTGGTTCATGAGGTCACCACGCCGCAGGCGTTCAGCACGTTGCGATCGCTTGGGCTTCGAGTGCGCCGTCCCGATCGCACGCTGGCGACCATGGACCATTCAACGCCCACCCATACCGAACAGGTGTTTGGGTCTGTACCGATCAAGGTCGACGCCGCCGCCCGGCAGGTGCGGCAGCTCGAACAAAACGCCGCTGAGTTCGGTATCGAGCTTTTTGGCATGCGCGATGCGCGACGCGGCATCGTGCACATCATTAGTCCCGAACTGGGATGTACCCAGCCGGGCATGACCATCGTCTGCGGCGACAGCCACACCAGCACCCACGGTGCTTTTGGCGCCCTCGCCTTTGGCATCGGCACCACCGAAGTCGGACACGTGTTTGCCACGCAGGCATTACTGCAGCGCAAACCGAAAAGCTTCGCCGTCAACATCGAAGGTCAACTGTCTCCCGGCGTCAGCGCCAAGGATTTGATCTTGAGCATCATCGGTAAGATCGGCGTCTCAGGGGGCACGGGCCACGTATTGGAATATCGCGGATCGACAGTGCGCTCCTTGTCCATGGAAGAGCGCATGACCGTGTGCAATATGTCGATCGAAGCCGGCGCGCGCGCGGGAATGATCGGTCCGGATGAGGTGACATTCGAATACCTGAAGGATAAACCGCGAGCTCCCCGAGGCAAGGCGTGGGACGTTGCGGTGGCGCGCTGGCGCACCCTGGCGACGGATGCCGGCGCCCGCTTCGATGCCTCCGTGGATATTGATGCCGCCACCATTGAACCCATGATTACCTACGGCACGAATCCGGGCATGGTGCTCCCCATAGGTTCCGCCATCCCGGATAAAACGGGTGACGCCGTTTTCGACAAGGCGATGCACTACATGGGGTTTCACGGCGGCGAAGGCATGCTCGGCAAACCGGTGAACGTGGTTTTTATCGGCAGCTGCACCAACGGACGGCTGGAGGATTTGCAGGCCGCGGCCCAAATCCTCAAAGGGCGTAAAGTCGCGCCCGGCGTGCACCTGCTCATCGTGCCGGGCTCGCAACAGATCAAGCAAGAGGCCGAGGCCGCGGGGCTGGCCGATATCTTCAAGGCTGCGGGCGCGGATTGGCGCGAGTCCGGCTGCTCCATGTGCCTCGGCATGAATGGGGATACGGTTGCCGCCGGCCAGTATTCGATCAGCACCAGCAATCGAAATTTCGAGGGTCGCCAAGGGAAAGGTGCCCGGACGCTCCTGGTCAGTCCCCTGACTGCCGCCGCCAGCGCCGTCACTGGCCGCATTTCCGATCCGCGAGAGCTGCTGTAATGCAACCCATCAAGCGAATTGCCTCGAAAACCGTTGTCATTGCATCCAGCGACATCGACACAGATCAGATTATTCCCGCACGATTTCTCACGACGACGACCAAGGAAGGATTGGGCAAACAGCTGTTCGCAGATTGGCGCTACCAGAGCGACGGCTCGCAACGCGCGGAATTCGTTCTCAATCGTCCGGAAGCGCGGGGCGCCGAGATTCTGGTGGCGGGCCGAAATTTTGGCTGCGGATCTTCGCGCGAGCATGCGCCGTGGGCTCTCCTCGATTTCGGATTTCGCGCGGTCGTCAGCACCGCAATTGCCGATATCTTCCGCGGCAATTCCCTGAAGAACGGTTTGCTGCCCATCGTCGTGGACGAGCAGACATCGCAATGGTTGCTGGATCATCCGAGCGCGCAGGTCGATATCGATCTTGAGTCCATGCGTCTGACGCTGCCGACCGGCACCTCGGTCGCATTTCCCATCGAGCCGTTTGCCCGTCACTGCCTGTTGAACGGCTTGGACGAACTCGGCTACCTGCGTGCCAAGCTGAACGACATCGAACGCTTCGAAGCGGCACAGGTCTTAAGCTCTTAGGATGCAAGCGACCATTGCAGTTCTTGCCGGCGATGGCATCGGCGCCGAAGTCACTGCCGAAGCCGTCCGCGCTCTTCAGAAAGTGGCGTCTCGATTCGATCATCGCTTCGACTTTGAATCTGCACTCGTAGGCGGTGCGGCCATCGATGCAACCGGTTCGCCGCTGCCGCCGGCAACCCTGGCGCTGGCAACCCGGGCAGATGCGATATTGCTGGGTGCGGTCGGCGGTCCTCGGTGGTCCGACCCAAACGCCGCCGTTCGCCCGGAGCAAGGATTATTGCAGCTGCGCAAGGCATTGGGGCTGTTCGCCAATCTGCGGCCCGTGGTGCCGCACCCGGCGGTGCTCGATGCCTCGCCGATCAAAGGCGAACTGTTGCGCGGCGTGGACATCATGGTGGTGCGCGAACTCACCGGAGGCATTTATTTCGGCGAGAAAACCCGCACCGCCACCGAAGCGGTTGATATATGCCGCTACAGCGTCATGGAGATCGAGCGGGTGGTGCGGCTCGCGGCCCATTTGGCCCGCGCGCGCCGCAAAAAACTGACCTCCGTGGACAAGGCCAATGTTCTCGAAACATCGCGCCTGTGGCGTTCAACGGTGAATCTGATCATGCCCGCCGAATTTCCCGATGTGGCGGTCGAACACATGTTGGTCGATTCGGCCGCAATGCATCTGTTGCAGCGGCCACGCGACTTCGACGTGATCGTCACCGAGAATATGTTCGGCGACATTCTCACCGATGAGGCGTCCATGCTTGCCGGGTCCATGGGGCTTCTGCCTTCCGCGTCGCTCGGCGCAAATTCTCGCGGCGGATTATTCGAACCCATTCATGGCTCTGCGCCGGACATTGCCGGGCGCGGCATGGCCAACCCGTACGCGGCGATTTCGAGTGCGGCCATGTTGCTGCGCTATTCGCTGCGATTGGACGCCGAAGCGAAGACGCTGGAAGAGGCGGTGTACCGCGCCATCAGCGGCGGCGCGCTCACCGCCGACCTGGCAGTTCCGGGCAAATCGATTACGACACGCGCCGCTGCAGATGCGGTGTTGGCTGCGCTTTAGCAGCGCGTTCGAGTCCTGCGGAAAGATCGGCAACCAGGTCCGCGTGATCTTCAATGCCTACCGAGACCCGCAGCAGCGCGGCGCTGATTCCCGCCCGCAGCCTCGCCGATTCTTCCATACCGGCGTGCGTCATGCTCGCCGGGTGGGCGATGAGACTCTCAACGCCGCCCAAGGATTCGGCCAGGGTGAAGCACTTGAGCCCGGTGAGAAACGCACCGACGGCCGGTTCGCCGCCGGCGAGTTCGAAACTCAACATCGCACCAAAGCCGCTTTGTTGGCGGCGCGCAATCTCGTAGCCCGGATTGCTGCTAAGACCTGGATAGTAGACGCGCTGCACTTGCGGCTGCTGCGTTAGAAACTGCACGACATAGGCCGTGTTCTCGGCGTGAACGCGCATCCTCGCGTGCAAACTGCGCACACCGCGCAGGGTCAGAAAGCTGTCGAATGGCGCTCCGGTCACACCAATGGCGTTGGCCCACCACGAGAGACTCTGGTGCAGCTCTTCCGTCGCCGCAATCACCGCACCCCCCACCACATCGCTGTGGCCGTTGAGGTACTTGGTGGTCGAGTGCATCACGAAATCGGCGCCCAGGGACAAGGGCTGCTGCCAGATGGGCGACAGAAATGTATTGTCGACTGCCGCCAGCGCACCGACCGCGTGGGCCGCGTCGCAGACCGCTCGAATATCGACCACCCGCAGCAAGGGATTGCTGGGGGTCTCGATCCACACCAATTTCGGCTGCAGCGCAAGCGCCGCGCGCAGCTCATCGGAGTTGCTCTGATCGACGAAATCAACCACGAGATTTCCCTTGGCGTGCAACGCATTGAGCAGCCGATAAGTGCCGCCGTAGCAGTCGTACGGGGCGACCACGCGCGCCCCGGCGGGCAGGGCCGCCAAGATCAAGGTGATGGCGGCCAAGCCCGTGCAGGTCACGACGGCACCGGCGCCCCCTTCGAGGTCCGCCAACGCCAGCCCAAGCTGATCGCGGGTCGGATTGCCGGAGCGCGTGTAATCGTACTTACGGGGCTGACGATAGCTTTCAAAAGCGAAGTTCGTCGACAAGTAAATCGGCGGCACCACGGATCCGTGGTGCGAGTCCGACTCCAGTCCGGCTCGAACGGATCGGGTCGCAATGTGCTGGGATGGCTTTTTGCTGCTCATGTCTGCTCCGCAAGGGCATGCTTGATAATGGGCGTCAGGGCGGCGCCTTCTTTCAAGAAGGCGTCATGACCGAAAATAGAATTGATCTCGATGAGCTGGCGAGGGCCGTTCAAGCGAGCCGACAGGGCCTGCATGTCGTTGAAAGGCACCAGTTGGTCTTCACGCACGGCGATCAACGTTGCGGGCGTATGCACCTGAGTCGCATCCATCGCGTGCAGATCGATCGATTCGCTCAAGGTCAAGAATGATTCCGCGCGATACTTCTGTACATAATCGTCGCCGCGCGCAAACAGGTAATCCTCAATCGGGAAGCGGAAGCGATCCGCGGTGCGCGTCGGCGCAGCACCGAACCTCAAGGCAAACTCGATGGAACTGCGATACGTGGCCATCGCCAGCGCGCGCGCAAGCTTAAGTCCCGCGGCGCCGTCTCCGCGCGCGATCGCCTCGCGCACGATTTGCCGCTGCACACTGCGCCACGCCGTCGAGAGCACCTGGCCCTTGTCGGCGGCGCTCAACACCACGATGTGATTCACCTGAGCCGCGTAGCGCTCGGCAAAGCACAGCGCGACCATACCGCCATAAGACGCACCGACGATGGCGTGCAGCGGCCTTGGGCCTAAGTGCCTCACGATCTGACTCAAAGCCTTGGCTTGATCGTATGAACTGATGGGCGGAAATTGGCCGCCGACGCTGGGTGTGGAGCTGTCTCCCCGTCCGCCGATGTAGTCGATGCCGAGAACCCGATATTGCCGCGTATCCACGCCGAGTCCAGGACCCACCATCTCCGGCCACCAGCCCTCCCCCGGTAAACCGGTGACGATTTTGTGCGCGGAGATTCCGCCGAGAACCGCGACGACGGGTCCTTCCTCATTGCCGGCCAGACGGAAAGCCATCTTCGCATCGGGCAAGGAATCCCCATAGTGCAAAGCGAATGGCTTGAGACCATAAGTCTCGTCGATCGGTTTTAATACATTTTCGTCCACGACGCTGAAAGCTCCTTGAAGGCAACATAACCCCTGGAGCATCGGCTCGTAGCCCATTGAAGTCGCGGGATCCCGCGCAATCGGCTGCCCATCTACCGGATTCGCGCCGTTGAGCGCGTCCCCGCAGGAGTTGGCACCGTTCCGACCGCTCCACTCATGGAAGGATCGGTGGTTGCCCCGGCTTCTAAGGGCCTTTCCCTCAGCCGGTCTAGATAAGCCCTTGAATTTTAGGCAGGCCTGGTGGGCACGTCAAGCATTTTACCCCCAAGATCCAGTTGCATCATCTTTATCAACGTATTAATGTAATAGTGCGTTAGTACATTACGGCAGATAGCAGCATGCGCTCGATATGGGTTTTTCCATGAAAACCAACCGACCAGTCACCCTGCGTCAGGAACAGCAGCACGAGCGCGCGCTCTGCACCGCGATCCTGGCGTTGCGCTCGATCGATGAATGCCGCAGCTTTTTCCGCGATCTGTGCACACCTGCTGAGTTGCAGGCGATGGCGGATCGCTGGGCCGTGGTGGAACTGCTGGAACGCGGCTTGCCGTATCGTGAGATCCATAGGCAAACCGGCGTCAGCGTGACGACGATCGGCCGGGTCGCGCGCTATTTGACGTCGGGCAATGGCGGCTATCGCGCGGTAACCGAGCGGTTGAAGCTCAATGCGTAAACCTGCCGCCGCCGCCGATCCCATGCGCCTTAAAATTGCCGTGCAAAAGAGCGGCCGTCTCACCGACAGCTCACTCGATCTTTTATCGCGCTGCGGCCTGAAGTACAGCCGCGGCAAAGATCAGCTGATGTGCTACGGCGAAAACATGCCGCTCGACGTGCTGTTCGTTCGCGACGATGACATTCCGGACCTGGTGCAGGAGGATGTCTGCGACTTAGGATTGGTCGGCCTGAACGTAATCGAAGAGAAGCGTCTTGCGTTCCAGGCGCGCGATATCGGCCCCTTGTTCGACACCGTGCAGCTTCTGGACTTCGGGCGCTGCCGGCTGTGCATTGCCGTACCCGACGGGTTTGACTATGACGGCGCGCAAGCGCTGCAGGGCAAGCGCATCGCAACCACCTATCCGCATATCCTTTCCCGCTTCCTCGTGGAGAACGGCATCACAGCCGAGGTCGTGGTGCTGTCGGGTTCGGTGGAGATAGCGCCAGGCTTGGGTAGAGCCGATTTGATCTGCGATTTAGTGTCCACCGGATCCACTCTGGCCGCCAATCACCTGCGCCATGCGCAAACGGTGCTCGAAAGTCAGGCCGCGCTGATTCGAACGCCGATGCCGATCCCCCCGGAGAAGCAAGAATGGACGCGCCGCTTGCTGATGCGCATCGACGGCGTCGAGCAGGTCAAGGGCAGCAAGTACATCATGCTGCATGCGCCCCGCTCCGCCCTGGCGGCGATCTCGAAACTGCTCCCCGGCAGTGAGGCACCGACCGTGATTCCTTTGGAAGGTCTGGGTGATCGAGTCGCAGTACACGCGGTGTGCCGGGAAAATGTCTTCTGGGAAACGCTCGAAGATTTGAAGGAAGCGGGCGCCACTTCCGTGCTGGTTCTGCCGGTCGAGAAGATGCTGGCGTAGGGCCTAAAGGCACAGCGATTATGAGAATCCTCGATTGGAAGTCCCTGTCGGCGGAACAGCGCGGCGATGCGCTGAAGCGCCCGGCGCAGCGCGATGCCGCCCGCGTCACCGCCACCGCTCAAGATATTATCGAGCGGGTCCGCCGCGAAGGAGACGGCGCGCTATTGGCTCTCACAGAACAATTTGACGGCGTGCGCCTTGCGGGGCTGCAAGTTACGGCGAAGGAGTTCGAGGAGGCCGAAGCCGAATTGAATGCGGAGCAGAATGCAGCAATCGAGCGAGCGATATCGACGATCTATCGCTTTCACGCGGCGCAAATGCCGGCGCCGCTGCGTGTCGAAACCGCGCCCGGCGTGCGGTGCGAGCGGATCAGCGTGCCGATCCGCGCCGTCGGCCTGTATGTGCCGGCCGGCTCGGCTCCGCTGCCCTCGACTGCCATCATGCTCGCTGTGCCGGCGGGCATTGCCGGGTGCCCGGTGCGCATCCTATGCACGCCACCGACCCGCCACGGTTCAGCCGATCCGGCCGTTCTGGTTGCGGCGCGTAAGGCGGGCATCGAACAGGTATTCAAGGTCGGCGGCGCCCAAGCCATTGCCGCCATGGCCTATGGCACCGACACGGTTCCGAAGTGCGACAAGATATTCGGACCGGGGAATGCCTGGGTTACGGCGGCCAAATTACTGGTCGCGCAGCATGCGGAAGGTGCCGCGGCGGACCTTCCGGCGGGCGTGACCGAGGTCATGGTCATCGCCGATGCGAGCGCGCGCGCGGACTTCGTTGCCGCCGATTTACTGGCACAGGCAGAACATAGTCCGGATGCGCAAGCGATCCTGGTCACTTCGGAGCCCGGCCTGGCCGCGGCGGCAATGCGCGAGGTACAGCGCCAGAGTATCCGGCTGTTCCGCGCACGAATCCTGACGGAGTCACTAAAGGCGATGCGATTCATCGTCGTTGAGACGCTGGAGACGGCATTCGACATTGCCAATGCTTACGCCCCGGAACATCTGCTGCTGCAAATCGATAAGCCGCGGGCTTGGCTGCCGCGAGTCACCGCCGCGGGCGCGGTGTTCCTGGGGCCCTGGTCGCCGGAAACAATGGGCGATTATTGCAGCGGACCCAACCACACCCTACCCACCTACGGCTACGCCCGATCCTACAGCGGCTTGTCTCTTGAAGACTTTCAGAAGCGCATTACCGTTCAGGAACTCACGCCCGCGGGGCTCCAAGGATTGGGCCCGACCGCGCAAGTGCTGGCGGATCTGGAAGGTTTGGATGCCCATGCAGCGGCCGTGACGATCCGCCTGGAGGCACTGCAGTGAGCGCCGTGACTTCTCTGGCGCGCCCGGAGATCGTCACGCTGAAGGCCTATGCCCATGCTGCCTGGCTGCCGTCACTCACGCGCTTGCATGCGAACGAGGCTCCGTGGCGGCCCACCGGCGACAGCACGAGTGCGGGTCTCAATCGCTATCCGGAGCCGCAGCCGCGCGCGCTCATCGATGGGTTGGCCTCGCTCTACGGCGTGCCGACTGCAAACGTACTCGTCACACGCGGGGCCGATGAGGCCATTGACGTTTTGTCGCGAATTTATTTGCGCGCGGGGACCGACGCGATCCTGCAATGTTCTCCGACCTTCGGCATGTATCAGGTCGCCGCACGGATTCAAGGCGCGGACGTCATCGAACTGCCTCTGAATCCAGCCCAAGGGTGGAACATCGACGCGACGCGCGTCTTAGCCGCCTGGCGCCCCCACATCAAGCTGGTGTACCTGTGTTCGCCGAATAATCCCACCGCAAATCTTTTGGACCATGCAGCGCTCGAACACATTTGCGCGGCACTCGACGGCAAGGCCATCGTGGTGATCGATGAGGCTTACATCGAGTGGTCGCACGCGGCGAGTGTCACAGGGTGGCTGGGCCGCTTCGAGACATTGGCCATCTTGCGCACGCTGTCAAAGGCGCATGCGCTGGCGGGCGCGCGCGTCGGCGCGCTATTGGCCTCGCCTGAGTTGATTCAATTGGCAAGGCGGGTCATTCCGCCCTACGCTCTGGCGCAGCCGACGATCGAGGCGGCGCTTCGCGCCCTCGAACCGAATGAAATATCGGCCTCACGGGGCCGGCTGGAAGCCTTGCTCATGGAAAAAGAGTACCTGCGCCGCGGTCTCGCAGCCTCGCCACTGGTCGATCGGGTCTGGCCCAGCGATGCCAATTTCTTGATGATCGATTGCCGCGATGCGGACAAATTCATGGCCAGCAGCATGGGCGGCGGATTGATCGTGCGCGATTTGCGCGCTCATCCCGCCCTGCCCCGTTCCTTGAGAGTTTCCGTGGGGACGCGAACCGAAAACGATGCGCTGCTGCGCTGCGTGGGACAGCCATGAGCGGCCGACGCATACTTTTCCTGGATCGCGACGGCACATTGAACGAGGAGGTGCCGGACGAGCAGGTGGACAGTTTGGCAAAAATTCGCCTCATGCCGGGCGTGGTGCCGGCGTTATTGGAATTGCAGCGCGCCGGCTTCGCGTTTGTGATGGTCACCAATCAAGACGGATTGGGAACGCCGAACTTTCCGCGAGAATCGTTCGAGCTTGCGCACAGCTTCATTTTGGACCTGTTCAGTTCGCAGGGAATCGAGTTCGAGGCGGTCTGCATCTGCCCCCATTTCAAGCGCGAAGACTGCGCCTGCCGCAAGCCGAAGCTTGGCATGATCGAGGGGTTTTTAGCCGCGAATGAGATTGATAAACGACACAGCTTCATGATCGGCGATCGAGACACGGATTTGGAGTTCGCCGCGAATTTAGGTATTCAGGGCTTGCGAATCCGCTTAAGTAGCGATCCGAGCGAAACCTGGCCGGCCATTGCCGCGCGCATCTTGGGGCAAGCGCGTCGCGCGCGCGTCCATCGCAAAACCAAAGAAACCGATGTCGCGGTCGACATCGATTTATCGCACGAGGGTCCCGGCACCATCGACACGGGATTGGGTTTTTTCGATCACATGCTCGAGCAGATCGCCAAGCATGGCGGCTTCGCGTTGAACCTCAAATGCTCAGGCGACTTGAAGATAGACGAACATCACACCGTCGAGGATTGCGCGTTGGCCTTGGGAGCCGCGCTGCGCGAGGCGCTGGGCGACAAGCGGGGCATTGCGCGGTACGGCTTTCTGTTGGCCATGGACGAGGCGGAGGCCCAGGTCGCGCTCGACTTGAGCGGCCGGGCGTTCTTCGTCTGGGAGGGCAAATTCAACCGCGAACGCGTCGGCGAACTGCCGACCGAACTGGTACCGCACTTCTTCAGGTCTTTGAGCGAATCATTGGGCGCTGCTCTGCACGTGAGCGTACGAGGCGAGAATTCCCACCACATGATCGAATCCTGCTTCAAGGCAGTGGGGCGCAGCCTGCGGCAGGCAATACGCATCGAGAGCACGGAGTTGCCCAGCACCAAGGGGATGTTGTGAGCGCCGGCGATGTCGTGATCATCGCCAGCGGCGGCGCCAACATTGCCTCGCTGCAGTTTGCGTTGCAGCGACTCGGAGCAAATTCGCTGGTATCGGCGGACTCAGAACAAATTCGTGAGGCCTCGCATGTCATTCTCCCCGGAGTAGGCGCGGCGGCGGATGCGATGTCTCGCCTGCGGCAGAAGAACTTGGACACGTTGATTCCATCGCTGCAACAGCCCGTGCTCGGCATTTGCCTAGGGATGCAACTGCTGTTCGACGGGTCTGAGGAAGGCCACGTTCACTGCCTCGGCATCATCCCTGGACACGCCAACCGCTTCGCGGCGGCGAGCGGCCGTCCGGTTCCACACATGGGTTGGAATACGCTTAGCATCGAGCGACCGAGCGCCCTGCTCGACGGCCTGTGCCCAGGCGACTACGCCTACTTCGTGCACAGCTACGCGCTACCCACGAGCGCCGCGACCATCGCAAGTACCCACTATGGCGATCCTTTCAGCGCCTGCGTGCAGTGGCGAAACTTCTACGGCACCCAATTCCACCCGGAACGGTCGGCCAAAGTCGGCGCTAAGCTGCTGCGGAATTTCCTAGGGCTGTCGCACTAGAGGCCATGCATCTCATTCCCGCCATCGATTTGCGAGACGGACACTGCGTGCGGCTGCTGCACGGAAACTTCGAGGCCGAAACGCGCTATCCGGCCGATCCTAAATCGCTGCTGTTCAAATACCGTGATTTGGGCGCGGACTGGCTGCACGTCGTGGACCTGGACGGCGCCCGCGGTGGAATACCCGACAACCGGGCGATCATCCTTGAGTTGGCGGCGCAGAAGGCCGTCAAGCTGCAAGTGGGCGGCGGCTTGCGCAATACCGCGGCGCTCGCGCAAATGCTGGACGCCGGCGTCGCGAGAGTCGTGGTTGGCAGCGCGGCCGTCACTCAAGCCGACCAAGTGCAAGCGTGGCTCAAGCATTTTGGCCCGGACCACCTCACCCTGGCTTTCGACGTGTGCATCGATGATGGCGGCATGCCGCGAGTCATGACCCATGGATGGCAACGACAATCCGAACGCTCTCTCTGGAACGCGGTTGAGTCCTACGGTGCCTCGGAACTGAAGCATGTGCTCTGCACGGATGTCGGTCGCGATGGCGCATTGACGGGGCCGAATGTCGACCTGTACGCGCAAGCCGTGCGACGCTTTCCGCATATCGAATGGCAGGCCTCGGGCGGCATTCGCAACTACGACGATCTGCACGCCCTGGCTAAAGCAGGCGCCAGCGCCGCCATCAGCGGCAAGGCATTGCTGGAAGACTTGATTCCCATCGAGGAATTGCATCCATTCTTGCCAAACGCATAATTCCCTGTCTCGATGTGCGTGATGGCCAAGTCGTGAAAGGCGTCCGATTTCGCGATCACCGGGTTGTTGGCGACATCTTGGAACTCGCGGCGCGTTATCGAGATGAAGGAGCGGATGAACTCGTGTTTTATGATATTTCCGCGAGCCCCGAGGGGCGCACCGTCGACCGCACCTGGGTTTCGCGCGTGGCGCGCACCTTGGATATCCCGTTTTGCGTTGCCGGCGGAATTCGTTCGGTGGCCGAGGCCGAGGAGGTCCAGGCGGCCGGGGCGGAAAAGATATCCGTCAATTCGCCCGCACTCGAGAATCCGGGCCTGATCAACGCATTGAGCGAGCGATTCGGCGCCCAATGCGTCGTGGTCGGCATCGACAGTCAAACCATCGAGGGCGAATACCGCGTGCAACAATTCACCGGCGATGTCCGGCGCACTCGAAATACAGCACGCAGCACGCTCGAGTGGGCCGAGGAAGTGCAGCGGCGCGGCGCCGGCGAGATCGTGCTCAACTGCATGGCGAGCGATGGCGTGCGTGGCGGGTACGACATCGCACAACTCAAGGCGGTGCGTGAGCTATGTCAGGTGCCCCTGGTGGCCTCCGGCGGCGCCGGCATCGCGCAGCACTTTGCCGACGTATTCCAATCGGCGCACGTCGATGCGGCACTCGCTGCCGGCGTATTTCACTCCGGCGAGATAACCATTCCAAGTTTGCGGCGTGACTTGCGCGCGCTGGGAATTGAGGTACGACCTTGAACCTGCCCACCCTTGATTGGCAAAAGATGAACGGCTTGGTCCCAGCCATCGTTCAGGATGCCGCTTCCGGCGCGGTGTTGATGCTGGGCTACATGAATCGCGAGGCCCTGGCGGCGACCGAGGCCACCGGCCGCGTCACCTTTTTCAGCCGAAGCAAGGGCCGCTTGTGGACCAAGGGCGAGAGTTCCGGTCACTTTCTCGAGGTACGCAGTATTTCCGCTGATTGCGATCAGGATACTCTGCTGATCTTGGCGCAGCCCTTAGGACCCGCCTGCCATTTGGGCACGACAACCTGCTGGGGCCAGGACGCGCCGCGATCGCTCGCTCAAGATCTCGCCTTTTTGGGAACGCTCGAGCAAATCGTGGCGCAGCGAATCGCCACGCGGCCCGAAGGCAGCTACACCGCAAAACTGGTGGACGCGGGGATTACTCGCATAGCCCAGAAGGTCGGCGAAGAAGGTTTGGAGCTGGCTCTGGCCGCCGTCGCCCAATCGGACCGCGAAGTCATCGGCGAAGCGGCAGACCTGCTGTTCCACACTGCGCTGCTGTTGAAGGTAAAGGGCTTGTCGTTGGCGCAAGTCGTCGCG
>Ga0209624_10000544_pt1 | contig 33113 bp, 24 predicted proteins | sample JacPinW_OM2H0_O1_FD_188565 | JGI IMG/M metagenome (GOLD analysis project Ga0209624, IMG submission 188565) | Forest soil microbial communities from Algoma, Ontario, Canada - Jack Pine, Ontario site 1_JW_OM2H0_O1 (SPAdes) (version 2) | ecosystem: Environmental > Terrestrial > Soil > Boreal...
CCAACAAACAGTCGCGCCCGCCGCGTCAACGCAATCAATTCTGTGATCGAAAGACTCATCCCCCGAGTCGTCCCTCCGCTCGCCGCCTCGGCCGTGCGCACCAACTCTTCTTCTCCCGGACCATAATTGAGGATCGAACCAATCCCCTGCTCCGCCAGCCCCCGCGCAACCTCGCCGTAGCGTTCCGCCGGCCATCGCTTCGCACCCCAACCCGCCCCCGGATTCAAAATGGCAAAGTCGCCTATGCCCAGTTCCGAAAGCCGCTGCTCAATCCGCGCCTCAGTCTGTGGATCGCGAGGCAATTCCGCTGGCAACCTGCTCGCTCGAAGTCCAGCCAGCCCCTCGGCCACCGAAAGATTCTGCTCGACAACGTGCCTGCCGCGCGCCACAACTCTCCGCGTATACCAAAGGCTGGCCGGCGCCTCTCGCGGTTCCGCAACTCCGTACACCGTGCGTGCCCCCGACCACCGCGCCAGCACGGCCGATCGAATCGCGCCTTGCAAATCCACGGCAACGTCGTACCGCGCATCCCGCACATCGTTCCAAACCCTGGCGGCGTGCTGCAACGTCGTTATGGAGAACCGAGACTTCCTCCACTCTTTCAGATTCACGGTGTGGACTTCATCCACCAGAGGCCGCAACACAGACCGCGGGCCCCGACGCGGAGATCCCGGCGCGCACAGCAATTCCGCCCAGCGCTCTTCGATCAGCCAGCCGATGAACGCCTGCGGAAATACCTGCCGCAGGAAGTGAACCGCGGGCAAAGTGTGGATCACATCTCCCATGGCGCTGAGCCGCACGATCAGCACCCGCTCAATCTTCGTCTTTGGCACGATATCGAGACTATTCGGCTCGAAACTCACGGCCGCCTCGGCGACAGCCGCGAACGAATGATCTCGCTGGTGGAATGATCTTTAAGGTCTCCAACGATCGCGACCCGCCCGCCATATTCGCCGACCACATCTCGTTCAGGAACTGAATCCACCGTGTAGTCCGTGCCTTTGGCCTGGATATCCGGACGAATCTCGCGAATGAGAGCGCGGACATCGAGCTCAGGAAAAACCACGACCGCATCTACATCCGCCAGCGCCGCAACAACTTCAGCGCGCTCCTCCTCCGGCATGATCGGACGCCCCTCACCCTTAAGCGCACGCACGGATTCGTCGGAATTGACGGCCACGACCAGCTTTCCGCCCAATTCCTTCGCGCCGCGCAGATAGCGCACGTGGCCCACATGCAGAAGATCGAAATTGCCATTCGCCAGTACAATGCGCTCGCCGCCGCGTCGCCACTCCTCCACGCAGCTGCGGAGTTGCTGCCGTCCGAGAATCTTACCGTTACTCATGTTTTCCGAATTCCAGCCTGCTGCAGATCAGTGAGGTCTGTTCGAAGGCGGAGCCAGTTCGACCGCGCGCAACAGCTCTTCACGAGAAACGGTAGCGGTTCCGCGCTTCATCACGACAATCCCGCCGGCGTAGTTGGCCAATTGCGCTGCCTCTTCGGTGCTGGCTCCAGCCGCCAGCGCCGCACTGAACGCCGCAATCACCGTATCACCCGCTCCGGTAACGTCCGCAACTTCATCCGAGCCAAAAATCGGAATATCCACCGGCGCATGTCTCTGGTCGAAAGCCACCATCCCGTCGCGCCCGCGCGTAATCAGCAGGGACTGCAACTTCATTTTTTCCATGATTTGTTCCCCTGCCGCGATCAGCTTCTTCCAGTCCTGCCCGATGCGACCGCCCAGCACCGCTTCCACCTCAGGTTCATTTGGAGTTGCGGCCGTCACGCCAGAGTATTCCAGCAGACGGTACCGCGAATCGAGGATCAAGGGCACCAGCACAACCCTCCGCCGCCCGGCTTGCCGCAATGTATTCACGATCGCCGGACTCGCCGATCCATACCCATAATCGGAAACAAGCAGCGCGTCGGAGGCGCGCAGGTATTCCCTAGCTGCGAGAAATAATTCTCGAGTCAGGTGCGGGTTGGGAGGGTTCTCCGGCTCGCGATCCACGCGCACAACCTGCTGCCGCGAGTTGTGCGTCGTACCCGCGAGAATGCGGGTCTTCGTGACCGTCGTATAAGTCTTGTCTTTCAATACGCCGCTGACCGGAATGCGCTTGTGGCGAAAAAACTTCAGCAGCAGCCGTCCCGGCTCGTCGTCCCCAATAGCTCCGACCGGCAGCACGTTCACTCCCAGGTCGGCCAGATTGTTCACCGCGTTAGCGCCACCCCCCGGCACCACGGTACGCTCCCGATGCTTCAAGATCAGCACCGGAGCTTCGCGCGATACTCGCGAGATCTCCCCGTACACGAATTCGTCGGCCACCAGATCCCCCAGCACCGTAATCGTGACCTTGGGGAAGGCTTCGATAATCTTCTGCAGCCGGTCAACTTCCTTCAGATGTTTCGTCATCAGAGCTTCTTGTCATTCTGAAGCCAGTGGTCAGTGTCCAGTGATCAGTGGCCAGTAAAACCCTGAGCGAGCTTGCTGACCACTGACCACTAATCACTGACCACTGCCCTCGGGCATTTTCTCACGAGCGGCACCGACGTTCCTCAATCACCCGCAGCATGGTATCCACAGCGTTAGCCGCATCGGCAAGCTCCATCTTCACCGGGACGACGGCCAGCGGCACTAGCGCAGCCAGATATCCCCCCAGGTTCACAGCATCTTTCTCGGTGGTCACGAAGCCGCCCCCCTCGCTTCGCTTTTGGAGCTGCAGCAAGTCATGAACGTCTTTCTCAGTGTAGGCATGGTGGTCGCGGTAGAACGCCTCCGCGACCGGATCTATCCCTGCAGCCCGCAACTGCAGCAGAAAATTCCGCGGCCGCGCAATCCCGCAGAACACCACCGGCCGAGGTGGAACGTTTTGCGGAACAATACCCCGTCGCACCTTCCACACCATCTTGCGCTCAAGCGGAAACGATTCCGCTGAAGCGCCGTTGGTCAGCACAACAACATCGGCTCGTTGCAGCGATTGCAACGTCTCCCGCAGGTGTCCCCCGGGAAGCAAACGATCTCGTGCATCCTCCGGCGTGACCAGCACGATATCGAAATCCCTCGCCAACCTTCGGTGTTGAAAGCCATCATCCAGCAAATGAATCCGCGGACCGAATCGCGACTCGGCGAAGCGGCCCGCCTCATACCGATCTTCGCCAACGACTACCGGAGTCTGCAACCGTCTTGCGATCAGCAAAGGCTCGTCGCCGAAATCCCGCGGCAGCCCGCCGGGGTCCACAAGCTGCACACCACGAGTAGTACGCCCATAGCCGCGCGAAAGCACATCGAAATGGATTCCGCGCGCCTTCAACAACTCCCCCAACAGAATCACAAAAGGAGTTTTGCCCGAGCCTCCGGTCGAAAGATTTCCCACGCTGAAAACAGGTCCTCGCAGCGAGCGCGAGCGCAACCAGCGGCGGTCGTAGAACACGTTGCGCGCCCCCACTACACCGCCATAGATCACGGATAAGGGCGCTGTCAGGGGATTCAGCTTCATGGCCGCGCCATCAACTCCTGCAATTCGCCCACAGTGCGCACAGTCGCGCCAATCTGTGATCGCATGGTCTCAGCTGCGCGCTGTCCCAAGGCTCTTCGCTCGGTATCGTTGGCCAGCAGTTCCAGGAACACCAGCGGCAACTCTGCCGGACCGGCAACCCGCAACGCGTCCCTGCTCTGGAATAAGCGCACGATATCGCGAAAGTTTTCTGTGTGATTTCCCACCACGATGGCTACTCTATGCTGCGCCGGTTCGATGATGTTATGCCCGCCGTGTGGGACGAGGCTTCCCCCAACGAAGGCGACATCGGCCAGCCCGTAGAGCGCCGCTAACTCCCCGATTGTATCCACCAGAAAAACTCCGCCGGTAAAAGGCTCCCCGTTCCAGAGGGATCGCCGCCAGAAACGAATCGACATCTGCTCAAGCAGCGCCGCCACTGCACCGAAACGTTCCGGATGCCGCGGCGCAAGAACCATCACTGCCCGCGGGTGTTGCACCAGAAGATTCTCAAACGCTTTCAGCAGCAGCGGCTCTTCTCCCTCGACGGTGCTGCCACACACTAGCACCGGCCCAGCGCCGGTCGCCGCGATCGACTTCTTCACGCTCCCGACAATCGCAGGCGGAGCGGGCGCAGGGATGTCGAACTTCAAGTTTCCGGCGACGCGGACGCGTTCTGGGTTTGCACCGATATCGCGCAACCGAGCCGCATCCTCCGGCGTCTGCGCCAGGAACAGATCAACATTGGCCAGCAGTCTGCGAAGCAATCCGCGGAATCGCCTATAGCTCGGCCACGACCGGTCCGAGATGCGGGCATTCACCACCGCGACCCTCGCCCCGCTGGCATGCGCGAGCCGCATGAAGTTTGGCCAGAACTCGGTTTCCGCAACCACCACCATGTGTGGCCGCAAAGCATGCAGGTAAGGCCGGATCGCGAATGCGAAATCCATCGGGAAATAAAACACATTCGCCTCGCCAAAGCGTTGGCGGGCGAGAGCCTGCCCAGTATCCGTGGTGGTCGAAACGAAGATCCGATGCTGCGGGAAACGGTGCCTGAGTTCCTCCATCAAGCCGGCGACGGCCAGCACCTCACCGACGGAAACCGCGTGAACCCAGATCACCTGTTCCTGTTGCTCCGGCAACTGAAGCCGCGAAGGCAGCCGCCCCAGCCGCTCCGCAAAGCCCCTGCGGTATTTTCCATGGCGCGCCATCTGGAAGAGCCAGTAGGGCAGGCTCGCCAACATCCCCACCGCCAGCGCCACGCTGTAGAGAAAGCTGTAAAGAGAAGTGATCAAGTTCAGTCATTCTAAACAAACTCCCTGCGGGGAAGGGGATTGCGTTTGCCTCTATAATCGGAAGCATGCAACGGTCGGAGATGGGACTTTACAGTGTGCGCTCCCGCGCCCTCCTCGTCTTAGGAGCTGTTGCTGCGTTCGCTCTCACCCTCCCGGCCAAGGACTTTGTGAAGCCCGCAGCCCAGCCCGCGAAAACCTATCCCGCGCACGACGACCACACTGACGAAAAGGTCGCCATCGCAGCCGACCCCTACGACACGGCCGACAAGGCAAAGATTTTCTCGGTGAACTTTCATGAGCACGGACTCCTGCCAGTCTTCTTCGTCGTGACCAACGACGGCGGCCAGCCCATTTCCATCGCCAACATGCAGGTGACTCTGACCACGGCTAACCGCTCTAAACTAACGCCGATTACGACCGAAGACATCTACCGCCGCCTCTCCAATCCCCGGACCAACACCAACGCACCGTTGCCGTTTCCGATTCCGCAGAAGAAAGTGAAGGGTGGAGTCAGCCAGAAAGAACGAGACGAGATTGAATCCTCGCAATTCGCCGCCAAGGCTGTCGAGCCTCACACCACGCAGTCGGGGTTCCTCTTTTTTGACGTGGAAGACATCGACGCGCCGCTGGCGGGCGCGCGAATCTTCGTGAGCGGCGTCAACGATGCCAAAGGCACCGAGCTGATGTACTTTGAGATTCCGATGGGAAAGTAGCTTGAAGCTATGGTCGGAAGATCGAAGCGGGTGCCCTTGTCCTTGTCGCGTTCTCTTGCGGCAGAGTGGGATTCTGACTTCCGCTCTCCGAGTCGCGATCTGGATCGAAAAAAATCACAGATCGAACTGCGTAAAATCTATTAAATCAGCTAGTTAGCGACTCTTGATCTGCGCCAAATCCAGCTAAAATATTGGAAGCAAAGAACTTGCTTGCAAAATATTCCATTCAAAGGGCTTAAGGGGCATGCCACAGGCGAAGTGCCCGTAAATTCAGTTTCCCGGACCGTAAAATATTGCATTCACGGTAGTTATCTCAATGCTATTCAAGTGTCAAAGAGCCGATGCCTAGAGAGTATGGTTTCAGCGTCGGGAATTTTTGAGAATGGCCTTCAGGATTCCGCCTTACTTCTTCTTCGACAAGAATCCCAGGACCTTGCTGGCGAACTCATCGGAGAATCCAAACCGTGCCTTGGCCCGCGAGTAAAGGTCAACCGCTTTCTTATCGAGCCAGATCATTGCGGATTTTCGCCAGCCGTCCTGCGGCCGCGCGAAATAGTCGGTGGAATGCCCGGTGACTTTCTTGCCCTGCTCGGCTGTGTAGTAATACAAAGCGAGGCTCTTGCGCGACTGCCCTTCAGGGCAGGTCAGAGGATCAGGGAACCCGTGCAACGACCGTTCGTCAGTCGTGAAGATGAGGGTATTGTTCACTAGTGGCGGATACTTCGCTGCACAGCGCGCCATCTTCCCATCTTTACGCTCCCACAATTCGATGGCTCCGCCCCACTCCTCTCGCCACTCCGGATTCAGATAAAGAATCAGATTCACGCGCCGGTGCAGGTGAGTGTGGAAGTGGTGCATGGAAAAATCCGTGTGCACGTTCAGGTAACCGCCCGGCCCGGACTGATGCAGTCCTCCGCCTTCAAGCATGGGGTCTGCCACCAGATTAGGGATTCCAGTCAATTCCGACACCCACGCCACAAACTCCGGCGAGTTCAGTTCGTCCGTGACCGCTCTGATCGTGGCCGGAAACAGCTCGCGCTTGGGCATGCCCAGTTTGTTTTCGTTGGCGTGCTTGTACTGCGTCCAGGCGTCGCTCGTAGCCCGGGGAAACTGGGCCGCCATGTCCAGCGCAACCTCGGGATCAAGGAAATCCTTTAGCAGAATGTGCGGACAGGGATGGTTCTCGCGGTATTCCCGCGCCATCGCGGGCAGCGAAGATCCCCATCGTTCATAAGGAAAAAGCCGGGCGGGCGCTCGAACAGCCGAAGCAGTAGACATTATGATGCATTGTAAATGATCGACCATCCCGGAAACTTGATTTTTGTCACGGGAGCCATCGCAGTCACGCTACTAAGGAATTCGGCAAACCCTCACGGCGGAATTCTGGTAAGCACAATCGAGCCCGCCAGCCCCAGGCTGTTGCACCACCACCCAACTGACGCCGTACTTGTTCTTCAGTTTCCAAAGGTCTACTTTACGAAAACTTTTCCACGGACTCTGCGCCTGCACCTCGGTCCACCATTCTTCGGCCAATGGAGGAAACATGCTCACTGCGCCGCTGTCCTTGGACAAGTCCGCCAGCCGGCTCCGTTCCGCCAGACAGCGGAAGCCGATCGTATCTTCGCCTCGCAGCTGCATAAAATCAGGATCCAGTGCAAATACCGAATCTACGGGCGTGTTTTCACGAACCCAGACAAAGGCCTGCGCCCACTCATTCTTCGCGGCAGCCCCGGGCCACTCGATGTGAGCACTCGCTTGAAAAAGATCTCGCTGAGCAAGAAACATCCCAATGCCCAGCGGTAAGAAGAGCGCCAGCCAGCGCCAGGCCCGATTCTTCAGCACAAACTCGCCCAGCAATCCGCCCATGATCAGGAACATCAGCATGTAAAGCAGATGCAGGCTGCGCAGCGGCTGCAGGCGAGCCAGACTTTCAAACCGCTCCGGTAGATCGACCACGAGCGCGGCGAAGAAGTAGACCAGGTCATACACGATGAGTGCTCGGCACACCAGTTCCACTCCGCGCCATTGCCGCGCCCGCGCGATGCGAGCAAACCACCAGAGCAAGACGACCGGAGCAAGTATGCCGAACTGCTCATACCAGCGCCACAGTTGGATGTAGTGAAACCCGTGCCGCATCGCGGCCGCGTGATAGGCGGGCGAAGTCGGAGGGTCCAGCGAAATCCCAAACGGCAGAACGACGGCTAAACCAGTTACTGTCTTCACTGCGGCTGCTTTCTTTTCAAATCTCTCCAGGATCACCAAGAGACAGCAGAATGAAAACGCAAACGCAGCCATCAGCGGATGGACGATTCCCGCAAACACCAGCCACAGCGCAGCCCGCGCATACTTCCTCTCCAGAATCCGGGCAACCGCGAAGATGACGGCGAACGCCGCCAGATTCCGCGGGTTCAAGTACTGGTCCATGATGTACAGCGCCGTTCCAGCCACCGGAATCGTCAACACTGCAGCCACCAGGCAGACTCCACCCCATCGCGCCCTCGCACTCGGGAAAAACAAACTGCCCAATTCCCAACACGCCAGAAGCAGCAGGAAAATGGACGCCAGATGCCACAGGAACAGCCCAGCCTCCATCGGCAAATGAGTCACCCGCAGAAAAAACGCAACCAGATCGGGGAAAATCGTCAGGCTGGCATGCGAGGCGAAGAATTCCTGCCCTACTGGAAACAGTCCCGGATGCAGAATCTTCTCCACTGCCGGCAGATAGATTTCAGCATCCTCGGCGTAGGGGTGGTATCCATTCACCAGCAGCGCGCCCGCCGTCAGCAACAGCAGAAGAGCCAGCGTCTTATGTTTTTCAGAGAAAATTAAGTTCACTCAACCGTCGCGAGCTTGGGCGGGGTGTTCGCTCGCCTCAGCTTCCGCTCCCCAACCCACGAAGCGACCGCGAAAGCCGCCAGCACCACGTACTGCGGATCAATGGGCCGTCGATAATAATCTTCCGGGTGCGTCAGGTAATAAATTATAGGAAAGAAAAAAAACACGATGATATAAGGCGTGGCGATGTTGTGGTCGATGCGCCACGCCCGGCGAAGTCCGACCAAAGTCAACACCGTAAGCCCAGTGCAGAACACCATATTCAACGGATCGGCCGGCTCTTCCTGCAGATAGCGGTGGCTGAAGCTCCAGAATCCCGTCCACAAATAGACAACCCGCCGCAGCGTCTGCTCCACATACAGAAGCCGATGTGAATCGATGAATGCCAGCCCTTCGTGAAACTTCTTCGACGTGTAAGCGATCTCGCCGAGCTGCTGATACTCCCGCCACTCGTTCTCGTTATCTGATGGGTGATAACCAGGAGGACCCCAATGCCAGGAATCCGCATTGTTGCCAAAGTAAACTTCCAGGCCGAGACAACTGCGGAAGGGAATCACTTTGTGAAACGTCTCGTAGTTTCGAATGAACCACGGAGAAACCACCAGCGTCACAGCCAGCACGGCTCCCAATCCTGGAGCCAGCCATCGTTGCCCACTCTTATAGAGGCGATACCACGCCCACGCCCCCAGAAAAGGCGCCACCGACATTACCACCGGATCCGTCAGCCCTCCAAACCCGCTAAGCGCGCCAAATCCCACCCAGGGCCAAACCGAAGTCGAGGTCTCCAGGTACAGCGCGGAGAGAAAAACCAGGCTCATCAAGAGTGTGGTTAGAGTCGTTGCCCAGATGAAATCTGCTGAGAAATAAATTCCATAAGGAAAGAACGCCCAGCCCCATCCCGCCCAAGTGGCTGTTGGCGCTCCAAAGTGTTTCTCCGCGATGAAGTAAACCGGAATGCACGTCAGCGCCGAGAACAAACAGTCCAGAGCCAGCGCCGCGATCGCCGAGGCGTTGCTGTAAATTCCAAATATTTTGAAAATCCCCGCCAGCAAATAAGGAAACACCGGCGCGAGCCAGGCCGTCGGGCCTGTCTTGCCGAATAAAGGATTGCTGAACCCCTCGCCCTGCGCGATCGACCGCGCAATCCGGCCGCTCTCGCCTCCCAATCGCCAGTGGTCGCGATACGGGTCAGTCCGTTCGGGACACAGAAAGGACATCACGACTAGCCGCAACACAAGCGCCACCGCAACCATCCAAAACAACGAACGCCGGGCGTTCCGCGCCGTTCCCGGTTCACTCGCGGTCAGCTCTGTCGGGGTTTCAGAAAAGGCCATTCGCTCCAATCAAAACCTGAATGCAGGGATCAGACTCTACTCTGCCATAACCGAACACCCCCCGGTTTGTTTTTCTTCCGGTTCCCATCCGCTCCCGCCCTTGCGCCTTTCTGCCCCGGGTGTAGCATCTAACCAGACATGGCTGCTGCCCTCATGCCCAAACGCCTTCGGCCCCAGATGGCCTTTGGTGAGATTATCAGTTTCGCGTACGACACTTTCTGCAGCAACAAAGTGCGATTCATCCTGACCGCGCTGGGCATGGTCATCGGCACCGCCTCTCTCATTCTCGTGGTCACGATTGGCATGACCGGCAAGCAGTATGCCCTCGGCCAGATCCAGGCCATCGGCACGAACGAGATTTGGGCGGAGTACGAGGGCGGCGAGCACATCAGCAATTCGAGCCTTGATCCGCTAACCCTCGAAGACCTTCAGGCGGTGCAGGAACAGGTGCCCGGCGTGACTGCGGCTTCGCCGGTCGTCACGCTCGGAGAACGCATCCCCATCGGCCACGGTGACGAGAAAGACGTGCAAATTCTCGGCGTCTATCCCGAGTATCAGCACGTGCGCAACCTGACCGTTGTCTCCGGACGTTTCTTCGATCGCGAAGATTCGCAGGCCCACAACAAAGTTGCAGTCATTACGGAAAAAATGGCGCGGTCCGTTTACGGCTCGCCTCAGGCTGCCGTCGGCAAGATCATCAAGCTCACCGGCCTGCCCTTCACCATCATCGGCACCTTCAAAGAAAGCGGAGAGACCTTCGGCGAGACGGAAGTCAGCGATTACTCCATGGCCATCCCGTACAGTGTCAGCCGATACTTCCTCGAAACCCCCACCATCAAGATGGTCTATTTCTCCATGGAAGACGCCGCGATGGTCGTGCCGGCGACGACACAAATCAAGCGCGTTTTGCAGTCACGCCACCGCGCCGAGTCGGTTTACAACGTGCAGAATCTTACCGCAGTACTGGCGATGATGGACCGCATCGCCACCGGCCTGACCTGGGTTCTCCTCTTGATTTCCATGGTGACCTTGGTGGTCAGCGGCATCGGCATCATGAACATCATGCTGGCCACCGTGACCTCCCGTATTCGCGAAATCGGCATCCGCAAGGCCGTCGGCGCCACCAATCGCGAAATCCGCTTTCAGTTTCTCGCCGAGGCCATCCTCATCTCGGTCATTGGAGGCTTCGTCGGCATCGTCATCGGCCTCGCCATCCCATACTCTGTGCGCTTCCTCACCGAATATCGCATCCCGATCTCAGGCTTGTCCGCCATCATCGCCATTATCGTGTCTTCCGTGGTCGGAGTGATTTTCGGCACCGTCCCTGCCGCCCGCGCCGCCCAGCTCGACCCAGTCGAGAGTCTGCGCTACGAGTAAATGCAGCCTTCTGTTTCAAGAATGTGACAGAATTACTCCGGACCGAACCGCAGGAGACATCCCATGCGATCCTCGGAAATCATTTTCAGCATGGTCGGAATTCTTGGCCTATACGCGCAACAAGTTTCTTCGCCGACTCCCGCAGCACCAAAGCGCATAGTCATCGCCGCGAGCTCAGTGCTCGATGGCAAGGGCCACGTTCTGCACGACGCGCGCATCGTGGTCGAAGCCTCGAAGATTGTCTCGATTGAGCCCAACAACGACGCGAAATCCGCGCCGGTGGACTACGACCTGCGCGGCTTAACCGTCCTGCCGGGCTGGATTGACGCCCACGTGCACATCACCTGGAGCTTCGGCCCGGACGGGAAAAATGCCGGCCAGGGAGGCACAACTCAAGAAGCCGCCTACGCCGCAGCCTCGAATGCGTGGCTGACTTTGCTCGCGGGATTTACCACCGTCCAAAGCGTCGGCTCGCCCGCCGACATTCCCCTGCGAGATGCCATTGCGAAAGGCCTGCTCCCCGGCCCACGCATTCTCACGTCGGCCGAACCGATCATGGGCCGAGGCGAGCAGACCGGAACGCCCGACGAAATCCGCGCCTTCGTGCGAAAACAAAAAGCCGCTGGCGCGGACCTCATCAAAATCTACGCCTCCGGAGGCATGACTCGCGGCACGATGACTATGTCGCAGGAACAATTAAACGCTGCCTGCGATGAAGCGAAGAGGCAGGGCCTGCGCACGCTGGTGCACGCCTTTAGAGATGCCGTCCGCGCCGCAACTCTCGCCGGATGCGCAGAGGTCGAGCATGGCCTCGGTGCGTCCGACGACGATCTCAGGTTAATGGCTGAGCGCGGCACCTACCTCGATCCGCAGGCCGGGCTGCTGCTTGCAACCTATCTCCAATACAAGGACAGCTATCTCGCCCCGCCCTACTACACGGAAGAAGGCTTCGCGGCAATGAGAGGGCTCATCCCGGCGCATCAGAAATTCATTCAACGGGCAGTGCGCATTCCCGGACTGAAGATTGTCTACGGCACCGACGCCGTGGCGGGGGCGCACGGTCGCAATGGCGAAGACTTTATCAACCGCGTGCGCGAAGCCGGAGTCGACCCCATGGCAGCGATGGTCTCCGCCAACTCCCTGGGAGCCGAAGCGCTCGGCATGGCCGATCAGATCGGCTCGATTGCTCCCGGCCTTCAGGCGGACATCATCGCGCTCGAGGGCGATCCGCTGAAAGACATTACCGCCGTCCGGCGCGTCGTCTTTGTGATGAAGGGTGGCATTGTCTACGAGAATGCCACGCACGGCACGATCCCTGTTTATGCGGGGAACCGTCACTAATCTGACCGTAAGTCACAAGGAATTCCAGCGGAAGCGTGTAGTCTACCCGGCCCCGAAAAATCCACAGTGATGCCCCCTGCCACGAAAAAGTTGCATTTTCCATTCACTCCGAAGTAATATGCATTACGGAGCTTGACAGTAAAGCATTCCCGGTTCTTAGACCCTGTACCGCTCGTTCCTAAACTCCAAACTCGCAGTTCAGCTTGTGTGAAAAAAACAAGAAGATAAGATAAGAGGTGGCTCGTCCGCCTCCGTCCCGGTTCGGAGAGTTACTATGGCGTGGTACGCGTACTGCCTTACCGAGCACCAGACCCTTCCCAACGGCACCCGTTCCCGACGCCCTTTCGTAATTGAGAATGTTCAAGGCGTGAACGGAGCCCCTGTCCTCAGCTATCCCAGCGGCGAGTTTGCTGTGATCGTGAGCGAATACGACCAGAACGCCGCCCCACTTGACCAGAAAGCGGCGATCGAGCACGCCCGCGTAGTCAGCGGCTGCTTCCGTAATTCCACCGTTTTGCCCTTCCGCTTCGGAACCATTTTCGAAAGCGACGACGCCCTCCGCCAGGCAGTCCGGGTCAACCGGCGCGCTTTCGGCCTGAGTGTCGCCCGGCTCCGCGGCAAGTCCGAGATGCACATCAAGCTCACCGTCACCGACGGCTCCTTGCGCGAGGCGATGATCGATGTCATCCTGCCCGACACCGTCGGCGGCGACTATCTTTCGAAGCTGAAGGTCAAGGCATCTCGGGAACGCGAACGCCAAACCAAGGCCCGCGCCCTCTCGGTGCAAGTCCACAAGTTGTTTAACCCGCTGGAAGAGGAAGTAAGCTGCAAGAAAGTCGCTCCTCAGGGCATGCTCATCGACATCGCCCATCTCATCGATACCAAATCGGTCGAGAAATACCAAAACCGCTATAGCAGCGCCGCCAAGCAGTTGAAGAACTGCGAAGTCGCCATCAGCGGACCTTGGCCTCCGTACCACTTCCTACCCGGGAAACTGCGTACCGTGGCCGGAAACAGCTAGTCCCGCGTTCGGATCTTTCTCGAGCCGCCGATTACCAATCGCGGCGGCTCGAGTTGCTCCCGTCTTGGTGCAACCCATCTTCATGCAATGAATGTGCAGCCTTGTGCACTTCCCGCACGCGCTATCCCATTGCGTCAGAGCGTTCGACTAAAACCGACACCCCTTAACTCAAGCCCTATCAATCGCTTATAAATTACGGGCCGCAGAACGCCCTTCACCGACTTTTGGCTCGGCAAATGCTCCTTCTACAGGTACTAAAGAGGCCGCAAACCCACAGCAATGACCTTCACTCAATTCTCTATTCAACATTTCCCGAAGTGCCGTACCGACTGGCGGAACGGTAACTTGCATCGCCTTTCCTGACACACCCACCACTTTGACCTCTTTGAAACGTGGCCCCAGAAATGGGGCCGCTTTTTTTGCTTCGGAATCTTCCCGTGCGGACCGCCGCCGTCGAAATGTGGGGACAGCGCCCCATAAGCGCTAACTTAAGGAGCTATTGTCTTCGGTTTGCCCGTTATCCGGGAGCAGTCGCGATCACTTCCTAAAAGCCGACTTCTGGCCAGGAATATTGGAGTTCCTGGCCGAGGCCTGGACCTGACGCGTCACAGCAGAATTCCTAATCCGGGCAGTTCACGGTTTGCTGGCTCAAGAAGCCAGAAACTCCCGATTAAGTGATTGCTGAACTGCACGCTGCTACACTTAATTAGTAACGTTTGCGCCTATTCCCAGCATGGGGACTCATTATGGCAAGTTATTTTCGGACCTTTGACGTCTTGATGGCTGCAATTGTCCTGATGTCGCACAACGCGCATGCGCAGCAAGGTGCGATTCCTGTTGCTGCCAATACAACGCATGCAACGTTTACGACTGGCGCTCCGGAAAGCATATGGACATTGCAGGACCGGCTGAATTCAGGCCTTTTTTATTATCCAGACATGCCGATCGGTGTGATCCACATGCGGGATGATCAAGGTTATCTGTTTTTTGCTCCAGGAACGGGCAAGAATGAAACAGCACAGCCGAATGGCGTTTACGTGTCATTGGGTACGCTTGATCAATTTGCTCCGGAAAATACCGGTCCCAATGGACCGGAACCTTCCATGAAATTGGGGAGGTTGCAAACCGCTCCCGATGGCAATTACGACCGTGATTATGCAGGCGGAGGACCAACTTATGTGCTCAACGCCCCGGAACACGACCTAAGAGGGGTTGTGAGCGCGAAGTCTCCGATATTGCTTCAGCTTTACCATGGCGAATATCATCCGAATGCGCCGAGTGGTCAGCCTTTTTATGGGGTATCTGCGCTTGCCGTCTCCTATGATTATGGCAATAGCTTCACCAAAATCGGCGAAATTCTTTCTCCCCATGCGACTCTGGAAGAGGTGACCGAGCTTAAGATGAGTGTCACCGCCGATGGATCGCTAGTTGAAGCCGACGAGAACGGTTACCCGGTTGAGGGAGCATACGCCGATCCAAACAACGTTTACATATACAGTGTCTTTTCGGATCGTGGCGTGCCAAATTCACCATCCGGTTTTAGCGTTGCCCGCGTCAGGAAAAGCGATTTTGTCAGCGCCGTCCTGAATAAAAAAGCGCCGGTCTTCAACAAGTACTATAGAACCAATGCCACGACACGGCCTGCTTCACCAAGTGACTTCTTCACCCAACCAGGAATTGGCGGCAATTCGACATTTATCTACAGCCTCGCCCCTAACTATATTGCCACTCCGCAGGTGCATTACAACCCGGCCCTACACAAGTTCGTCCTGGTCTATTCGCAAAATCAGGATTCGGTCTGGATAAGTACCGCAGACAATTTGTTTAACTGGTCGCCGGGCCAGCTCTTGTACATGGCGGATACGGCCAATCCCCCCATCAAGGTGTTTTACGCTTCCGCGGTTGGCGCCGGGCGTGATCCGAGCTTCCTCGGCCGCCGTTTCTATGTCTACTTTGTGGCGGGCCAAGTCCCGCCAAATGGGAATGTATGGTCGGGGCCGAACGGTACGCTCATGCGCGAGGAAGTCACAATCCCACGGCAAGACTTAAAAGCGTCGCCAAGCGACGATGACAGATAATGCTGGTTCAGGGGCATTATGCCCTCGCTTTCCCGCAGCCCTCTCTTCAGATACACTGCCTGCACCTATGATCAAGGGTCTCCGCCGTTCCCTCTTATCCTCATCTATCTCCATCGCCACTTCGATCGCTTTCTTCATACCCGCAACAGCTCAAAACCCGCCCCAGACGCCAGCCGCCACCGCAATGATGTCCGCGCCGCAAACCTCCCAGGCCGACAAGCAAAATTTCCCTCCTCTACTCCTGCAGCAGCTTTCCGCCATCAAAGCCGCTGCACTCAGTGATGACTACGCCTACCGGCAGCTCACTCACCTCACGGAGAACATCGGGGCGCGCCCCAGCGGATCAGTCCAGGCCCGCGCCGCCGCCGAATACGTCGCCGAAGAGCTTCGCCACCTCAGCCTCGAAGTCCGCCTCCAGCCAGTTACCGTCCCGCACTGGGTTCGCGGCATCGAGACGGCAGCGCTGATCGATTACCCCGCCATGGTCCCAGGCACAACGCAAAAGGTTGTTCTCACCGCGCTCGGTGGAAGCTCCTCAACTCCCCCCGACGGCCTGACCGCTGAAGTAGTCACGGTCGACACGTTCGAAGAACTCCAGGCTCTCGGTCGCGACAAGGTGGCTGGCAAGATCCTCCTCTTCAACGAACTCTTCGACAAGCAAAAAGCGGCCGCCGGATTAGCCTTCGCCTCCTACGGCGAGGCCGTCCGCTACCGTGGAGCCGGACCCAAAGCCGCCGCCGATCTGGGTGCAGTAGCCGCTCTGGTCCGCACCGTGGGCAACGCCGACTATCGCCTCCCCCACACCGGATTCAGCATCCCCGCTGGAATCCCGGCTGCCGCCGTCACTGCCGAAGACGCCGATCTGATCGTCCACCTCGCCGCCGAAGGCAAAGTTCGGATGCGTCTGACTCTGACGCCCCAGAAGCTTCCTGACGATACCGGCTACAACGTGATCGCCGATCTCAAGGGCTCCGAACATCCCGAGCAGATCGTAGTCGTCTCCGGCCATCTCGATTCCTGGGACCTCGGCACCGGCGCTATCGACGACGGAGCTGGCGTAGTCATGGCCATGCAGACCGCCGAAGTTCTCCAGCGCCTTCACCTGCGCCCTGCCCGAACTCTCCGCGTAATCGCCTGGATGGACGAAGAAACCGGAGGGGCAGGCAGCAAAGCCTACACCGCCCAATACGCCAACGACTTCCCTCACTACATTGCGGCAATTGAAAGCGACTCCGGTGCCGCCCATCCTCTTGGCTTCGAAGTAAAAGCCGCCACCGCTGCGCTCGACCAACTCCGCCCGGTGCAAGGAGTGCTCCAGAGCATCGGCGCCAACGTCTTCCAACCCACCACCTTTCCTCCCGGCGCCGATATCGAAGCCATGTCCGAGGCCGGAGTCCCCGCCTTCGGCGTAATGCAGGACGGCCGCACCTATTTCAACTACCACCACTCCGCCGCCGACACGTTAGATAAAGTGGTGCCAGCCGAACTCCGCGAAAACGCCGCCGCCATGGCAGTCCTCGCCTACGCCCTGACCAACATGAAAGACCCGCTGCCAAGGTAAAAAGTGTTGACTTATGTGGGGACAGCCGCCCTCGGCTGTCCAGCAGCGCAGCTCCGTCGCAGTGCCACGGAGCACTCCTTTGTTCGGTTTTCGTAAAAAGTACAAGCCCCACGTTGCGCCATCGCCACTCAGCTCTACTATTCTCGGCGCAGCCTTCCCCCATCCCCACACTGGACCATGATTTCATCCGGAAGCCGGGATCCTCGCGGATCTCTTAGCGCCACGTCTGTTGGTCCCGACGAGAAATAATCAGAAAGGAGCCTCAGCAATGTCCATCAAGATGCTCACCACGTTCCCCGACGCACGCAGAAGCGTCATCATGAAGCCCGACCCAACCCGCATCGATCCCCTTAAGCTGAAGCTGGGCAAACAACCCGCGCGGCACGATCCACGTACTCTGCTGTTCGCCACATACGCGACTGCTGCGCTGCCCGCTCCGCCTCCCAGCCTGGATCTGACCATCAAGATGAAAGTCCCCTGGGGCATGATGGACAACGCTCAGGTCGGCGACTGCACCTGCGCCGCCGCCGGACACCTCATGATGGAATGGACCGCCAACGCCCAGTCCAAAACATTCACGCCATCCGACGCACAAATCATAGCCGCCTATTCCGCCATCACCGGCTACAACCCAAAGACCGGAGCCAACGACAACGGCGCACAGGAAATCGACGTCCTCAACTACTGGCGGCAAACCGGAATCGCCGGTCACAAGATTCAGGCTTTCATGGCTCTCGAACCCTCCAACCACACCCACATCATGGATGGAACCTGGATCTTCGGTGGCTGCTACATCGGCCTGGCTCTTCCCAAGAGCGCTCAGGCCCAGACCAGCAACAAGCAGATTTGGTCCGTTCCCACAGGAGGCACCGGGGGAGATGGCGCACCCGGCTCCTGGGGCGGACACGCCGTCCCCGTAGTCGCCTATGACTCGCGCAGTCTCACGGTCGTCACCTGGGGCGCCCTGCAAACCATGACCTGGGGATTCTGGGCAGCCTACTGCGATGAGGCCTACGCCATCCTGAGCCCCGATTTTCTCAAGCAAAAGGGCGGCCAGACCGTCGCGCCCAGCGGCTTCAACCTCGCACAACTCCAGCAGGACTTGGCAGACTTAAAGTGAAGTGACACGACGAAACTCGCAAATCAGACTGCTCACATTATGCGAGCCCTCAATTCACACTCCGAGACGACCCAGGGGACACATGGGTAGTTTTAGCATCGCCTTCGATACCATCGTCGTCGGAGCCTTGGCGCTTCCCTGGATTTTCCTCGTCATCCACCTCTTCTTCCCGGAGAACGAAAGCCGTATCTCAGGCCTTGTCGACTGGGTAAACAAACAGAACCAGCCCGCCGTGGCCGGCCTTCTATTATTCGCCATGGCGTATCCCCTGGGCTCGGTCGTGTCTCGCATCGCGCAGGATTGCTTCGACGACGACGACCTCTACCTGGAAGCAACGGGGCGCGTGTTCCGTGTAGGAGTCACGATGACCCAGACCAGCATCCTGACCCATGTCTACTGCCAGGAAAAAGACCAGGGGCTGATCTCGCAAACGCTCATCGACTCCCTCAATCACAAGCCTGGACAATCCGAGACCAATGATTCGCCCTGCCTATATAAGGGCCAGTGGTTGATCCCGCGAACCCACAAGCACCTCAGCCAGTCGGAGGGTTTAGCCGGAGACGTTTTTCACGTCCAGGAAGGCGCGCTGCTTTTGCAAGGAACCGACAAGAACGAGAGGCTCCGCCAGTTTCACGATGAGAGAATGGTGCTGCGAGGTGCCGCTTTTGACGGCGTGGTCGCTTTTTCTTTGTGCCTGTTCTGGTGGAACGCCGACCGTAAGTCCAGGCTCCGTTACGCCCTTCCGTTGGTCTATCTTGTCCCGGGATTAATTGCCCTGCACAACCACTTCCTTACCGAGCGCGCGGCCAGCAATCCCCCTCTACTGGAATTCACCCTGCTCGTCCTTGCGTTGGCGGATTGGTACCTGCTTTGGCAAAGCAGGTCAAAGGGAAAGGGCGTGCCGGCAGAACATCCAGCACAGAACGCAAGAGGCCAGATTCGGCCCGCCTACCTGCTGCTCGCGTTATTTCTCACCGTCACCGCCTTCCTGGGATGGCAAGCCACTGAAGCGCTCTACGATCAGCAAGTGATCTACTCCTCGTATAAGATTGCGAGTGAAAGTCCGGCCAAGTCGGCTACGCCCAATCCGAAATAGACTTATCCCCTTCTTCTTCCTCCGCGCCCGCCTCTGGTTTCTTCGCGCCGCCTTGTTGATTCTGCTCCGCAGCGTGCTCTTCAGATTCCTCGCGCGCTCCCAGCTTGACCACACAGCCTTCCTCGGAATCGGCCTCGCCGGCCAGTTCTGAAGCAAACTCCAGCAGCTTCTTTCTCGTGCTCTCCGCGGCCCGTTTGGCTGCGGCCTTTTCCGCCGCATTAAGCGCGTCCAGTTGCGTGTTCGGATTGATTGGATTGCTATGAACGTGCATCGCTTGCGCTCCCCCCCGCTGGCCGAAGAATCCTCGAGTCTGATCTGCAATCGGCGGCCCGAACCGAACGCGTAAACCCTGACGATGTCCCTAAGTGCACCAGCATTCCCCATTCCGATTTAGAATGTCTTGCCCGCGCTCAAAATCAAATCCAGGGGCCGAAATCCAGGAGCCGCTTCTACCTTGCGCCTGACCCGCCGCGACTTTGCCCACTCCGCTCTCGCCGCCGGCATCGCCGCCGCGCTGCCAGCCACGCTGTTCTCCGGCTGCAGTGTGTCGAATGCGGCGCGCACCGCGACCTCTGCTTCCGCCGCTTCCCATCCCGCGCAATTTGATTCTCCTTTCGAGATCCCCTTCCCCAAAGGCTTCTTCTGGGGCGCCACCACCGCCGCCTATCAGATCGAAGGCGCGTGGAACGAAGACGGCAAGGGCGAATCCATCTGGGACCGCTTCGCCCATACTCCCGGCAAGATCAGGAATGGCGACACCGGCGACACAGCCTGCGACTCCTATCATCGCCTTAGCGAAGACCTCGCACTCATGCGCGCAATGAACTTGAACAGCTATCGCTTTTCGATTTCCTGGCCGCGCTTTCAACCCGCCGGTTCAGGACCGGCAAATTCCAAAGCCGTCGATCACTACAGCCGCCTCATCGACGCTTTGCTGGAAGCTCGAATCCGCCCCTTCATCACGCTTTACCATTGGGATCTGCCGCAAGTGTTGCAAGACGCCGGAGGCTGGCCCAATCGCGATACCGCGTCTCGCTTCGCCGATTACGTCGAACTGGCAGCGCGCGCCTTGGGCGACCGCGTCTCCGATTGGCTGCTCTTCAACGAACCCTTGACCTTTACCTATGAGGGTTATCTCGACGGCACGCACGCTCCCGGACGTAAAAGCATCTTCGATTTCCTGCGCGCGTGCCATACCGTAAACCTGGCGCAGGGCGCGGGCTTTCATGCGTTGAAGGCAACCCGTCCCGCCGCACGAGTGGGAACCGCACTCCTTATGTCGGCCTGCGAACCGGCAACCGACACCGAGGACGATCGCCGCGCGGCTGAGCGTGCCGACGCCATCTCCAACCTCTGGTTCCTCGAACCCGCGCTCAAGGGACGCTATCCCGAGGCGCTCGCGTTTTTCCCGGAAACTGCCATCGGGATCAAGTCGGCCGACTTCGACAAGATGCGCGCGCCACTCGATTTCATCGGCATCAATCTTTATTACCGCACAATCGCCTCCGCCCCCCGCGCCATGGAGCGGCTGTCAAACCCCCAGCAATGGCTGTTTCCAGTGAAGATGGAAGGAGGCCAGCAAGGTCCGAAAACCGACCGTGGATGGGAGGTTTGGCCGTCAGTGCTCTACGACGTAGTCACGGGCATTACCCGCGACTTCAACCGGCCGCAGATCGAGATCACCGAGAGCGGCTGCTCCTACAACGACGGCCCCGATGCGAGCGGCATGATTCGCGATACTCGCCGCATCGAATATCACCGCCAATATCTGCAAGCGCTGGCTCGTGCCATCGCCGACGGCGCCGACGTCCGCGGCTATCATGCGTGGAGTCTGCTGGATAACTTTGAGTGGGCTGAAGGTTTCAGCCAGCGTTTCGGTCTGACCTACGTAGACTTCAAAACGCAGCAGCGCACCCTCAAAGAGTCGGGAAAATGGTACGCCAAGGTGGCTGCGAGGAATGCGTTGCCGGCGTCCACCTAGTCCGAAAGTTAGTTCGGAAGTTTCAGCTTGTCGTGCTGCTCCGCGAGCTTTCTCTGCAATGCTGGATTCACCAGCGAAATCGGAACGCTGACATCGCCCACCTTAAATTCAGTCGGATCGAACGTAGCGTATCCATCTTTCGAACCCATGTGGCCGGAGATGGTTACCCAGACGTCTTTCCCTCCGATTTCGGTGAGAAACCGTCCATGCACGACGTCGCCTTCGTACGTCACCTGCTGATCTTTAATATTCGGCTCTCCACTGCCCCCGATATCTGCCTCCGGATCTACGTCCGGCGAGAGCCCCCCGCCTCCGGCAGCGCCGGCGGCCTGCGCCAGCAAGGCACTAATCCCATCAGTGCTCGAGTGAGCGCCGGCTTTCGGCTGAGAACTGGAAGCAACGGGCTGCTGATTCTGTGTGGGCATCTGATTCTGCTGCGGCGGCGGAGCATAGTTTCCGCTGGAGGCCGGCAAGCCCTGCTGCGCAGCCGGTTCGAGCTGCCCAGTCTGCGGCGCGGAAGGTTGAGCATGATCCGCAGCCGCCGCCGGAACCTGCACCTGCACCACCGGCGTCGGCCTCTTCAACACCAGAACAATCGCAAGGAGCGCGGCAAAAAGCGTAGCAATGCTGATAATGCGGTCAAGCTTGAGTTTCATGAACGCTCTCGAACGGTCAGCCCAGCACAGACAGGCCCAGCCTCATCGTACGGCGAACAGCAACCAGGAAGCAGATGGCAGAAGTCACAAGGCGGGATGGTACTTCGGTCACATGACGAAACTGAATCTTCAAACCTGATCGAGCTTCTTAACCAGCAACTCATTTACCAACTGCGGGTTAGCCTGGCCCTTGGAGGCCTTCATCACCTGCCCGACAAAGAATCCGATCATGGTCTTCTTGCCAGCCCGGTATTGTTCCAGCGGCTTGGGATTCGCAACAAGAATTTCGTCGATAATCTTCTCCAGCGCGGATGTGTCCGACGACTGCTGCGGCCGCCCTTCTTCGTCGTAGACCTGCGGGAAATCCTTGCCGCGGTCGAAGCACAGGTCGTAAAGATCCTTAAGCATCTTGCCGGAAATGGCGCCGCTCTCCACCAGATCGGCGGACGAAGCCACTCCTTTCATCGAAATTGGAGACTGCTCGATATCGATCCCTCTAGCCTTAAGACGTCCCATCAGTTCGCTCTGCACCAGGTTCGCCACCCGTTTAGGATTCTTCGCCGCCTTCGCCGCGGCCTCAAACTGATCGGCCAGCGACTTTGAGACCGTCAGCACTTGCGCGTCGTATTCCGTGATGCCATATTCCTTCACCAGCCGCGCCCGCCGCGCTTCCGGCAGCTCCGGCAAAGTCTTCGCGATCTCCGCCTTCCACTTCTCGTCCACGACCAGCGGCAGCAAGTCAGGCTCGGGAAAGTAGCGGTAGTCGTGCGCCTGCTCTTTCGACCGCATGCTGTAAGTCTTGCCTTCGTGCGAATTGTAGAGCCGGGTTTCCTGCACGATCTTTCCGCCCGATTCGATCACCTCCACCTGGCGCGCAATCTCGTAGACCAGCGCCTCGCGGATGAAGCGAAACGAATTCACATTCTTGATTTCAGCCTTGGTCCCCAACGCTTTCTGCCCCCGCGGCCGCACGCTGACGTTGGCATCGCAGCGCAGAGAACCCTCCTCCATGTTGCAGTCGCTGACCCCGGTGTAAAGGATGATTTCCTTCAGGCGTGTCAGGTATTCGTAAGCCTCATCAGGAGTGGCAATCTCGGGCTCGCTGACAATCTCGATCAGCGGCACCCCCGTGCGGTTCAGATCAATGGCAGTTTTCTCGCCGGAGCCGGGAAAGCCCTCGTGCAGGCTCTTGCCGGCGTCCTCTTCGAGATGCACCCGTGTGATCCCGATCTTCTTTTTGTCGCCACTCTTGCTGCCCGCAACCTCGATGAATCCAAACTCGGCTAACGGCTTGTCATACTGCGAAATCTGGTAACCCTTCGGCAGGTCGGGATAGAAATAATTCTTACGCGCAAAAATCGAAGTCTCATTGATGCGGCAATTCAGGGCCATCGCCGCAAGCGTGGCAAATTCAACCGCCTTCCGGTTCAGCACCGGCAATGCCCCCGGCATCCCCAGGCACACCGGGCAAACATTGGTGTTAGGCGGAGCGCCAAAGCGCGCAGAGCAGGAGCAAAAGATCTTCGACGCAGTCAGAAGCTGAACGTGCACTTCGAGTCCGATGACTGGTTCGAAGGCAGTGTGAGCGGCGACGGACGTGTCCATGGAACTCGACATACCGGGTGATTATATTGGGAATGGTTAGTAATGCCCACCGAGGATGAAAGGAAACGCTCCCGCACTTTGGTGATAACATGCATCCGCGAAAGGAGACCACCGTGTCTCAAACATTCCGCTCTCTCACTACCATAGTCATCTTCTTTCTTCTGCTTTCCCCTCTGGCCAGCGTCGCTCAGGAAGATTCCGATCGTCTGGGGCCCATGGATGTTTTCTCGGTCCAGGTTGCTTCCGATCCGCAAATCTCTCCTGACGGCAAGCGCATCGTCTACGTCCGCCAGTCTGCCGATGTCGCTTCTGATCACCGTGTCTCCAACCTCTGGATCGTCAATTTCGATGGCTCTGAACATCGACCGCTCACCACCGGCTCTTCCAGCGATTCCTCCCCGCGCTGGTCGCCCGATGGCACTCGCTTGGCCTTCGTCTCCGACCGCGATGGCAAGTCTCAACTCTATGTTCGCTGGATGGATTCCGGTCAAACCGCCAAACTCACCGACGTCGAAAATGCTCCTGTGGGAATTTCCTGGGCTCCTGATGGAAGGCAGATCGCCTTCACCTCGCTCGTCTCCGCCACTCCTCCGAAAATCGCCACGCTTCCCGCCGCGCCCGAGGGCGCTAAGTGGGCCGACGCGCCCAAGGTCTACGAGGATCTCATCTACCGCTTCAATGGCCCGGGATACCTGAAACCCGGCTATTCGCAACTTTTCGTCGTTGCCGCCGACGGGGGCGCTCCGCGTCAACTAACCACCGGCAATTTCCCCCACGGCCCGGGGGTCGGCGATTTTGGCGGTTCCTACGCTTCCTGGGCTCCCGATGGAAAATCGCTCATCTTTTCCATGAACGGCACCGCAAACTACCAATACGAACCTCTTCACACCGAACTCTTCGAAATCCGCGTCGCTGACGGTTCTCTCACCCAACTCACCCATCGCAACGGTCCGAACGACTCCCCGGATATTTCCCCCGACGGCAAGCTCGTCGCCTACACCGGCTTTGATGACCGTTACCAGGGCCATCAGACCACTTACCTATACGTCGCCAACCGCGATGGCAGAAATCCTCAGCCGGTCACTTCCAAACTCGATCGCGACGCGTCCGCGCCCCGCTGGGCCGCCGATGGCAAAGGCATCTTCTTCGCTTATACCGATCAGGGCGACACCAAGCTCGCCTACTCGTCCCTTGAGGGTTCGACCAGGGTTCTCGCCGAGCATCTCAGCGCGGGCGGCGATTTCAGCGTCGCCAGGAACGGCTCCTTTGCCATTCGATACGACACCCCCTCCGATCCCGGCGACGTTGCCGTCGCCTCTCTCGCCAATCCCAAACTCAACGTCCTCACTTCTCTCAATCGCGAACTCTTCACCGCCAGGAAACTCGGCGCCGTCGAAGAACTCTGGTACGACTCTTCCTTCGATAAACGTAAGATCGAAGGCTGGATCATCAAGCCTCCTGATTTCGATCCCTCCAGGAAATATCCGCTCATCCTGCAAATTCACGGCGGTCCCTTCTCCAACTACGGCGATCGTTTCGACCTCAACGCGCAAATCTGGGCCGCCAAGGGCTACGTCATCCTCTACACCAACCCACGGGGCAGCACCAGTTACGGCGAAGAATTCGCCAATCTCATCCACCACGCCTATCCCGGCAACGATTTCCAGGACCTCGACTCCGGCGTCGACGCGATTCTCGATAAGGGCTACATCGACAAAGACAACCTGTTCGTCACCGGCGGCTCCGGCGGCGGCGTTCTCACCTGCTGGATGATCGATCACACCGATCGTTTCCGCGCGGCCGCCAGTCTCTATCCCGTCATCAACTGGTATAGCTGGGTCCTGACCTCTGACCTGCCCGCTTTCGGTACGCAATACTGGTTCTCCGGCAATCCCTGGGATTACACCGACGACTACATGAAGCGCTCCGTAATTTCTCTGGTGAAAAACGTGAAGACGCCCACTCTGCTTATGACCGGCGAGGAGGACTTCCGCACTCCCATATCCGAAGCTGAGCAATACTACGCAGCCCTCAAACTTCTGAAAGTGGAATCCGCTCTCGTGCGCTTCCCCGGCGAGCCCCACGGCCTCAGCCGCCGCCCCAGCCATCAAGTCGCCAAGGTCGTCTACACCCTCAACTGGTTCGACGCGCACCGCAAGAAGCCCTGAGCAAAGGCAGCGGTGCGGTACAGTCTGCCGAAATCTAAATATCGGACTGCCGCCTTCGACTCCTTCCTGCCTCGACACGGCAAACTGCACCACTACCTAGAATTTCCTTGACTCCAACTATTAAAGCATCTCCCGCTCTACGCGGGGCGAGCGGTTCGGCGGGCGTAGTAGGTGGGATAACCGGGTTCGAGCTTGCGGCCCTTATCGCTGAAGCGAGGCAGGTGGATCACTCCCGCCCTTTGCAGCGCGAATTCCAGAGCCGTTGCCAGCACTCCGAAACCATACTTCACGCTGCGGCGGAAGTTGATAGATGAGGCTTCTTCGAAGTATTTCGTGGGGCAAGACACTTCTCCGATGCGGAAGCCGAAGTGGACGCATTGGGCGAGCATCTGGTTGTCGAAAACGAAGTCGTCGGAATTTTCGAGCAATGGCAGTTCGGTGAGTACCTTGCGGCTGAAGGCGCGGTAGCCAGTGTGGTATTCCGAGAGCTTCACCCGCAGAAAAAGATTCTCAAACGCGGTGAGCAGCCGGTTCGAGATGTATTTGTAGAGTGGCATGCCGCCGCGCAGCGCCGTCCCGCCGATAATGCGCGAGCCCAGCACCACGTCATAGACTCCGTACGCCACCATGCTGGCCATGGCCGTGACCAGCAGCGGTGTGTACTGATAATCCGGGTGAAGCATGATGACCACATCGGCGCCCGCGGCCAGAGCTTCGCGGTAGCAGGTCTGTTGATTGCGTCCGTACCCGTAGTTGCGATCGTGCTGGAAAACAAGCAGGCCAAGGCGACGGGCCACGTCGACGGTGCGGTCAGAGCTGCGATCGTCGACCAGGATGCGGATATCCACCAGGTCCGGCAGTTCGCCCACCGTGGCCTCGAGGGTTTTCTCCGCGTTGTAGGCGGGCATTACGACCGCAATGCGTTTGCCGTCAATCATGGGGGACGTTCCATGATACCTGAGAGCCGCGTCTGGAGACACGATTTTGCGGAGTGACGGCTCTGCGCGGTTCGCAGGCGGCTTGCTCCCCTCCGTGCGCCTGTGAAAAACTAGAGTTTCAGTAGTGAAGATCGTGCCTTAGCGTTGATTAGGCACTCTATATCTGGTATGCCGGCAAAGCAAACACTCTTCGAAAAGATCTGGGATGCGCATCTGGTGGCGCAACCGAGCGGCCGTTCTCCGATCGTTTACATCGATCTGCATCTGGTGCATGAAGTTACCTCGCCGCAGGCTTTCGACGGCTTGCGCGCTGCGGGAAGAACGGTTCGGCAGCCCGCGCGGACCGTCGCCACCGTCGATCACAACATTCCGACCGAGCCTCGGGGAACTCCGATCACGGATCTTATTGCAGCTAAGCAGATTGCGGCGCTGCAGGCTAACTGCAAGGAATTCGGCGTCCTGCTGTTTGACATGGATTCGCCGGAGCAGGGGATCGTGCATGTGATTGGTCCCGAACTTGGGCTCACGCGGCCGGGGATGACGATTGTTTGCGGCGACAGCCACACCAGCACTCACGGAGCCTTCGGGGCGCTGGCCTTTGGCATTGGAACGTCAGAAGTGGAGCACGTTCTGGCGACCCAGTGCCTGGCCCAGCAGACGCCGAAGACGATGAAGATCGATGTGCGCGGACGCTTGGCCGAGGGCGTGACGGCAAAAGACCTGGCGTTGGGGATCATTGGACAGATCGGCACCGACGGCGCGACCGGCCACGTTATCGAATACGCCGGCGAAGCGGTGCGCGCGCTCTCGATGGAAGGCCGCATGACGCTGTGCAATATGAGCATTGAGGCCGGAGCGCGAGCAGGGATGGTGGCGCCGGATGAGATCACCTTCGCGTATGTGAAAGGCAAGAAATTCGCTCCGCGAGAGGGCGAATGGGAGAAGGCGGTCGAGTACTGGCGTAGTTTGCCGACGGATGACGGCGCGGCGTTCGACAAGGTGGTGGAGATTGACGCGGCACAGCTTTGTCCGTTTGTGACCTGGGGGACAAACCCCGGCATGGTCGCGCCGGTGACCGGGCGGGTGCCGGAGGTTGGTAGCCTGAAGGAATCCGATCGGCGATCGACTGAACTTGCTTTGCAGTATATGGGGCTGGAGCCGGGGAAGCGCATTGAAGACATCGGCATCGATCGCGTGTTTATCGGATCGTGCACGAACTCGCGCCTTGAGGATTTGCGGGCGGCGGCACGTGTGGCCAAGGGTCATCACGTCAGCTCGAAAGTGCGCGCCATGGTTGTGCCGGGGTCGCAGACGGTGAAGCGGGCAGCAGAGCAGGAAGGCCTGCACCGGGTTTTTCTGGACGCGGGATTTGAGTGGCGCGAGTCGGGATGCTCAATGTGCCTGGGAATGAATCCTGACATTTTGCAGCCGGGCGAGCGCTGCGCTTCCACTAGCAACCGTAATTTTGAAGGGCGGCAGGGACGCGGTGGGCGAACGCATCTGGTGAGCCCGATGATGGCTGCGGCAGCCGCAATTGCGGGGCACTTCACGGATATTCGAAACTGGAAGTTTCAATGAAACCATTTCGTACACATCGCGGTCGCGTGGCTCCTCTTGACCGGGTGAATGTAGACACCGACCAAATCATTCCAAAACAGTTTCTGAAGCGGATTGAGCGCACGGGCTTTGGACAGTTTTTGTTTTACGATTGGCGATTCTCCGCGGACGGGAAGAAGAATGCTGGCTTTGTGCTGGACGAACCCCGTTATCAAGGCGCGAGCATTCTGGTTGCGGGAAAGAATTTTGGCTGCGGCTCTTCGCGCGAGCACGCAGTGTGGGCGCTGTCAGATTTCGGATTCCGTGCGGTCATTTCGTCTTCCTTCGCCGACATCTTCGCCAATAACAGCACCAAGAACGGGTTCCTGACTGTGTGCCTGAAAGAGGATGAGGCCGCGGAGCTGATGCGGCGAGCCCGCGAGCGCAGCGATTACCAGCTCACGGTTGACCTGGAGCAGTGCGAGGTGCGTGACGAGCAGGGTTTTCGAGCTCAGTTCCCAGTCGACGAATTCGTGCGGCATTGTCTGCTCAATGGGCTGGACGACATCGGGCTTACCCTCCAGCATGAGGCGGAGATCGCCGCCTATGAAGCGCTGCACCCGGTTCCACTGCAGCCCGCATCGGCGAGACCGTAAACGTACGCCAAAGGGAGTAAAGATTTGTAAAACCTTCGCCCTGGGCTTGACCTGCCGCACAGCCAGAGTTGATGCTGGTTTCGGAGAGTTCTAATATTACATTTGCGTTCCGGTTCCTACCTGAACCTCTCCCAGCGGGAGGATCTTGATGTAAGACGATCTGCTGCCTTCCGGGCAGAGGTGCCGCAACGAGTCGACAATGAATACGTCTAACGAATGGCATGTTTTGTGCCGATCCTGTGAAGAGTGCAAGGGACAACAACTTTGAAAATAATCGCTTCCAGTTCTGCTCAAGAAACAACATGGCCGGGCGGCCGCTCCCGGCTTTGGCTGATAGTGGCCGTCGCGGCGATGGTGGTGTGCGCATCCTTTTCCGGCTGTACCGGTGTCGACTCCAAGCAGCAGAAGGCACAAGCTGCAGGCCCGCATCCGGTTTCGGTTGCAGTGGCCAAGGTACAACACCAGGACGTTCCGGTTTACCTGGTTGGCCTGGGATCGGTGACCGCCTTCTACACGGCGAATATCAAGAGCCGCGTCGACGGGCAGATCATGAGCGTGAACTTCAAGGAAGGGCAGATCGTCAAAGAAGGCGATTTGCTGATTCTGATTGATCCCCGCCCCTACCAGGTGCAACTGGAGCAGATGCAGGCCCAGCTGTTCAAAGATGCGGCGTCACTGCGCGATGCAAGACTAAACTTGGACCGCTATACCACGCTGATTCCTTCCGGCAGCATCGCGCAGCAGCAAGTCGACACCCAGAAGTCCACTGTAGACCAACTTGACGGCCAGGTGCGCACGGATCAGGCGCAGATCGATAACGCCAAGCTGCAGATTGTTTACTGCCACATCACGGCGCCGTTCACCGGACGTGTGGGCCTGCGGCAAGTGGATCCGGGCAATATTGTGCATGCCGCCGATACCAATCCGATGCTCATCCTCACGCAATTGCAGCCGATTGCGGTGATCTTCACTCTGCCCGAAGATCAGTTGCCAACTGTGTCGGAACACATGAAGAACTCGACACTGATGGTAGAAGCCTACAGCCGGGACGATCAGACCAAGCTGGCGACGGGAAAACTGCAGACCATTGATAACCAGATCGATCCGACCACCGGAACCGCCAAGCTGAAAGCGGTGTTCGACAATAATGACAACCGGCTTTGGCCGAACCAGTTCGTGAATGCAAACCTGCTTCTTGAAACGCGTAAGAACAGCACCGTGGTGCCCACGGCCGCGATCCTGCGTGGTCCGCAGGGAGCATTCGTCTACCTGGCAAAGCCCGACAAGACGGTGGAAGCGCGCCCGGTAACAATCTCACTCACCCAGGGCACTATTACCACCGTGACGGCAGGGCTTAGCCCCGGGGACACGGTGGTGACCGACGGCCAGGACAAGCTGCAGACCGGCAGCACGATCGAACCTAGAAACACCGTCCCCAGTAATCCTACCGGGCAAAACGCCAGCGGCGAGCCAGCATCAGGCAACTCAGCATCAGGCAACTCGGCATCAGGAACTCCAGCTTCATGAGTCCTTCACGATTATTCATTCTCCGGCCAGTGGCGACCACGCTGTTGATGGTGGGCGTGCTGCTGGTGGGGTGGGTTGCGTTTTTGCAACTTCCCGTCTCCGCCCTGCCGGAGGTGGATTATCCGACCATTCAAGTTGTGACTTTTTATCCCGGGGCGGATCCCGATGTGATGGCATCGTCGGTGACTTCGCCGCTGGAGCGGCAGTTCGGTCAGGTTCCCGGACTGAGCCAGATGACCTCGACCAGTTCGTTTGGCAGCTCAGTCATCACGCTGCAATTCGCGCTCGATCAGAACATTGACGTCGAAGAACAGCAGGTTCAGGCGGCGGTTAACGCGGCGTCGACGTTCCTCCCGGCGGACTTACCGAATCCTCCGATTTACAACAAGGTCAATCCGGCCGATTCGCCGATTCTGACGCTGGCGATGACTTCGGATTCGCTGGCTTTATCGAAAGTCGAAGATCTTGCCGACACGGCTCTGGCGCAGAAGATTTCGCAGTTGCCGGGTGTGGGACTGGTTTCCATCAGCGGTGGACAGAAACCCGCCGTGCGCGTTCAAGTGAACCCGACGGCGCTCGCTTCCTATGGGCTGAGCCTCGAGGACGTTCGCACGGCGCTGGCTCAGGCTAATGTGGACCAGGCCAAAGGCGTCATCGATGGCTCGCGCCAGTCCTACACTATCGGCGCCAACGATCAACTCTTCACCAGCGAACAATACAAGCCGATCGTCGTTACCTACCACAACGGTGCGCCGGTACGGCTCAGCGATGTGGCCAACGTAATCGATGGCACGGAAAACACACGGCTCGCGGCGTGGATGAATCAGACTCCGGCAGTCATCGTCAACATCCAGCGTCAGCCCGGGGCGAACATCATCAGCGTAGTTGACCGGATCAAGAAGCTACTGCCGCAGTTGCAGGCGTCGCTACCGTCGGCAGTGAAGGTGCAGATTCTCACGGACCGAACTACGACTATCCGCGCATCGGTAAAAGATGTTGAGTTTGAGCTGGCGCTGACCATCGTCCTTGTGGTCATCGTTATTTTCTTCTTCCTACGAAACTTGAGGGCCACATTCATTCCCAGCGTGGCCGTCCCGCTGTCGATTGTGGGAACGTTTGGCGTGATGTACCTGCTCGGGTACAGCTTGAACAATCTGACGCTGATGGCGTTGACCATCTCCACCGGGTTCGTCGTGGATGATGCCATCGTCATGATCGAAAACATCGACCGCTATCTTGAGGCCGGAGATTCGCCGCTGGAGGCGGCGTTGAAAGGATCGGGACAGATCGGGTTCACCATCGTTTCGCTCACCGTTTCGCTCATTGCCGTGCTCATTCCACTGCTGTTCATGGGCGACATTGTGGGGCGACTGTTCCGCGAGTTCGCGGTCACGCTGGCGGTCACCATCCTGGTCTCGGCGGGAGTTTCCCTGAGCCTGACTCCGATGATGTGCGCCAAGCTGCTCAAACATCGCACGGAGGGTGAAAAGGGCCGGTTCTACGAAGTCACGGAAGATTATTACAACCGGGTGATTGCGTTCTACGGCCGCACGGTGAAATGGGTACTGAAGCATCAAACAGCGACGCTGTTTGTAACCTTCGGGACCTTGGTTCTCACGCTGGTTCTCTACGTGGTTGTACCCAAGGGCTTTTTCCCCGTGCAGGACACGGGGGTGATCCTGGGAATTTCGGAAGCGCCGGATAACATTTCGTTCGACGCGATGTCGCTGCGCCAGCAGGCACTGGCGAAGGTGATTCTAAAGGACAAGGATGTGGAGAGCTTGTCCTCTTTCATTGGCGTGGACGGCACGAATACCACGCCCAACAGCGGCCGCATTCAGATCAACTTGAAGCCACGCGATGAGCGCGACACGGACGCCTCGGGGATCATCCGGCGACTGCAGCCGGAGTTGGCTAAGGTAGACGGGATCACGCTCTACATGCAGCCCGTGCAGGACTTGACGGTAGAAGATCGCGTGAGCCGCACTCAGTTTCAATATTCCATTGAAGATGCGGATGCGCAGGAATTGGCGCAATGGACGCCGAAGCTCGTGGACAGGCTGCGCGCGGCACCGGAACTGCGCGATGTGGCGACCGACCAACTCAACGGCGGCCTCAGGACCACGCTATCCATCGACCGGGACACGGCATCACGGCTGGGAATTCTTCCGCAGGCAATCGACAACACGCTTTACGACGCGTTCGGGCAGCGGCAGGTTTCAATCATCTTCACGCAGTTGAACCAGTACCACGTGGTGCTGGAAGTTCTACCCAACTTTGCCAAGACGCCCGATGCAATGAACGACGTGTACGTCCGCCCGAGCAGCACGACGCCGGCCTCGGGCGCCCCCACAGCCAATGCTGCAGCGGCAACTACCAGCGGACCACCGGTTCCGCTTTCAACTTTCATCCGGATGCAAACGACGAACGCACCGCTGGCCGTCAACCACCAGGGGCAGTTCCCGGTGGTCACACTGTCGTTCAACCTCGCACCAGGAGCCTCGCTGGGCGATGCCACGCGGGCTATCCAGCAAGTGGAGAAGGACATTCAGTTGCCGGCCAGCATTCACGCCTCCTTTCAAGGAACGGCGGCCGCGTTTCAGAACTCGCTTGCCAGCGAGCCCTTTCTGATTCTCGCCGCCATCATTACCGTGTACATCGTGTTGGGCGTGCTGTATGAGAGCTACATTCATCCCATCACGATTCTTTCCACGCTGCCCTCGGCCGGAGTGGGTGCGATCTTGGCCTTGCAGATCACGCACAACGATCTGACGGTGGTGG
>Ga0209624_10000545_pt1 | contig 33098 bp, 30 predicted proteins | sample JacPinW_OM2H0_O1_FD_188565 | JGI IMG/M metagenome (GOLD analysis project Ga0209624, IMG submission 188565) | Forest soil microbial communities from Algoma, Ontario, Canada - Jack Pine, Ontario site 1_JW_OM2H0_O1 (SPAdes) (version 2) | ecosystem: Environmental > Terrestrial > Soil > Boreal...
CTCACCGAAGGCCGCCGCCCAGCGGCCCGCCAGCGTGCTGGCCCCTTTCACCGACACTTGTTGTCCGAGCACGGTTCGCACCGCCAGCTCAAAGCCGTCGAAAGCGCCGGCAACCCGCAAGCCCGGCAGCCGGCGCACGGTCGCGGCCAGAATGTCATCTTGCCGCAGCACCATTCTGACGGAATCCGGAGCTGCTCCCAGGTCGAACAACTGTTTGACTCGGCCGATGACGGCGCCGATGACCGGCGTCAACGCCGGCGAGAGTTCCAAGTTCAGTGCGTCGGCGTCTTTGTGCATCGACACCGCGATCCATCCTTTGGCAGCGCCGATCGCAACGGTGCGTCGATAATGCGTGGCATCGGCCATCTCGACCCCCGGAATGGCGCGCAGCCGCAAATAAGCCAGCAGGCTATTCCATGCCAGCGGGGGCCTGAATTCCAATTGAACGCTCAAGGTGTCCGTGTCGATTGCCTTGCCGCGCACCGCACGCGGGCTCAAGCCATATCGGGATTTGAACAAGGCGTTGAAACGACGCACGCTGCCGAAGCCGCTGGCAAAGGCGATTTCAGTCTGACTGAGCGAGGTCTCGCGCAGCAGCCGCTTGGCCAACAGTAGTCGCTGGGTCTGTGCCAGCTGGATGGGCGACACGCCGAGCTCTGCTTCGGTCACCCGGCGCAAATGACGATCGCTTATACCCAACGAAGCCGCCAGATCTCCCACTCGGGCGCTCGATAGAGCGTGCTCTTCGATGCCGGCCATGGTGGCTCCGACCAATCGGCTTATCGCATCGACGGGCGCCAGTCCGGGAGCACGTTCAGGCCGGCAACGCAGACAGGGCCTGAAACCAGCACCTTCTGCTGCTGCCGCATTCGAATAAAAGCGCATGTTCTGACGATTCGCCGGTCTCGCCGTGCATATCGGCCGGCAATAGATATGCGTCGAGGTGATTCCCACATAAAACCGGCCGTCAAACCGGCGATCGCGGGCCCTTACCGCCCGGAAACAAGCATTGGCGTCGAGTTCCATGGCACTAGGTTAGCCCCTCTTGGCCGCCAATACTCGCCGTTTTCGGACCTCGATATCAGCCCCATGCCGGGCCACGATATGGGCTCAAGCACGGTTCCAAAACTACTTCTTTTTTTCCTCCCTGGCAGCTTCCTTGGCAGCTTCTGCTTTCAGATAACCGGCATAGCCTTTGGCCTCTGCCGCTTCAGTGGTGATATGCAATCTGATCTCATCGCTCACCTGGGGCACATACAAGCCCAGGCCGAAATCCGACCGGTTGAGCATTGCCGTGGCTTCGAAGCCCACGGTGGGTAGTTGGTTGCGGGGATTTGTTCCGACTTTGTTGATGGTCACATCCAGAATGATGGGCTTGGTAATCCCGTGCAGATTCAAGTTGCCGGTGACTTTGAGCCTTCCCGTCTCTCCATTCTTCTCGACCATGGTGCTCTTGAATGTGGCCGTGGGATATTTGGCAAGGTCGAAAAAATCGGCTGAACGAAGATAATCATTAAGATCCGGTACGCCGGTGCTCATGGCGGCCAGCGGAATGGTCACGGTCACGGATGACTTGGCGGCGGCCGCCTCATCGAAATCCAGAGTGCCTTCGACCATGCTGAACTGCGCTGTGGGATTCACGAATCCCAAATGATTCCAGCGGATGATGCCTTGCGTATGGCCGGGCTCGAGGGTGTAAGTCATGGCATACAGCGGTGCTGAGGCAAGAACGAGCGCAATCGTAGAAGCTAAACGCGAAATCATGAGGGGAACTCCTGTTGGGGCTGAATCGGGCCGTACTGTGCGGCTTGAATGCCCACCAAGTCCTGAAACCGCCCTGAATCGTTCTGAATAGATCTGAAAGCCCCGACATTGGTCCGTCGCGCGAAGTGCAATGACTTACGGCGTCCTCTGACCGACACGTATCGATCGCTTAGGAGTCACGTGTCAGTGAAAAAATGCTTCTTTTCCCTGCAAGTCTCAGTGTTCTTGCCGAAGTTTGTATATTACTATAATATACATCAGTGGCCGATCTTTCGAAAATCATTGGTTTCGACTGGGACGAAGGCAACGCGCGAAAGAACGAACAGCACAGCGTAACGCAAGCTGAAGCGGAGCAAGTCTTTTTCAATGTTCCGCTGCTCATCTTGCCCGACCCCAGGCATAGCGAGGAGGAATCGCGCTTTCATGCGTTAGGTACGACTCATGAAGGACGCCGACTGCACCTTACATTTACGTTGAGAAATGAGGAACAACTTATTCGCGTGATCTCGGCGCGAGACATGCACCGAAAAGAGCGAGTGACCTATGAACAAGCGTCTTAAAGCCATTCCTAAATTCGCCAACGAAGCCGCGGAGCGCGCGTTCTGGGAAAAGAATGACTCTACCGCCTACGTCGATTGGAAGAAAGCGGAGCGCAGCGCATTCCCGAATCTAAAACCCTCCACGCAGACCATCTCATTGCGGCTGCCGCAACATCTTCTCGATTCCATCAAAACAGCAGCCAATGCCAGAGACGTGCCTTATCAATCCCTGATCAAAGTGTGGCTACAGGAAAAACTTCGCGGTCGCTGATCCGTTTGGGACATGGACGGACAGAGGTGGTTCCATAGCGGGCTAACCACGACCGACAAAAGGCACTTTGGCAGCATTTGTCACTCCCGCTAATTGGCGTCTTTGCGCAATCCCAAATACCGCAAGATGCCTAAAGCCGCTTCGCGGCCTTCGAATACCGCGGTCACCACCAAGTCCGAGCCGCGCACCATATCGCCGCCCGCAAAAATCTTCGGGTTGGTGGTTTGGAATCGGGATTGCGGCGCGCCGGAAACGCGCACCCGCCCATTGACGTGCAGATCGATGTTATGCGATTGAAACCAGTCGGCCGGACTCGGCAAAAAGCCGAAAGCAATGATCACCGCATCGGCGGCAACGGTTTCTTCCGTTCCGGGCACCACTTCCGGCACGCGGCGTCCGCGCGGACCCGGCGGTCCCAATCGAGTTTCGACCAGCTTCACGCCTTGCACACGATCCACGCCGACGATTTCGATGGGCTGGCGGTTGAACAGAAAGGTGACGCCCTCCTCCTTGCTGTTTTTATAGTCGCGCCGCGATCCCGGCATGTTGGCTTCATCGCGCCGGTAAGTGCAGGAAACGCCGGCGGCTCCTTGGCGTATCGCGGTTCGATTGCAATCCATGCCGGTATCGCCGCCGCCGAGCACCACGACCTGCTTGCCCTTCATGTCGATAAAATCGGCGCCGTCGCGTTCGAGTCCCAGTTCACGATTGATATTGGAAATGAGATATGGCAACGCCTCGTGCACGCCCGGCAGATCTTCGCCATCGAAGCCGCCTTTGACATAGGTGTAGGTGCCCATGCCGAGAAACACCGCATCGAATTCGTCGGCCAGTTGCTCGAAGGGGATGTCGCGTCCCACATCCACATTGAGCCTAAATTCCACGCCCATGTCTTCCATGATTTCGCGGCGCTTCTCGACCACCTCTTTTTCAAGCTTGAACGGCGGTATTCCGAAGGTCAGCAATCCGCCGATCTTGGCATAACGATCGAAGATCACGGGCGTGACGCCGTTGCGCACCAGAATGTCGGCGCACGCCAAGCCGGCCGGCCCCGCGCCCACCACCGCCACGCGCTTGAGGGTGCGCACCACATTCGACATGTCGGGTTTCCAGCCCAGGCGGAAAGCTTCGTCCGTGATGTATTTTTCGATGGCGCCGATGCTGACGGCACCCAAACCATCGTTCAAAGTGCAGGCACCCTCACATAGCCGGTCTTGCGGACAAATGCGCCCGCACATTTCCGGCAATGAGTTGGTTTGGTGCGACAACTCGGCCGCTTCGAACAGCTTGCCTTCATTGATCAGGTTCAGCCAATTCGGAATGTAATTGTGGACAGGGCATTTCCACTCGCAAAAAGGATTACCGCACGAGATGCAGCGGCCCGCTTGCTGAGCCGCCGATTCGGCGCTGTACTGCGAGTAGATCTCGCGAAACTGCTTGGTGCGCACCTCCACGCCCAGCTTGTCCGGATCTTTGCGCGGAATGTCGAGAAATTGCAGATGCTTGTCGGCCATGGCGGTTCGCGGCTTAAGCGGCGCGGCGCAGGTTTTCCAACAGCGAATCGATCGCCGAGGCCTTGGGTTTGACGACCCAGAATCGGCCGATATAGGTCCGAAAATCGTTGAGCAACTGCGCGCCCCAGGCGCTGCCCGTGGCTTCAGTATGCTGCTCGATGAGTCCGCGCAGATGCTGTACATGCGTGCCCATGCCTTCGGGAGAGACACGGTGGATATCGATCAGGTCGTGGTTGTAGCGATCGACGAAGTCGCGTTCCATGTCGAGCACATAAGCGAAACCGCCGGTGAAACCGGCGCCGAAATTCACGCCGGTGGTCCCGAGCACGCACACCACGCCGCCGGTCATATATTCGCAGCAATGATCCCCGGTGCCCTCCACCACGGCGAGCGCGCCGGAATTGCGCACGGCAAATCGTTCACCCGCGCGGCCCGCGGCATAGAGCTCTCCGCCGGTAGCGCCATACAGACAGGTATTGCCCATGATCACCGTGTCGCGCGCGACAAAGATCGAGCGCTCGTGCGGCTTGAGAACGATTTTGCCGCCCGCCATTCCTTTGCCCACGTAGTCATTGGCCTCGCCCGTAAGATTCAAGTGCAGGCCGCCCGCATTCCACACGCCGAAGCTCTGCCCGGCGGAGCCCTTCAAGTTCACGATCAAGGGCGCCGCGCTCATGCCCGCATTTCCCCAGCGTCTGGCGATCTCGCCGGAAATGCGCGCCCCGATCGAGCGGTTGAAATTGTTCACCGGATAGGAAAATTTACCGCCGGTCTTGCCGTCGATGGCCGCGCGCATTTCAGCCAGCATTTGCTCGGCGAGCGCGCCCCGATCGAATGGCTGGTTGTGAGGATCGATGCAGTATTGCGGCTTATCTGAGACCAAGGCGGCATTGGCCAGCACCGGCTTCAAGTCCAACTTGCGCTGCTTCGAGGTCTCTCCCGGCAAAATCTGCAGCAATTCGGTGTGTCCGATCAACTCGGCCAGGGTCCGCACGCCCAGCGACGCCATGATTTCGCGGCATTCGCGCGCCACGAACTTGAAGTAGTTGATCACCATCTCCGGCAAGCCGACGAAGTACTTGCTGCGCAGCACGTTGTGCTGCGTGGCTATACCCGTGGCGCAATTGTTCAAGTGGCAGATCCGCAAATACTTGCAGCCCAAGGCCACCATCGGCGCGGTGCCGAAACCGAAGCTCTCCGCACCGATCAACGCGGCCTTGATCACATCGAGCCCGGTCTTCAGGCCGCCATCGGTCTGCAGACGGACCCGATGGCGCAGCTCATTGGCGCGCAACGTCTGATGCGTTTCGGCGAGCCCCAGCTCCCAGGGTGTGCCGGCGTACTTGATCGAAGACAAGGGACTGGCTCCGGTGCCACCGTCGTAGCCGCTGATGGTGATCAGATCCGCGTAGGCCTTGGCGACGCCCGCGGCGACCGTGCCGACGCCCGGTTCTGCCACCAATTTCACCGATACCAGGGCCTTCGGGTTGACCTGCTTCAAATCGAAGATCAGCTGCGCCAGATCCTCAATGGAATAAATGTCATGATGCGGCGGCGGCGAGATCAGCCCGACGCCGGGGCGCGCGAATCTCAGGCGCGCAATCATGTCGTTGACCTTGTGGCCCGGAAGCTGTCCGCCTTCGCCAGGCTTCGCGCCCTGCGCGATCTTGATCTGCAGTACCTCGGCATTGATCAGGTATTCCGGCGTCACCCCAAAACGGCCGGACGCCACCTGCTTGATTTTGGAATTTTTTTCCGTGCCGTAGCGCACGGGATCTTCGCCACCTTCACCTGAATTCGAGCGGCCGCCGAGAGTGTTCATGGCGATGGCCAACGCCTCGTGCGCTTCCGGCGACAGAGCGCCCAACGACATACCGGCGCCGTCGAAGCGCGCGAGAATGGCCGCAATAGGTTCGACCTCATCGATCGGGATGGGCGCCGCGCCGGTTTTCAACTTCAATAAATCGCGAATGCAGGACACCGGCCGTTCGTTCACCAGGTTTGCGAACTCTTGGTATTGCTCGTAGTTGCCCGTCATGACGGCCGATTGCAGCGTCGCGACCACATCCGGGTTGTACATGTGGTATTCGCCGTCGTGCATGTACTTGAGCAGGCCGCCTTGCTCGACAGGGATAGTCTTGTCCCAAGCACGCTTGGCCAGATACTCCGAATCTGCCTTCAGATCCACAAAGTCGGCGCCTTGAATGCGGCTGTCGGTGCCCTCGAAACACAGTTTCACGACATCATCGCCGAGGCCCACGATCTCGAATAGCTGCGCGCTGCGGTAGCCGGCGACGGTGCAGATGCCCATCTTGGACATGATTTTCAACAAGCCCTTGCGAATGCCGCGCCGGTAGCTGCGGCCGAGTTCTTGGCGCGCGATGGCTTCCAACTTGAGCACGCCCTGGCGCATCAGGTCGAACAGAGTCTGGTAGGCAAGATAGGGATACACGGCGGTTGCGCCGAAGCCGATCAGGCAGGCGAAATGATGGGCGTCGCGCGCGGTTCCGGTTTCCACCAGGATGTTGCACTTGCAGCGCAATCCTGTCGCGACCAGGCGGTGATGCACGGCGCCGGTCGCAAGCAGCGCGTGGATGGGCAGCTTCGCCTTGACCAGGTAGCGATCCGACAGCAGCAACACCAGCTTGCCCTGCCGCACCGCCGCTTCCGCTTGATCGCAAATGCGCAACAACGCTGTTTTCAGATCGAGATGTTCATCGTATTGCAGATCGATGAATTCATTCGGCACGCCCGACTCGGCCAGCGCCACAATCTGCCGCAGCTTGCGCTGCGAAAGAACCGGCGAACTCAAGACGATTTGCTCGGCATGTTGTTGCGCCGGCACGAAGATGTTCGCTTCCGGTCCAATCTGCGTCTGCAGCGACATCACGATGCTCTCGCGCAAGCTGTCGATGGGCGGATTGGTCACCTGGGCGAATTGCTGGCGAAAATAGTCATACAGCGAGCGCACCTTCTTCGACAGCACGGGCATCGGCGTGTCATCGCCCATCGAGCCGACCGCTTCGCTTTCGTCTTCCGCCAGCACCCGGATGATTTCGTCGCGCTCTTCCGCCGAAACGTTGAACATCTTCTGGTATTGCGCCAGGGTCTCGCGGTCGAAGGGCTCCGCCGCGAGACGCGGATCGATCAGATCGGTCTGCAGATAGCGAACACCCTTCTTGAGCCAGGCCTTGTAGGGGTGGCGGTTCTTCAAGAGATCATCCACACGCCGGGTGTTCATCAGTTCGGCGGTCTGCAAATCAAGCGCCAGCATCTCGCCGGGTCCGAGCTTGCCCTTATCGACCACCTCCTCCGGTGAGTAGTCCCACACGCCCGCTTCCGAGGCGATGGTAATGTGCCGGTTCTTGGTGATGACCCAGCGTGCCGGACGCAGGCCGTTGCGATCGAGCGTGCAGCATGCATAGCGGCCGTCGGTGAGCACGATACCGGCCGGACCGTCCCACGGTTCCATGTGCGTAGCGTAGTACTCGTAGAATGCCTTCAAGTCCGGATCGATCATGTCCACCGATTGCCACGCCGGCGGTATCAGCATGCGCATCGCGTGCATGGGATCGAGGCCTCCGGCGAGCAGCACTTCCAGCATGTTGTCCAGCGACTGCGAATCGGAGCCTGTCAGGGACACCAGCGGCAAAATATCGCTCAAGTCCGGCAGCAGCGGCGATCGGAACAGCGGGCCGCGGGCGAGTGCCCAGCTGCGGTTGCCCTGGACCGTGTTGATTTCGCCGTTGTGCGCCAAGTACCGATAGGGGTGTGCGAGCCGCCATTGCGGCAGGGTGTTGGTGGAGAAGCGCTGATGGAAAACCACGACCGAGGCCTCCATCCGCGGATCTTTGAGGTCCGGATAGAATTGCACCAGAAATTGCGGCATGACCATACCCTTGTAAACAATGGTGCTGGCCGACAACGACGGGATATAAAAAACCGGATCGCGCGCCTCCAGTTTCTTTTCACTGCGTCTGCGCGCCAAAAATAATTTGCGGTTGAAGCTGGCTTCGTCAATGTCGCCGCCGGCATTGACGAATACCTGTTCAATGGTGGGCAGGGTCTTGAGCGCTTCCGATCCGCAGGCTGAAGGATCCGTGGGCAGCGCGCGAAAACCCGCCAGCTGCAGCTTTTCGAGTTGCAACTGCTCGGTGAGAATCTTGCGCGCCTCGGCGGCCTTGGCGGTATCGCGATTGAGAAACACCAAGCCTGCGGCGAACAACGGCGCCAAGGTAAGCCCGGCCTCGGCGGCCACCGCTTTTAAGAATGCGGTCGGCTGCTTGATCAACAGGCCGCAACCGTCGCCCGTCTTGCCGTCGGCGGCGATGGCGCCCCGGTGCGTGAGTCGATTCAAAGAGCTGACGGCGGTCTGCAATACCCAATGGCTGGCACGATCATCGAGGCTGGCGATCAATCCGAAGCCGCAAGAATCCTTTTCATACGCAGATTTGCATAGGCCCCAGTCTGCCGCGCGCGGATCGGCGCCGTCGAGGCTGGTGCCAAAAGCCGCCGAGTTTTCAATCGCCATATAACGCGCCCACCGTTAAGCATCCTGCCGAACGCGCGCAGGAGCTTTTAAAACAAGAACTTAAATCGGTTCTAGGCGCTTGAAAAAATTCAAGCACTAGGTTGGGCAATCGCCGCGAAGCGCGCCTGTGTAGGGTTTACCTTATCTGGATGCCGCCCTCATTGGCAAGGGACGCGTGTGCCTCGTCTTGGTGCACTCGCCGCACATGCGGCGCGATCAAAGCGATGCTCCCTAGCCGGCGATGTAGCGTTCCAGCTGCTCGATGTGCTGGGTTTGCTCTTGGATGACGGCCTTGACCAAATCACCGATCGACAGCATGCCGACGACGCGGCCGGTTTTGACCACCGGCAGGTGCCTGAAACGACCCTCCGTCATGAGCTGCATGCAATGATGCACCGTGTCGTCGGGAGTGACGCTGACCGCCGGCGAACTCATGATGTCGCTGACCGGGGTATCGTGCGATGAGCGATTTTTCAGGATGACTTTTCGCGCATAGTCGCGCTCGGAAATGATTCCGAGCAGCGTGCCCTCGTTCATCACCAGGAGCGCGCCCACATGCCGGGTCGCCATGATTTCAATCGCCCGCAATACGGAATCGCTCGGCGCGACGGAGAAGATCTGGCTCCCCTTGGCCTGAAGCAACTGACTCACGGTCTGCATACTTACCCCCGTTTGCCGCGATCGGACGCCTTGAGTCCTGTTGACTATACTCGCGCCTCGTATCAGGACAAACCATAAGATGATCGAATCGGATCTTAAAGCCCCTGTTGCCGCCATAAAGCCTCACCAGGTGAGCTCTCCCAACGGCGTTCGGACTGACCCCTATTACTGGCTGCGCGACGATGAGCGCACCAATCCTGAGGTGCTGGCGTACCTGAAAGAGGAAAATGCGTTTCGCGAGCGCAGCATGGCGGGCTCCAAGCCGCTGGAGAATGCGCTGTACGCGGAAATCTACGCGCGCCTAGCCCAAGACGATTCAACCGTGCCGTATCGCAAGAACGGCTATTGGTACAGCACCCGCTTCGAGCCCGGCAAGGAACACCCAATATTTGTGCGGCGCAAGGTAGCGCTCGAAGCGCCCGAAGCACCCGCAGCAGCCGAAGCGCCGCCCGAAGAGATCTTGTTGGACGCCAACGTCCACGCCGTCGGGCACGAGTATTACCGCATCGGGGCCATGGAAATCTCGCCGGATTCGGGATGGCTGGCCTATTGCGAGGATACGGTGGGCAGGCGCCAATTCACGTTGCGTTTCAAGAATCTTCAGAGCGGCGAGATTCAGCCCATCGCCATTGCCGACGTTGAACCCGACTTGGCGTGGGCCAACGACAATAGGACGCTGCTTTACGTCGAGAAGGACCCGGAGACGCTGCTCGGTCTGTACATCAAGAAACATGTGCTCGGAGAAGACCCCAAGCACGATGAACTGGTTTTCGAGCAGACCGACAAAAGCTTCTATACCGGCGTATCGAAGTCCAAATCGGATGCGTTCATTTTCATCCACATGGAAAGCACGCTGTCCTCGGAGTGGCGCTACGCGCGCGCCGATGACCCACAGCTGAAGTTCGAGATTTTTCTGCCCCACGAACCGGATCATGAGTACGACATCGAGCATCTCGGGGACGCCTTCATCGTGCGGTCCAACCGGCAGGCGCGCAATTTCCGGCTGGCGCGCGCGCCGATCGGCGGCGGTGCCAAGCCTGCTCAGTGGTCCGACGTGGTGGCGCATCGGGACGATACATACATCGAGGATTTCGACGTCTTCGACCAATTTCTCGCCGTGTCGGTCCGCAGCGGCGGGCAGCGCAAAATCTGCATTCATCCCTTAAGCGGCGCAGCGGAGTTTTTCATTGCCAGCGACGAGGCCGCCTATGCCACATTCCTTTCCGTCAATCTGGAATTGAACACCGAAATCGTGCGCTATGCCTATTCCTCCCTGACCACGCCGACGACGCTCTACGACTACCACATCCGCACGCGCGAGCAGGTGCTGCTCAAGCGCGATCCGGTGGTGGGCAGCTTCGATCCGAAAGACTATGCCACCGAATTTCTGATGGCGCCCGCGCGCGATGGTGCCGACATTCCTGTATCGCTGGTGTACCGCAAGGGTTTCGCGCGCGACGGTTCCGCGCCGCTGCTGCAGTACGGCTACGGGGCCTATGGCTTATCCATGGATCCCGCCTTTTCATCGGCTAGGCTTAGCCTTCTTGATCGCGGCTTTGTGTACGCGATCGCGCATGTGCGCGGCGGTCAAGAAATGGGCCGCGCGTGGTATGACTCCGGAAGGGAACTGCATAAGAAGAATTCATTCAACGATTTTCTGGATGTGACGCGCGCGCTGGTGGCACGCCGTTACGCCGCCACGGATAAAGTCTTTGCGATGGGCGGCAGCGCCGGCGGGCTGCTGATGGGGGCGATCGCCAACATGAGCACGAATGATTACCGCGGCATCGTGGCGCAGGTGCCGTTCGTGGATGTGGTCACCACCATGCTGGATGAGAGCATTCCGCTGACCACCAACGAATACGACGAATGGGGGGATCCGCAGGATCGCGCGCACTACGATTACATGTTGTCGTACTCGCCGTACGACAATGTCAGCGGCAAAGCCTACCCGGCGATGCTCATCACCACCGGCCTGTGGGACAGTCAAGTTCAATACTACGAGCCGGCCAAGTGGGTGGCCAAGCTTCGTGCTCTGAAGTCGGATAAGAATCGCTTATTGCTGCATGTGGAGATGGAGGCCGGTCACGGCGGAAAGGCCGGGCGCTTCCAGCGTTATAAGGAGATCGCGATGGAATACGCATTCCTGCTGGCTGAGTTGGGCGTGCAGGATTGAAAAAAAAGGCGCCGCGAGCGGGAGGGGGAAGATTGAACCGCGGCGCCTTGGGGGTGACCCAAAAACTTCAAAATCATCGCTTCGCGGCGCTGGCCTCAAGCGATGATCGGACGGTCAGCGTGCTCGAATATCGAGCGGCAAGCCGCGCAGCGGAGGCCACGCGAGCGTCGATTCTGGCGAGGGCAAACTGGCCATCGCCGCGGCGAACCAGCAGCGTGGCCTCGCGGCTGCCCTCGGCAGCCAATAACGCTATGAGCTTCGATTCCATGCCAATGCATGAAGCAAGCCGCATGCCAAGCCCAATCTAACGAAAAATCAGCGAGTTATGCAGATGACCAGCTTAAGCGATGTGACGCAAATTGTCGGCTGTTGACGTTCGCCGCCAGTCCGCTTTTTAAGGATGCAACAGTACGCAGGCCTGGGAGTGGGCTTTGAGTGTCTTGCAAATCGAGCTCGCGCGCTTTTCGCTTAAAGACGCAACTTGCAGGCGGTACAGGGTGCCCGAAGCGCCTTTCTTCGGTGAAACTTTGGGCGACAGCCCCGCGAGCAGCTTGGGATATTCCTTTTCCAGTTTTGCCCAGCGTTGATTGGCCGCGTCGGCGCCGGACTTGAATGCGCCGAACTGAATGCCATAGGAACCCTTCGATGCGGCCGGCGCTTTTGAAGCAGCGGCGGCTTTCGGCGCGGCTTTGGGTTTCATTGTCATGGCAGGCGCAGGGGTTGCCTGCGATGGTGATGTGTCCGCACCGGCGGGAGTGGTGCTCCCGGGCACGGATGCCAGTGTGAAGTTCTCGACGCGGATGCGCGCTTCTTCCGTCCATTTGCCTTCCGGGTACTGCTTCAAGAATGATTGATAGGCCTCGAGCGTGTCCGTATCACGCGCCTTTTGCCAATCCCGTTCCTCGTACAGTTCCTTGACGCGGGCCCGTGCCTGGGGCGTGAACTCGCCGCTCGGATACTTCTTCAAAAAAAGCTCGTAGGCATCGGTGGTGTTCGCGGTCCGGGTTTTTTCCCAGTCACTCTGTTGGCGGCTGCACCCGGCGAGGCCCAATACGGCGGTCAAGGACAGCACCAAAAACACTTTGTGGATGACCATGTTCACACTCTGGACGGGTTTTAGAAGGATGGGTCATTCTACGTCGGCGACGCCAAGCTCGTCACATCACCGGGTGCCCCCGATAGGTTAATAAGGGGGTCATGAGCGAAGAAAAACGCCGATTTCTCGACAGCAGTTCGGCTACCCCGACCTTCATAGGCGTCGATTCGGTATTCGTCGGCGACATCCGCGGCAAGGGTCAGTTCGTGGTTTCCGGTGAAGTACATGGTGATGGTGAGTTGGAAGGGGCGCTGAATCTATCCGCCTCCGGCAGCTGGCACGGTCACGTTCGGGCGCAGCAAGCGATCGTCGCCGGCACCATCTTAGGCGGCTTGACCGTCAGGGATAAGCTGGAAATCGGCTACACGGCCGTCATCCGCGGCAAGGTCAGCGCGCGCACCGTTGCGATCGCGAAGGGCGCGATTGTCGATGGGGAAATCGAAGTCACGTCGGATGTCCCGGTGATGCGATTCGAGGAAAAGCGCGACACCAAACCCGGCGCCGACTAAAGAGTCCGCGCGCTGTTCGGGAATGGCGACAGACACGCAAAGTTGGTGTGTTGAAGCGTAATCACGCATCCTTGGAGCCTGTCTTCCTTACCTTCAAAGTCAATGAAAGAATACGATGTGGTCATCATCGGCGGCGGCATTCATGGCGCCGGCGTACTTCAAGCGGCGGCGGCTGCAGGCCATGAGGCCCTCCTCATCGAGCGTCAGGCCCTGGCCAGCGGCACATCGAGCCGATCCAGCAAGCTGATTCACGGCGGACTGCGCTACCTGGAATCGGGTCAATTCGCCCTGGTTCGCGAGAGCTTGCGCGAGCGCGCCATTCATCTGCGCATCGCCCCCGAGCTGGTGGAACTGAAGGCCTTTTTCATTCCGGTGTACCGCGACACCCGCCGCCGGCCATGGCAGTTGAAGATCGGACTGTGGATGTACGCGCTGCTCGGCGGATTCGATGCAGCCACCCGCTTCGGCAGCGTGCCGAAAACAGAGTGGCCCTCGCTCGACGGCTTGAAGACTTTGGATCTGGATGCCGTGATTCGCTACCACGATGCGCAAACCAACGATGCACAGCTCACGCGCGCGGTGGTGAAGTCTGCGTTGGGGTTGGGTGCAAAGATCGCGATGCCGGCGAAATTCACCGGTGCGACCTTAAGCGAGGATGGCGTGAGGGTGAGCTACGCCGCCTCCGGCTCGAACGTCGAGGTCCAAGCGCGGGTGCTCGTCAATGCCGCCGGGCCGTGGGCGACCGAAGTCGCGCGCGCCGTTCATCCTGCCATTTCGGTTCCCGACGTGGATTTGGTTCAGGGCACGCACATCGTGATTCCCCATCCCGTGACGGCGGGCATTTACTACGTCGAAAGCCCGACCGATGGACGCGCTGTGTTCGTCATGCCGTGGAACGGCGCCACCCTGATCGGCACCACCGAGACTCCGTATCGCGGTGATCCCGATCAGGTGCATCCGCTGCCGGAGGAAGAGGAATACCTGCTGGCAGTCGTACGCCACTATTTCCCACACCTAAGCGCCCTGACACGCAGCGACATCACCGAGCGCTTCGCGGGACTGCGGGTTCTGCCCGCGGCCACGCAAGCGGCTTTCGACCGCTCGCGTGAGACGATATTCACCACGGATCGAGACGCACGCCCACGCGTCTTAAGCATCTATGGCGGCAAACTGACCGGGTGGCGGGCTGCCGCAGCCCATGTGATGCAACGCATCAGCCCCTCCCTGCCGGCTGCCGTCAAACGGGCCGAAACGGATCTGTTGATTTTGAGGAGACCGACATGAAGAAGAATGGCGCAGGCCTTGCCGTGCTGGCGTTGTTTGCGACGTTGACGCACGCGGAGGACTACTTGAGCCCGACCGAGGAGCGTGTTCGCTTGTCACTCGGGGTCGTGCGCGTCTCGAACAACACCGACCTTCAGATCGACAGCTCCGCGGGGGTTCCCGGCACGCCGATCAACGCGGAAGACCAATTCGGATTGGATAAGACCGACTACGAAGCGAAGATCGAAGCGATGGTGCGGGTCGGCGAGCGGCATCGCCTGCGATTCGATTATTTTTCGCTGGATCGCACGGGCGATCTCACCGTGACCCAACCCATCGTGTTTCGCGACGTGGTCCTGCAGCCCGGCGACCCGCTGAACTCCGACCTGTCGATACGCACCTTCGGCATCACTTACGAATATTCTTTTCTGCACGGCGATCGATACGAAGTGGCGGCCACGATCGGCATCCACGATACCGACATCTCCGCGCGCGCGCGCGTGCAGACGCAGGCGCGGCATGTGGATCAAACCGAAGATCAAGCTGGCCCTGTTCCGACGCTGGGACTCGACGCGACTTATGTGGTGAGCAAGCGATTTTATTTCGACGCCCGGGCGCAGTACTTCAGAATACGCGTCGACGACCTCGATGGTTCTCTGGGCCTTTACGAAGTGGATGGTCTGTACCGCCTGCGTCCCAACATTTCCTTCGCTGTCGGCTATAGCTCGTTGCGGGCGAAACTGACCTCGGCGCAGGCCACGCAGGGGGGATTTTTCAACTTCAATTCGAGCGGTCCTGAGATTTTCGTCAGAGTCGCTTTCTAGCTCACTCGTACTTCGGCAACGTGAATTTGACGGGTTCGGGATGGCCTGAGGGATAAGAAGCTTCAGGGCAACGTAGAAGAACAGTTGCCCTGAAGCTTCCTATCCCGCAGACCTTTCGCGCTGGACCGCTCAACATCACGGTGCAGGAGGACGAGATTCGAAAGGGCCATTCGGTCGTGTGGCCTCATTCGCGCTCATAGGCCGGAAAATCGCGTGTCGTCCAGCACCCCGCCGGTAGCATCGACATCGTGATGTTGATCGGTGAGAGCATTTGTCAGGAAGGGCAAGTAGCCTCGAGGGAACTGGGCCTTCTCGTTCCCTCGAGGCTACTTACCCTTCCGGCCGAGCGCTACACCACCGGTCACGATCACGGCGCCGAAGCACTAGGCGTGCTGGACTCGGCGGAGAATTCGACCCGATTGTTCGCCGCGGCAACGCGATTCCATTCACCGGCCGTGAGGCTTTCGGTACGCGTCGGATACGGCGTGCCGGCGTGCGTCGTGCCGGTGCTTTCCAGCGCAACCGTGATCGCGCCTGCGGTGCGTTGACGCACCCCGGCAACCAGATTCGCAAATGCCAGCGACTGACGCTGCTGGCCCGACAGCGCTTCATCGAGGGGATTGCCGATCATGTCGCATCGATTGATGGGCAGTGTCGACACCGCCGGCACATAGCCGTCGGTGGCATTGCCGCTCAAGCAGTAAAGTCCCGCCGAACTCGAAATCTTCACCACCCCATGAAACGCTTGAGCCTCGAGTTTCGTCAGCAGTTCCCGCAGCACATCGAGACGGCTGCGATCAAAGGCGATCTCGCCATAGGGCACGGGCTCGATCCGCGGCGCCAAGGCGGAACCACTGGTACCGGCCGGCGCGGGCGATTGGCCGGTGTTTGCCGTCGCCAGCGCGGCGGTGAGATCCTTCACCGCGGCGGCGAGATCGAGTCTCGCGCGTTGTAATTCGTCGTTGGCGGATTGCAATCCGGCGATTTCCGCATGCGCGCGCGCGAGTTCATTGCGCGACGTCAACCAGCTCGCCGCGAAGGCGAGGGCTACGGCGAAGACCGCGAGTACCGCCGCCGCCCAGGGCCACGCAGGCTTCGGCGGCGCCGGAGGCGGCGCAATGGGGTCAGGGCCCTGCACCGGCATCGCATTGCGAACATCGCTGATGATGCGCGTCGAAAAGCTATCGAGGCTGGCGACGATGAAGCGGCGAATGTCCACCGCTTGGTCCTTCACCGCCGATTCAATCCGGCGACCCCAATCAATGGCGCCGCCTCCGGCGGCGAGTCGCGGCGGCGGCCTTTCGACTGGGATGCCGGAGTCCAATTCGACCGGGTGCAACGCAGGCTCCGCCGTGTCGCGGCGATCCGGCAACAAATGCAGCTCGTACAACACCTTCGACACATCGACGGGCCGAACCTGCTTCGGCAACACGCCCATCGCTCCGAGGGCGCGTGCTTGACCGACATACAGTTCGCCCTCTTGCGAGGTGTACATCATGATCGGGATCATGGCGGTCTGCGGATTGCCCTTGATCGCCTTCACCGCCTGCAGGCCATCCATCCCGGGCATCAGATGGTCCATGAAAATCGCGTCGGGACGATTGCCTTTTAAGTATTCAATGGCCTGTTCGGCCGACTCGGCCATGTCGACTTCGATGTCGTACTTCTCGAGCATGCGGCTCAAAATGACGCGAGCTGACTTGGAGTCGTCGACCACCAATGCGCTTTTGCGGGCCATGGGACTAGTGTAGCGCAGTCCTTTAGAGCGCATGGTCGCCACCCCACCGCTGTCATGCGCCCGTCGCGAATCCGCGACGAGCAACCGTGCGTCTTCGGCCCAGACCTGCGCGCTTAGGGCGCCAGGCGTTGGGCTTGAGGCGGGACCCGCCCAAACTTACGCGGGATCTGCGCTCTGCGATTCCTTATTCTGGGAAATCCAGGTCAACGCGGATTCAACGTCGGCGAGTTCACTCGCCGTGAATCCTTCGATTCTCACACCCGTGGCTTCCGCCTTCTTTTTGGCGAGTTCCGCGGCCGCAACGGAATGTACCCACACCAAACCGCGGCGCACCTTGGCCGTGAATTTTTGCTGCTTTTCTTCGCTCATTACCCACTCCTTGAAATTATCTACCGCAGTTTACGGTGCCGCGATGGCGCGGTCCATCCGGGCACTGTAGTTGTTGATGGCGCGGGAGACCACCCCTATATATTGGTTGGCCTCATCCCAACGCCGCTCCTCGATCGCCTCGCGAATTCCCGGCAATGTCTTGACGCCGTACCCGGTATGCAAGCCCGGCGCGTAGATCATGTGCTGGTACCACTCGCGACCGGGCAGTCCACGGGGATCCGTCAAATTTTGCTCCAGAATCACGAGGGTCGAATTCACGCGCGCTCTCTCAGCGCTGCCGGCCGCATCATTGGCCGCATCGAGGCGCGCATATTCCTTGTCGAATGCCTTTGCGCTTTGTTCCAGTTTCGCCACCGCATTGTCGAGTTCGGCGAAATTAAGGTACGGCACATCGTCGAGGCGCGGCGGCGGGGCACGCGGGTAGTCGGGATTCGTCGTCAGCTTGTAGGACTCGTCATCCAGCAACTTGGCAAGCTCCCGGGTCTTGCTGCGCATGCCGTCGGCAAGCTTGTGCAGCTCGTCGTCGTATCCGGCGACCGAGGCCGCGAAATCGCTTTCGCGCACCGGAATCAATTCCGCCTGTGAGGCTCGCAACATGATTCGGCCCGCTACTTTGGCCAGTGCCACTCCGTACTCGAAGCTGGGGTCGACAAAACGGCGATAGTGATCGAATGAATCATAGGCCGAGTGATAGACACCATACTGCGATTCGCCCTCGAACCCAAGATTGACTGAATTGATGCCCAAATGTTGCAGGAAGGGCGTGTAGTCCGAACCTGATCCCAATGCGCCGAGCGCCAAGTCTCCGTTCGCACTGGTTCGCGCTGCGGAATCGCCTTGCGGCCCCGAGTCGTAGGCCGAGACTCGTCGGTGGGCCAGCGCGCGCGCGAGCACGCTGGCGCCGGTTTCCGGATCCTTCACATCGCGCGCCACCTCGCTCAAGAAATGCTGCAAGGCGTGGCTGCCTTCCGCCTGCAAAAAGCCCCGTCCATTCGTATCGGAATTGACATACATCACGGCCTTAATTTTAAGTTCCGCCGCATGTTGTTCCGCCCATTCGGTGGAGCCCAGCAGTCCCGGCTCTTCTCCGTCCCAGCTCGAGTAGACCAGCGTGCGGCGCGGACGCCAGCCTTCCTTCAGCAATTTGCCGATCGATTTGGCTTCGGCCATGAGCGCCACTTGACCGGCCAGAGGATCCATGGCGCCGAACACCCATCCATCGTGATGGTTGCCGCGAACGATCCATCGGTCTGGCTCGTCGCTGCCTTTGATCTTCGCGACCACATCGTAAATCGGCTTCTGACTCCAATCGGACAGTACCTTCATGTGCACTTGGGCAGGGCCCGGACCCACGTGGTAGGTTATCGGCAACCCGCCACGCCACGAAGGCTGAGCGACGCGGCCGCCTAACGCCAGGAGCAAGGGCTCGGCATCCGCGTAGGAAATGGGCAGCACCGGAATTTTCAACAATGTCTTGGCATCTTTGAGCGCGAGGCGCTTGGCGCCGGGCACCGCCCCCACGCCGGGAGTCAACGGATCGCCGCTGTAGAGGGTGAGATCCTGCACAGAACCGCGCTGCACAGCATCGCGCGGGCGATAGCCGCCTTTCGGATAAGTATCCCCTGCACCGTAACCATCATCGCGCGGATCCGAGTAAATCAAACAGCCTACGGCGCCATGTTCATACGCGAGCTTAGGTTTAAGGCCCCGCCAGCCGCCGCCATAGCGGGTCAACACGATGCGTCCCTTGACGCTTAGCCCCAAGCGCTCGAGCTCTTTGTAGTCCTCCGGCATGCCCTGATTCACGTAGATCAGTTCCGCGGTCACATCGCCGTCGGCGCCGTACACGTTGTAAGGCGGCAACTCATCCTTCGTTTGCGTCGACGTGCTGTCGCCCTCGATAGGCGGCTCGCTCAGCAGCGCCTTGAAATGCGTGGGTGCGATTAGTTCCACCGAGACCTCCAGCGGTGTCGGGTACAGCACCGAGAATGTTTCGATCGAGGCGTCCCAGCCCCACTCGCGAAACTTCGCGAGTTGAAATTCCGCGTTGGCCTTGTCATGCGCCGAGCCCACATGGTTCGGTGCGGAGGACATCTGTTGCATCCAGGCGCGCAGATCCTCCGCCGATAGGTCGGCATCGAAACGCTGTTCCAAGCGTATTTCAGCGGCCGCGGCACCGCTTGAAAACCCTTCGAGATCGTTCGCGCCCCCAGGCGCATCAGCCGTAACCACCCCGGCAACACTTAAGGCCGCGATGGCGGCGATGAGCACGCACAAGGTGCGCGAAATCGTAGATGACAATTGACTCTCCTCTATTCGCGGATGCCGGTGCCGCGGTTCAACAGGGTTACCGCCAGTCCAAACATCACGGCGGCGGCGGAAATCATGATGACATAGGCTAAACGCAAATCGACATCCGTGGTGCCGAGAAATCCAAATCGAAATGCGCTCACCATGTACAAGATGGGATTGGCATTCGAGGCGCCATGGGCCCAGCCCGGCAGCATGGTTACCGAATAAAATACGCCCCCCAAATAAGTGAGCGGTGTCAGCACGAAGGTCGGGAACCAGGAGATTTGGTCGAAATTCTTGGCGAACAGGGCATTGATGAATCCTCCCAACGAGAAGATGAAACTCGTGAGGAATGCGGCCGTGATGATTGCCGGCACGTGCGTAATGGACAGATGGGTAAAGAACAGCGAAATGATCGTCACCACGGAGCCGACGAGAACGCCGCGGAGCACTCCCCCCATGGTGTAGCCGGCGACGATGAGCCAATTCGGCAGAGGCGACACCAACAGCTCCTCGATGTGCTTGCCGAATTTCGCCCCGAAGAAGGATGACACCACATTGCCGTAGGAAGTTTGGATGACATTCATCATGATGATGCCGGGCGCCATGAACTGCATGTAATCGTAGCCGCCTACCTGGCCGACGCGCCTGCCGATCAAGCTGCCGAAAATGACGAAGTACAGCGTGGCGGTCACGGCCGGCGGCACGATGGTCTGCCCCCAGATGCGCACGATGCGGCTGAACTCGCGGATGATGATGGTCTTGAAACCGATCCAATCGGTGGCCGCGCGCGATTTGACCATCAGGAGGCCTTTGCAGCGGCGGTCTTGACGCTGCCGTCGACCAAGCGGATGAACAATTCCTCGAGTCGATTGACTTTGTTGCGCATGCTGTTGACGGCGATTCCCTGCGCCGAGAGCTGCGCAAAAATGTCGTTCAAGCTTTGCGTCTTCGACATCTCGATTTCCAGGGTGTGATCGTCCGACAGCACGGCCGTAAACCCTTGAAGCTGCGGCGCGACACTGCGCGAATCGCGCAAATTGAACACGAACACCTCGGTCTGCAGCTTGCGCAGCACATTTATCATGCTGTCGCGCTCGATGATGTTGCCGCCCTCGATGATGGCGATGTTGCGGCACAGATTCTCGGCCTCTTCGAGATAATGAGTGGTCAGGATGATGGTCGTTCCCTGCTCGTTGATGTTGCGCAGGAATTCCCACATCGAGCGGCGGATTTCGATGTCGACGCCCGCGGTCGGCTCGTCCAAGATCAGCAGCCGCGGCTCGTGCATCAAGGCGCGCGCAATCATCAACCGGCGCTTCATACCGCCGGACAATGCGCGCGCAATCGAATCGCGCCGATCCCAGAGTTGCAGCTGCTTGAGATATTTCTCCGCGCGCTGCTTCGCGAGCGGCCGAGGTATGCCGTAGAACCCGGCTTGATTCACCACGATGGTGAATGGGGTCTCGAACATGTTGAAATTAATTTCCTGCGGCACCAAGCCGATGCAGGATTTGGCCGTTTCCAATTCCTTGTCGATGTCGTGGCCGAACACTTCGACCACGCCGCTGGTTTTGTTGACCAGCGAGGTGGTGATGCCGATGGCGGTGGTCTTGCCCGCACCGTTAGGTCCCAGGAGTGCAAAAAAGTCGCCCTCATCGACCTCAAGGTCGATTGCTTTGAGCGCTTTGATGCCGTTTTTGTATACCTTGGTGAGCTGTCGGAGGACTAGGGCATGCATAGGAGCCGCGTAGACTAAACCGCGCGAGGCTCGCTTGGCAATTGAACCGCGGCGGCAAGCTGCAGCCCGGACAGCTGCACGCGGCGCAGCGCAGCCGGGTCGGGCCGCGCCGCCGCTTTGATCAGGGCGCTCCAGTAGGCATGGCACTGGCTCCATCGGGGGGTAAGATTTACCGCTTCAGTCGCGGCCAGGGCCGGCAGTGCATCGACCGAGACGCGCCGCAATGCAGCCGCCGTGTTGGCGTGCATCCCTAAAATCAGATGGGCGGCGAGGCCTGCGCTCGATGCAAGGTGCCAGGTATAGAAGAGCGCCAGCCGCACGAAATCGACGATGTCTTCGTCGGGCTTGGGCGCATCGGCGATCCGCAAGGGTACGGGAGTCTGCAGGCGGCTGCGCCAATGGGCGTCGTCCTGATATCGCAGGTCGAATAAAGCGTACGGACAGTCCGCCGCCGCCGCCCGCTGCGCGGGCGATAGAGGCGCGACTTGCGCGCCCAATCCAGGCGCGAGGACGCCCTTGCCGGCCAAATCCAGAAAGCGGCGGTTCAGGCCGTGCATCGAGCTTCGATGTTCGGCCGATAAGTGGGGTTGCTGCGCCCAGTCGCCGATGAATGCGTGCTGCATGATTGCCTCCGTTCCGCGCATTTCGCCATAAAGGCAGCGGCAAAATCCCGCAAAAACCTCTTGGCATTCAACCTAACTTTGTGATTAATTTCTGTCAAATTCTTTTTGACCCAAAAACGCCTGAATTGCAACGAAGGGGCCGACCATGAGAGTGTCCGACGATCGCTATACGAGAGACCGGCAGAAATTCGATCTTGCCCTGCGGCTGATCCATCACGAAGCACGCACCTTTACCATTCGCCAGTGGACCGGCTTGAGCGACGATCGAATACGCAAGCTGTACCGCAGTTATGTTTTGGAACACGATGCACGGGTTGTTCTGCGCCATCGCGGCAAGTCCCCCCGCCAGGCGGCATTTTTCTTCAGGAACCCCGAACTCAATTTTCAAGCGGCGCAGCTCGCCAGCCTCTTTGTCATGTACGGACTGGTCCACGGCAACGATCGCGGTGTCGAGCCACACTATCGTGTGGGATCGCTCGAGTCCGGTGCTTTGCTGTGCCGCGCATACGAGGCCTATCAGGAAATGCATGAGCCGGCCGGCATCTCTTTCGAGCACGCATGGTTTCTGTTGCTGGCCCTGGCGCGCCACGATGAGGTCGGGATTTCACGCTGCGCAATATGCGGCGGCGTGCGCGTGCAGGACCTGTTGGCAAGGCACCGGCTCGAATGCGGCAATTGCGCCGGCGCCATTGAGTGCGCCGCGGAGCCGGGCCCCTGCTAGAATCTGCACGATGCAGCCAAGGAATATTCTGGCCGGTCCGTATCTGGACCGCGCCGCGCATTTGCGCAAGGATCCGGCATGGTTCGCAAACGCTCTGGCTGATGAACGCAGCCGCGTCCTGCCGGTTTGGAATTCGCGCAATCTCTTCGTCGAGGGTGATGCGCCGCGGGCGGCACTCCTCGAACTATCCGCGATACCTGAAGAGCGGCGCAACGGCAACGAGCTGATTCTTCTGGGGCGATTTCGCGATTCGGAAGTTTTTGCTTACGAAGTCCAAGCGCTGGAGCCGCCACAGTTTGGGGCCGGTACGCGCTGGGAGGATTTGCGCATGCTGGCTGCGATTTTGCCGGCGGAGGATGCGGGCCTCTTGGGATACGCGCGCGGCATGGTTTCGTGGAGAGCCCGGCACCGTTTTTGCGGCACCTGCGGAGCTACGACGCTGGCTGCCAAAGGCGGACATGTTCTGATATGCACGAACCCTGCATGCCGCCACGAGCAATTCCCACGCATCGATCCGGCCATCATCGTTTTGGTGAGCGACGGCGAACGCGCCTTACTGGGACGCCAGGCTGCCTGGCCCGTCGGGCGTTATTCCACCATTGCCGGTTTTGTCGAACCCGGAGAATCTCTCGAAGATGCGGTGGCGCGCGAAGTTTTCGAAGAGACCGGTATCGACGTCAATCACATTGAATATCATTCCTCGCAGCCCTGGCCTTTTCCGTCTTCGCTGATGCTGGGGTTCACGGCGCGCGCGCTCAGCACGCAGATCCAACTGCGCGATGATGAGTTGGAGGACGCGCAGTGGTTTACGCGCGAAGATTTGGCGTCGGGCCGGCCGATCGTACCGCCGAACGTGTCGATCTCTTTCCGCCTGATCGAGCATTGGTTCGATGCCGGCGGAGGCAAAAAACTCAAGGAGATCCACAAGGCCTCGTCCTGGCCTGCCGCCCGCTAGCCTAAAGGCGCCTAGCCGCGTTCCCAGTGGCCCGGTCTCATGCGCCAACCATCTCCCTGCCGCACCCATGAGTGCACGACCCAATGATGGCCCGGGCGCCCGGGCGCCCAACGGCCGGGCACCCACTCGTGACGGCCGCCGACCCAATTCCAATAGCCCCCGATCCATACGTAGCCCGGCGACGGCGCGTCGCCGATGACCTCGACTCGAGTCGGCGGCGGCGCCACCATCACGACACCGCCCGCATAGTGACCTTGGTCGGGGACAACCACACAACCGGGCAGCGCCATGCTGACGAGAAGGCCGAAGGCTAACGCTGCGTTTACCCACTTGCGCTGATTCATGACCGCTACTCATTAGGCTTTCGGAACGATAAAGACCTAACGTCTTTCGTCCCTCGCCGTTGACCTACTTCTTATGGGCAGCGAGCATACCGCCGTCGCCTATGGAGTTCCACCGGTGCGCGGCTTGGATTTGTCATTGCGGCGGCGGGTGAGCCGCGCCTGAGGCGCAGGCGGGACAGTCACTGTCGGGCGAACGATCCGCGCCTTCAGGCGATACATGGCTTCGTCGGCGCGATGCAAAAGCTTCGCGGCATTCTCGCCATGATATGGATACATGGATTCGCCGATCGAGGCGGTCAATTGCTGCTGCTCGTTGCCGATCCAATACGGCAGCGACACCCGCTCTCGAATTGCATCGGCAACGCGGCTTACGGGAAAAGGATCGGGAACACCCGGCAGGATCACCACGAATTCATCGCCGCCATAGCGGCAGCAGATGTCGCCGGTGCGCACCCGGGCCGAAATGCGAGTCGCCACCGTGGTGAGAATTTTATCGCCGGCGGCGTGTCCGTATTTGTCATTGATGGCCTTGAAGCCGTTCAAGTCGATGAACAGCAGCCCCACGTGCAGATCCTGTAGTACGGCATCGCTGATCGCCCCTTCGAGCAGCTCGAGCATCCGTCGCCGGTTATACAGACCGGTAAGCCCATCGCGATCCGCGAGCCTCTGAGTTTCGGCCTCGCGCGCTTTCAGCGCCGCCAATTCGTGCAGCAGGTGGGCATTGATCGCGCGCAAGCTCTCTATCTCGCGCAGCTCAGCTGAATTCATCCGCTCCCCTGAGCTCAGCCGGCGCCCGCGGGAACCCGGCGCGGCGTCGCGCAGACTCGCCGGCTCAATCGCCGCAGCGTCGTCCGGAACCGCTTGGGGCTGTGCATATGCCATATACTTTCTCGAAATCCTTCAAACTGAGGCAAAGCCATTGTCGCGGTCTTGGGGGTCGTTCGGGGATCGGGTGGGGCCTGATCAATTTGTAAGACTTGACTGACCGCGAGAGGTTCGCGCCTTGGTCAAAGGAGCGCAATATGTCGTATTCGGCAGATCCTCGGGTGCTGTTCGCGGCCGAGCGAACGCTGCTGGCCTGGCAACGCAGTGCCATTGCGCTCATGGGATTCGGTTTCGTCGTGGAGCGCTTCGGCTTGTTTCTACAAATGGTCGCGCACCAACCCGAATCGGGCGCCCAGCGCAGCTTCTCTCTGGGGACCGGCGTATTGCTCCTGATACTGGGCGCAGCCGTGGCGTTGATCTCGGCGCGTCAGTTTCGCCAGGTCGCCAGGAGTTTAGAACCGGCGGTGGTGCCGCCGGGATATTGGACGCAAATCGGCGTTGTGCTCAATGTCATCATCGCGTTGATCGCGCTGATTTTCGCGCTGCATTTTCTGATGGCCGCAAAGGGTGGAGGATGACATGGAAATTACCGGCGGATGTCTGTGCCGCGCAGTTCGCTTTTCGATCAGTGCACTACCCCTACTCACGCGCGTTTGCTGGTGCCGGCTTTGCCAATATCTCGCCGCGGGTAATGGCACCGTGAATACCTGCTTCCCGAAAGAGGCCGTGCAGGTTGCAGGAACGCTTCGCGACTATCGCTGCGTTGCCGACAGCGGAAATGTCATGCATCGGCGCTTTTGTCCTGCGTGCGGCACTCAAGTGTTCACTGAATCCGAGGCTCGGCCGACCCTGATTTTTGTTCGCGCAGGCACGCTGGACGATTCGGAAGTGGCGCAGCCTGCCTCCACGATCTGGACCTCGCAAGCGCCGAGTTGGGCATGCATCAACCCGGACCTGCCGCGTGTTGCGGCGCAACCGCCGCCCATCGCCTAGGCCTCGCCTAGCCCTTCGCGTAGCACTTCGGAGCTAAGTCGGGCAGGCGCTTACGTCAACGCCGCAGGAGCTGTGCCGTTAAAGGGGCATGATGCAAGCCGAAATCGCCGTGTTGCGCTTTGGATTGGGTGCCCGGCCCGGCGAATTGGCGGCCGCTACGGGCGATCCTCGCGGCTGGCTGATGGCGCAGGTGAAGGGCGCCGCCCCACTGGCCGTGGATACCCCCTTGGCTGCCTCCGATCAGATCTTCGCAGCGCTGCTGGCGGCGCGCGACGAGCGCCAAAAAATGAAGCAAGAATCCGCGGCACCCGCTACGGACGCGAAGGTGGTCAACGCCATTCGCGCGGCCTATCAGCCCCACTACCGCGCTCAAGTCCTGGCGCGCGCGCAGAGCGCCGCGCTCACGCTCAAGCCCTTCGCGGAGCGCTTGGTGCATTTTTGGTCGAATCACTTCGCGGTGTCCGCGGATAAAGGCGTGGTGTTCGGCTTGGCCGGCACGCTGGAGAATGAGGCCATCAGACCGCATCTCGGCGGCAGCTTTGTCGATCTGTTGACGGCGGTGGAGCAGCACCCCGCCATGATCGCGTTTCTCGACAATCAATACTCGGTGGGCAAGGATTCAATCGCCGCGCGCTTTGCGTCGCGAAGATTTGGCCCGGACCTTAACGCGCCGAAACGTCAGTTCGGCATCAATGAAAACTTGGCGCGCGAAATTCTCGAGCTGCACACCTTGGGAGTGAACGGCGGCTACAGCCAAGCCGACGTCACGAGTTTCGCGCAGGTCATCACCGGCTGGTCCATCGGCGGCGGCAAAGGCCGGCTGGCGGGCGGCGAGCCCGGCCGCTTTTATTTTCGCGACAACCTGCACCAGCCGGGTCCCAAGGTTCTGCTCGGCAAAACCTACACTGAGCAAGGAGTGCGGCAGGGTGAGGCCGTGCTCGCGGATCTGGCGCGAAGGCCCGAAACGGCGCGTTTCATCGCCACCAAGCTGGTCCGGCATTTTATCGCGGATGATCCCCCAAAGGCCGCGGTGGACCGGGTCGCGCGCGCCTTCCTGAAAAGCGGCGGGGACTTGCCCCAGGTCTACGCGGCATTGATCGAATCACCGGAGAGCTGGCAGAGCGATGCGCGCAAATTCAAGACGCCCGAGGATTTCGTTTTTTCCACGTTAAGAGCGCTGAATGTCTCTCCCGGTCAACCCGAAGAGGTGGTTCGCACCTTTGAGCTTCTGGGCCAGCGCCAATACACGCCCGGATCTCCGGCAGGTTGGCCGGACACGTCGAAGAGCTGGGATGGTTCCGACGCGCTCATGCACCGCGTGCTGTGGGCCTCGCGGGTGGGAGCGAAATACGAGAGCGGCGTGGAGCCTGCGGATCTTGCGGCATCCAGCTTGGGCGCTTATGCACGCCCCGAGACCTTGACGGCGCTCAAGCGTGCCACGACCTCAGGCCAGGCAGTGGCGCTGTTATTGATGAGCCCCGAGTTTCAAAGGAGATGAACATGCCGCGGCTGTTTCAAGCGAATGCCGGTCGGCGCCGCTTTCTCTTGGGCGCCGGAGCGCTGGCTGCGAGCGCCGCGATACCTCAGGCTCTGTTCGCCCATACCGGAGGCTCTTCGCGCCTGGTGGTCGTGATCCTGCGCGGCGCACTCGACGGTTTGGCGGCCGTGCCTCCTTATGGGGATCCTGATTATGCAACCCTGCATCGCGAGCTGGCGATTGCCGCACCGGGCAGCGCGGATGGCGCGCTGGCACTCAACAGCATCTTCGGTTTGCATCCCGCGCTTTCGTTCCTGCACGAGCGATTCGCCGCCGGCGAATTGATCGTATTCAACGCGGTGGCCTCGCCCTACCGCGACCGGTCGCACTTCGACGGTCAAAATGTGCTCGAAAACGGACTGGCAAAACCCGTCGGCAGCGCCGACGGATGGCTCAATCGAGCGCTTGCCGCCCTGCCGGCCTCCGGACGAGCCGCGGATCGCGCCGTGGCCATCAGTCAGAATGTGCCGTTGATTTTGCGCGGCGAGGCGGCCGTCATGTCGAAGTCCCCGCAGGCCACACCGGATGTCGACGAGGATCTATTGGCGCGCCTGGCGGACCTGTATTCCAAGGACGATTGGTTTTCGGCGCGTTTGAGCGAAGCGGTACAAACCGACCAAATGGTGGACGGCGCGGGAGACTCCGCAAATGCCAAGCAACCGGCGCGCGCAGGATATCCGGATCGAGTCACCGCTGTGGCTCGCATGGCGGCCAACCTCATGCGCAGCGACGGTGGTCCCGAGATCGCCGTCATCGAGGCCAGCGGCTGGGATACCCATGCCAATCAAGGCGGCGCCAAAGGAATTCTTAGCACACGCTTAGGTAGCCTGGACAGAGCGTTGAAATCGCTGGCAGATGAACTGGGGCCTTTGTGGCCGCAGACCGCGGTTCTTGTCGTCACTGAGTTTGGCCGAACGGCCGCCGTCAATGGCACGCGCGGAACCGATCATGGAACGGGTGGTTGCGCCTTCCTCGTCGGCGGCGCGGTTCGCGGCGGGCAAGTGATCGCCGACTGGCCGGGCCTTGGCCGTTCGGCACTAATCGACAACCGCGACCTCAAGCCCACGCTCGATTTGCGCAGCGTATTTAAAGCCGTGCTCGACGAGCATATGCACGTCGACGCCAATACGCTGGCCAAACGAGTATTCCCCGATAGTAGCGGCGCGCGCCCTCTACAAGGGCTGATACGCGCCTAGACTACTACCCGACAAAACTACATCGACGATGATTCCACGCCGGAATTCATCGCCGGAGGCATTTCAGGCTCCGAGACCGGCATGGAAGGCGGCGTAGCCATCGGCGCCGGCGTCATCGGCGCAGGCTTCGGCTTCGGTGCGGCCTTCTTGGCGACCGGCTTCGGCGCGGCAGGCGCTGCCTTCTTCTTGGGCGCGGCTTTCTTAACGGCCTTCTTTGCCTTCGCCGCAACCTTTCTCTTTGCCTTCACCGGCCGTGTCTTCTTTTTCGCGGCGCTCTTCTTGGCGGATGCGCGTTTAGCCGAACTGCGCTTGGCCTTGGCCATCGGACGCTTCGACTTGCGCTTTTTCGACTTGCTCTTTTTTGCCATGATCACTCTTCTCCTGAACATCGTTCGAACTCACCGCGAGAGTAGCCCTGAAAAAGTCTGCTGTCATCTGTGCGTGAACACTGGAGTCGCTGTCACGGATTGCGTAGGCTGCTTTGGGTGTCGACAACAGAACCCATTCGCCCGTTAAAAGATGTCTGGCTGAGACCCAGGCGCGTTTTTCGGGAATTGGCGACACGCCCGATCGGCGCCGCCGACTATTTGCTGGCCGCGGCCCAGGGCGTCGCGACTTCGATAATGCTCTATCGAACCCAATTGGCGGGATCCAACGCCGGCACGGGGGAGATTCTCGGAAGCTCCTTTATTTTCGGCCCCCTGGCCGGTGTCGTGAGCATGTATTTGTTTGCCGCCATCTACGGTCGTCTCGGCGCCCGCGCCGGCGGGAAGTCGACGCGCAACCAGGTGTTCCATGTGTTGGCTTACAGCGGCGTGCCAGTGGCGGCATCGCTGGTGATATGGATGTTCACGGCGCTGCTGGTAGGTGAGGCCGCCATCGTCGAGAGGCCCGGCGTCGAGATCGACGGGTTCGTGGCGTTCGTGCTTCGAGTGCAGTTTGCGTCCTACATGCTGCTGTGGCTGTGGACTGTCGTTCTGCAGGTGATGGGGTTCAGCGAGATCTTAGGCTTGAGCACGCGCAAGGCGTTTGGAGTCTGGGTATTGGGTCAACTTTTGGCGCTGCTCTTGACCCTGTTTTTGAGCATTCTAATCGCGGTTCTGTTCCCTGGAATCGTGCCGAGCGCGCCGCCTTAAGCTTCCGGCGCAACGGCGTCTGCCGGCGGGGCCGGATCCGCCGTGATGACGGGGGACGGCGGCAGCACCGGTGGCGGCCTATGCAACCGCTCGATCACTGTTTTGGCGACCTGCGACGCCGTACGCATCGTCTCGGGCGACCTCGCGGCGGGTGGTTTCGGCGCGCGTCGCGCGGCGCGGCGGGCGGACTTCGGAGCAGGTGCGCGCTTCGCGACGCGCGCCGGTTTAGGAGCAGCTACGTGCTTCGCAGCGGTGAGGGGTTTGGCAACGGCTGCCGACGTCACCGCGCGGACGGGCGTCACGGCCGCCGCCGCCTCCAGTTTCTTGCGCGCCTGCTTCGCGGCTTTTTTCTCTGTTTTTAATAATTTCCGGGCCTGCTTCAGCTGCGCCTTCGCCGATCGCACCTTGTCTTTGGCGGCAGCCGCCCCGGCCGCAGCCTTGGCGGCAGCGGCCTTGAGTCGTTTCATCGTTTCAGTATGGGTTGGCATGATGTTTAAGGTAATACGCGAAGTAAAAATTGACGGATATCCGCGACTTCCTCAGCGCAGACCGCATGCGCCATAGGGTACTCGTGCCACTCGACCTTATAACCCTGCGCCAGAAGAAAGTCGCGGGATTTCACACCCAACATCATGGGCACCGTGCCGTCCGCTTGGCCGTGGGCCATGAATATCGGCGTCGCGTCGTTTGCCGGGGTGTGCTCGGCACCAAACGTGCTCTGTTGCGGCAAATAGCACGACAGCGCCATCACGCCGGCTAGCTTTTCCGCGAGCCGCGGCGCCGTATAGAGTGAAACCGCGCCTCCCTGGGAAAACCCAGCGAGCACGATGCGATCGGCCGGGATGCCGCGAGTGACTTCCCTGCCGATCAGTTCTCGAATTTTATGGTCGCTATCCTGAAAGCCCGCGACGTCTTCCACGGCCCGCCGATCCAACCCGACAATGTCGTACCAGGCGCGCATCCGCATGCCGCCGTTGATGGTGACGGGGCGCAGCGGGGCATTTGGAAAAACGAACCGCCAAGCGCGCGCGCCTCGCGACACCAGCTCGGGCACGATGGGTTCGAAATCATGCGCGTCGGCGCCGAGGCCATGCAGCCAGATCACAGCCGCGTTGGGATTGGGCGCCGTTTCTATTTCGATGGTTTCCAGCATCCAACCTAAGATACTAGGAATCGCGGCATGCGGCGATTGGCTATCATGGCTGCATGCCCATCGCGTTGAGCCATTTGCGCCGTTATGCGATTGCGCGCTCGCTTTTCAAGCCGACGACGCTGAAGCGCGCCATCGAGAAGCTGGGATTCGTCCAGGCTGATCCCATCCGTGCGCCTGCCCGGGCGCAAGACCTGACCCTGCGCCATCGCGTCAATGGGTATCGTGCGGGCGATCTCGAACGCCGCTACCCGAAGCTGGGGTTGGAAGAAGATTTTTTCGTCAACTACGGGTTTCTACCTCGCGTTCATCACGCGCTGATGCACCCGCGCACGGTGCGAATCAAATTCACGCCAACTCGCACCAAGCAGGCGGAGGCGGTCCTGGCTTTCGTTCGCGAACGCGGCATCGTGCATCCGCGCGAGGTGGACGCGCATTTCTCGCACGGCCGAGTCACCAATTGGTTCGGTGGGACTTCGAACGCCAGCACTCAGCTTTTGGACGTGATGCATTACCACGGTCTGTTGCGGGTCGCGAGACGCGACAGTGGCACTCGCGTTTATGCGGCGCGTGAGCCGGCGCCGGCAGGAATTGCGCAGGTGGCGGAGGCGGCAGAAACGGCTACGGCATCGAAAATGGACGCGCTGGTGGATGTGATTGTTCAAAAATACGCACCTCTCCCGGCCAACTCCCTCGGCTCTCTCGTGAGCCGTCTGCAATACGGCGCGCCGCAGTGGGCGAAGGAACGCGCGGCGGCCCTGGCGCGCGCCAAGCAGCGCCTAGGCCACGCGCGAGTGGAGGGCATCGAGTGGTATTGGCCGGCGGGAGAAAAGCCTCAGTCGCGTCGTTGGCGGCCGGATGACGGCGTGCGCCTGCTCACGCCCTTCGATCCGGTTGTTTGGGACCGGCGCCGCTTTGAGATCTTCTGGAATTGGGCGTATCGCTTCGAGGCCTACACACCGGCGCCCAAACGCAAGCTGGGCTATTACGCGTTGCCGCTCTTGTGGCATGAACGGGTCATCGGCTGGGGCAATTTAACAGTAGCCGATGGACGATTGAATGCCGCCTTCGGCTACACCGATGGCCGCGCTCCGCGCAATGCCGCGTTTCGAGCGGGTCTTGACCATGAACTGACCCGGGTGCGCGCGTTTTTGAAGACGGATACAGACGACGCTTCCGTCGGCTCTTAAGGACAGGCCCTCGACGGTGCGAGGGCCTGTCCGATTGAGCACCAACAATTACGGATTGCGCGAGGCTGTCGCTGAACTTGAGCCTGCGGCATCGACCGACGTTGCGCCGTTCGAATGCTGCGCATCTACCGCGCCAGCGGCATTAGCGGAAGCCGAACTGCCGCCGGTCTTAGCACCGGCACCGCCTGTGCCCGCAAGGCTCGCCGAAGAAATCGGCTTTTGCGCCCCTGCAGACGCCGATGAGGCGGGAGCTGCGCCGGCGCTCTTGGCGGGCGGCGTGGCCTGCGTCCGAGTGCCCTGCGCCTGCGCCTGAGTGGCAGTATTCGCAGCGCTCGATGCCGCGCTCGATGCTGCGGGTCGGGACGCGGAAGCCGTCGATTCCAGCGAACCGGCCGCCTCAGCAGTGCCTGCACCGGACGTTTTGGAAACGCCGCCGGCAGTCTGAAGCGCCGTATCGGCAGTCGCCGAACCCTGCTTTACGACATTCGGATTGGGGACATTCGGAGTGGGAACATTTGGCTCTGGGACGTTTGCAGCCGGGTGCAGTTTGGGCTTGTCGAGTGACCCGCCGACCGCGCCCTGGCCCTGAAATGCCCCTTGACCGGACAGCCCGCCCAAGCGGTTCATTCCGCCCATTCCGCCGGCAACGCCGCCGCCCAAGCTCCCACCCAACCCGCCGCCCAAACCGCCGGCGTAAGCGGGCGTGATGACCGCCAGGGCGGTCGCGACACTGACCGCTGCAATAATGTGTTTCGTGTTCATCGTCGATCTCCTGGTGACCGCTGCACATCGCGCGGCCTTCACCGATTGATACGACCGTCCGTCGGTGTTTCTTCCTTGGAAGCTGAAATTCTTTCGGCGCCCACCAGACCAAAGCCATATGTCAAATCGCGGCCCGGGGGTCCCAAATCGATTGCGCGTCGCGCAAGCGCCTCGACGGCGGCGTCGCCGGCGCTCAAATCGGGCGTCGACAAAGTTTGCGCCAATAACCCTGCGACGATCGGCGCCGCGAACGTCGTGTCAGGAAACAAACAGAGCGGCATATTTCTCTATGGCACAGGTACCAACGGCAATCTCATTGCCGGTAACCGCGTCGGTACTGACGTCAGCGGCACCGCAG
>Ga0209624_10000546_pt1 | contig 33066 bp, 30 predicted proteins | sample JacPinW_OM2H0_O1_FD_188565 | JGI IMG/M metagenome (GOLD analysis project Ga0209624, IMG submission 188565) | Forest soil microbial communities from Algoma, Ontario, Canada - Jack Pine, Ontario site 1_JW_OM2H0_O1 (SPAdes) (version 2) | ecosystem: Environmental > Terrestrial > Soil > Boreal...
AGGTGATAGTCGTCATGCCCTGCGGCTATGATTCTGCGCGTGCAGCCCGGGAGTGCAATCCGGCGCGGTTCCCTGAGAGCTGGAATCTGCTGCCCGCGGTGCGCCAAGGCCGCATCTTCGCCGTTGATGCAAACGCGTATTTCTCCCGGCCGGGCCCGCGCCTTGCCGATGGAGTCGCTCTGCTTGCGCGCCTTATTCACCCTGATCTGTTTTCCGCAGGCCAGCTCGATTCCAGATTTCGGCGCCTCTAGTTCTGCGGTGGTTCTGGTGCAGATTTGGGTTTCGTCGATCCGCCCGTCGCCAGGCTCGCGACCGAGGCGACGGCGAAGGTTATGATCGTTCCGGCCAGCACGTACCAGGTGAACGCCAGGTGCGTCCAGAGTCTCACCGCGATCATTGCCGCGATTCCGGTCCCAAATCCGACCAGTGCGCCATTCTCATTCGCCCGCGGATTCCAGGTGCCGACCAGGAAAACCCCCAGCATCGCGCCGTAGGTGATCGAGGCGATGGTGAGCCCGGTTTCGAGCACTCCGCCCCAGCGAATCAATCCCAGCAGAGCCAATACGAGGCCCCAGACCAGCGTCATACGACGCGAGCCGGTGATCTGCTGGGCTGGAGAACTTCGTGCCCTTTGCGCACCCAGGTCGATCATGCTCGATGACGCGAGCGAATTCAGCGAGCCGCTGGCATTCGACATGGCCATGGCGAATATTGACGCAAGCACTAGCCCTGCCATGCCAACGGGCATTTCCCGCACCACGAACTCGGGGAAAATACGGTCCGTATCGCCTGCTACCGGCAGCATCGCGTGTTGCGCGAATACGAACAGCATCACGCCCAGTACCAGGAACAGCGCGAATTGGACGAATACGACTAGGCCGCTTCCAAGCAGCGCCTTCTTGCTGTCGCGCTCGTTCCGCGCCGCGAGAAGCCGCTGGACCATGGTCTGATCGGTCCCGTGGCTCGCCATGGTAAGAAAGGTTCCGCCCAGCAGGCCCGACCAGAAGGTGTAGGTCTTGGTGAGGCTGATGGCGAAATCGAAAACGCGCAACTTCCCGCCGGCCGCTGCGGCTACGTGGGTCACCTCGGGCCACCCGCCGGGGATTTTGTGTAGCAGGAGGACAAACGCGGCCACCGAGCCGGCTAAATACAGCGCGAACTGCGCCACATCGGTCCAGATGACCGCTCGCATTCCGCCCTCAAACGTGTAAAGGATCGTCAGCGCCGCGACGATACCAATCGACCACCGCTCGCCAGTTCCAAACGCCACGCTCACAACCTTGCCGATCGCTGAAATCCGGACACCTTCAGCGAGCGCGCGGGTCGCCATGAAAACGATTGCCGCCGCCGATTTCATGCGTTTGCCAAAACGCTTTTCGAGAAGCTGGTAAGCCGTGTAAAATTCACCCTGGAAATACTGGGGGATGAGCACCACGCAGAGAATTACCCGCGCCAGCATGTATCCCAAGACGAGTTGCAGAAACCCGAGATTGCCGGCAAAGGCGATTGCTGGCGTGCCGATGATGGTCAGCGTCGAAGTTTCAGTCGCGACAATCGAGCAGGCAATGGCCCACCAGGGCGCTGTGCGCCCGCCAAGAAAGTAGTCGCGCAGGGTTTGCTGGCCGCGCCGAAAGTGGGCGCCAAAAAGGGTGATTCCTACGAGATACCCGACGATGATCGCGAAGTCGAATGGGCTGATTCGCATCAAGTGGTGTCCGGCAGGTCGCGCGATGCTAACCGCCCGCTTCCGGGACTGTCAAGCAAACTGAAGGAGGTCGATGCCCACTAAAATCTCCGCCGCGGACGCGTCGTATTTTCTCGGATTTGACGGCGGCGGCACCAAGACAGATTGCGTGCTTGCCGATCGAGAAGGTCGCGTGGTCGCGCGCGCGTCGGCGGGTCCGTCGAACCCGGTAAGGACCGGTTACACACGCGCGTGGTTCTCTTTGAGTGATGCGGCTGATTCGGTTTTGAAACAGGAAAAAATTCATGCCGGGCACATCGGCGGGATCTGCGCCGGATTGGGAGGCGCCGGGCGCTCCGGTGTCGCACGGCGCGTGACGACATTCTTCGAGCGCGGCTATACAAACGCGCGCGTCCGCGTCACGACGGACCTGGAAATCGCGTTCGAAGCAGCCTTTGGGTCTGCCGAGGGGCTCGTTCTTCTTGCCGGTACGGGATCGGCTGCCTTCGGCCGCGACGGGAGCGGGCGGACGGTGCGCGCAGGCGGGCGAGGGCCGTGGTTCAGCGATGAAGGCAGCGCTTTCGACATCGGGCGCCGTGCCGTGCAGGCCGCGGCATTGGCGGAGGAGCATCGCGGTCCCCAGACCAGCCTTTCCGGCAGGATCTTTGCTTTTCATCAGTGCCGCAATTGGGATCAATTGGGCGAGCAGATCGCGAAAAATCCAGACGCGGTTTTTCCGAAGACGTTTGCGTTGGTCGCGACTTTGGCAGAGGAGGGCGATGCGGTCGCTCGCCAAGTTCTGACCGAGGCGGCCCGCTCGCTTGCTCGACTGGTGGCTTCGGTCGCAAGTGAGCTTGGCTGGCGGGAGCAAGATGTTCCGGTTGCACGAGTCGGCGGCATCAACGGGCGGTCAAAGTATTTCGATGCTGCCGTTGACGCAGAACTGAAGAAATCCGTTCCACGAGTCGTCGGCGTGGCTGTGGGAATGACTCCTGTCGACGCTGCGGTCCGCATGGCCGTGCGCCTGGGTAGTGCAGAGGGCAATGCCGCCTGAACTGGACTCACGTTGCGAGCTCGCCCGATCGGCCACCGGAGATGTATTGAAGTCTCTGGTCCACGAGGAGGGCGAGCAGGTTCTGCTCGCTCTGCTTGCCAATCCCAATCTGGACGAACCACACGTGGCTGTGCTGCTTGAGCGTCTGGATTTGCCCGCAAGCGTACTTAGTGCCGTTGCTTCAGACGGGAAGTGGACGTCAAGCGAAGGCGTGCGGGTGCGTCTGGCCCGGCATCCGCGCACACCAAAGCGATTCGCCCTGGCTGCCGTGCGGCAGCTCTTTCTTTTTGACCTGGTAAGGTTGAGCCTGTTGCCGTCGGCACCGCCGGACATCCGTCGCGTGGCCGAAGAGGTCATCCTGACGCGTGTGCCGCATCTCGCGGTTGGAGAAAAACTTACGCTCGCAAGACGCGGGCCTGCGCGGGTTGCCGGCGCGATCCTCCTGGAAGGACACGCCCAGGCCGTCAAGCTTGCGCTTGCCAATGCGTTCTTGACCGAAGCACAGGTGTTGAAGGTGCTGGCAAACCCGGGCGTGCCCGAGCGAGTGGTTCGAGCGATTGCCCATCATCCGAAGTGGTCTTGCCAGTACAATGTGCGAATCGCGCTGGTCCGCAACACGCATACGCCCCAAGCGTCGGTCGGGGCCTTGCTGCCCCAGCTGACTTTGGGGGATTTGAAACAGATCTCCAAACTCGAAGGGCTCGCGCCGCATCTGAAAAAGCAGCTGCTGGAGGAAATGGCAGCCCGGCTCGATCACCCGGAAGACCCCGCGCCCAGGCGGAGGGTCCCAGAGATCGGCTAAACTACCATGGCGCAGAAATCCACAAATGTTCGATGGATCATCGCGTTGGGCGCGATTGCGCTTGTCGCTGTCCTGGCTTACTCGACTCTTGAGCAGACACGCGAGCGATATGAGGTCTGTATGGCCTTCAAGGGCGCGATGCACTGCGCCACGGCCGAGGGATCCAGCTACGATCAGGCCGTTCGCAGCGCTCAGGAGATCGATTGCCAGCTACTTTCCAATGGCCGCGACGAGAACATGGTCTGCCTTGCAAATCCCCCGTCCAGTGTTCGCACCGTGAAATGACCCACTGTCTGAGTTGCGGAGCGGAGCGAGACACGGAGGTCTGCGATTCCTGCGGCCTCAATTCGTCCGAGGCGGAATTCTCGCTTCGCAAGAAACTGCTGAACCGTACGGCGTTCTTTGTCCTGGGCTCGCTCGCATTTGTGGCTGTGAGCAATCGCTACCCGCCGCTTGAGCTCGATGGCATCCTGATTTTTGTCGGCGTACTGTTCTTCCTGACCCTGGGACTGGCCATTTGGCTCGAACGCCGTGCGCTTCGGCACCTGGAACTCGAGGCGCTCAAGCGCGTGTACTACGGCCTCATCCCTCTTCCCTGGATCTTCTCGACCCTGATGCTCGCCAATGGAGCACTTGACCATGTCCCGCCGCAAGTCGAAGAGGCTCGCGTGGTGGGAAAATTCTCGATGGGCGGAGCGCTGCCAAGCCGGCGGCTGGTTGTAACCAGCTGGCGCGAAGGGCATCGGATTGAGCGCGTTCCGGTGGACCGCGTGAACTTTGACAACTTCAACCGCGGTGATGTCGTCGAAGTCAAAGTCGAGGACGGCCTGGTAGGCATTCCCTGGGTCGTTGACGTTTTTCATCGTTGAGAATGATGCGCCTACCGGAATCCTGGACCGACCGATTTCCCTTCATGCAGCCGCTGACAGAGGCCTGGCAGCCTGTTGGTCGCGCCGTTCTCATCGTTGCGGCTGCTTTTTACCTTCTCTTCCTGTATCAAGCGGCACGCGGCACCGGCGTGCTGCTGTTGATGGACCTGGTTTTCGTTCCCATCCATGAGGGCGGCCATCTGCTGTTCCGGTTCTTCGGCCAGACGCTCGCCGTAGCCGGAGGCACGATCTTGCAGCTGGGCGTGCCGCTCATGCTCGCAACCTTTTTCCTATTTCAGCGACAGATTCTCGGCACGGCCTTTTGCGTGTTCTTCTTTTTCGAGCAGTTGTTGCCTGTCGCGACGTACATGGCCGATGCCCGCGCCCAGGAGTTGCCGTTGCTGACTGTGGGCGATGGAGACGATGTGATCCACGATTGGGCCTACCTGCTCGGCAAATTCGGCGTTCTCGATCACGATACGCAGATCGCCCACGGCGTGCGGACACTGGGGTGGCTCGGGATGATCGCCACAGTCGCGTGGATGATCTGGCGAAGCTTGCAGACCACGCCTCGCCGAGTGTTCGACAGCGATCAGTAGAACGGCCGAAGATCGGGCATGTGAGGAAGCGATACTTCGAGCACGCGGCCGTAGTCGCCCAGCGTAAACCGGTACAATTCGGCGGGACCGACGTCGCGCTCGGTCCAATCGGTGCTGGGGATCTCGCGGGTCTGCTGGGCCAGGTCGCCGCTCTCAAAGTCCGTTCCCTGGGGCTGGAGATCGGACACCGGAACGCCAAACACCAGTCGCGCTTTGGTGTCGAGCATCAGGTATCGGTGCCCGAGCAGCACCAGGACGAGATTTGAGTCTTTCTTCTTGTCCTTTTTGTCCTTCTTGTCCGGCTGATAGACGTTCCACTTCAGCGGCGCCTTGTCGTCGAGCTTCAATTGGGCCATATCGAGCGGTTTCCAGTGCACGCGTGTTGCGTCGGACGACGTGCCGGACTGGCCCGAGACCGCTGTCTGGGTCGCAACGGAAACCAGAACGATCAGAAGGGGAGCAATCAGCTGCAGGGTGCGATGGACCGCTTCGTCGCGGCGAAACCAGCCTGGTGTGGGTCTCATCAATCAAAAGAATACATCAGCGCAGGGCATTCGGTCGGCCGCGACGAGGCTAGTCCCACTCGACAGCCACCTGGCGCGATTTCACGACCACGTAGCCCTTCGCACGCCCGTGCAGCACGACATCGCGCAGGATTGCGACGTCCTGTTCGCAGTACGCGGCGACGCGGTCCCGCTCGCCCGCGCGCCACCAGCCTACGGCCTCGATTCCGTCGCCGCTTTTCGCCGTGCCCAGGGTGTCTTTGGCGAGCTGGTCGAGTTTCACGCGATGCCCCAAGAGTCTGTGCAGTTCTTCGTGCACGTCGAAGGAGCGTCTGCGCAGCCCGTCGATCGGGGCATACGCACGAAGTACCTCGAGGTCGAACCGGTTGCCGTTGAAAGTGACGACGTGCGTGAAGGTTTCAAGCTCCGCCACGAGATTCTTTGCGTCCGGCTCAAACCAGCGGCGGAAATTGTTCTCTTTGTCCCAGGTCACGGCGACCGCCACCCCGAACCCCGGGATGTTCGACCAGCCCCCCTGGACTTCGTGCGACAACCGCAGCGTTTCAATGTCCAGATAGATTTCGCGATCAAACAGTCCGGTCGTATGACGCTCCTCGGGTAGACAGTTGCTTGGGCCAGTTACCTGGCGGAAATCTCGCCCAGTGATTTATCGAGCAGGCGAACACCCTCGTCCACATCGGCTGTGGAAATATTCATCGGCGGAGCCAGGCGGATCACGTTGCCGTAGAGACCTCCCTTGCCGACCAGCAACCCGTTCCCCCGCGCGCGCTCCATCAGTTCCGTTGTTTCCGCAGGCGCTGGTTCCTTGGTCTTGAGGTCGCGAACCAGCTCGAGCCCCTGCATCATCCCCATGCCGCGCACATCACCGATCAGTGGGTACTTGCCCTTCATTTCATCAAGTTTCTTGCGCAGATATCCGCCCACTACATGCGTGTTCTCGAGCAACTTTTCTTCCTCGATGACTTCGATCACGGCGCGCGCGGCAACCGAAGTGACCGGATTGCCCCCGAAGGTCGAAATCGTGAGGCCCTGGAACTTGTCGGCCAGTTCTGCGGTAGTGATTGTCGCGCCGACCGGTGTTCCGTTGGCCATGCTTTTCGCGCAGGTAATGATGTCGGGCGTGACTTCCCACTGCTCGATACCAAACCACTTCCGTCCCGTGCGCCCGAAACCGGTCTGCACTTCATCGGAAATAAAAAGGCCGCCGTAGTTCTTTACGATGCGATAGACGATCTTGAAATATTCCGGCGGGGGAGTGATGAATCCGCCGACGCCCTGAATCGGTTCGGCGATGAACGCCGCAATCGAGCCGCTCGTGCCGGTCTGGATCAGATTCTCAACGTCGTTTGCACACGCGACGCCACACTCCGGGTATTTCAAATGCAGAGGGCAGCGATAGCAGTAGGGATTTACGGCATGCGATACGCCCACGCTGACAACCCCCGCCTTGCGCCAGGGCGCCTGCCCGGTGACACCTTTGGCGAGCGCCGATGAGCCAGCATAGGCGTGCCGCAGCGCAACGACGTCGTAGCTTGGCCCGGCCATTCGAGCAAGCAGAATAGCGGCTTCGTTTGCCTCCGTGCCGGAGCTGGTGAAAAAGCTCTTTTGAAGTTTCCCCGGAGTGATCTGGGCGAGTTTCTCTGCCAGCGCCACGATGGCTTCATTCGGGTACAGCGTCGAAGTATGTTGCAGTTTGTCGACCTGCGCCTTGATCTTCGACGTCACCTTCGGATTGCAGTGTCCGACTCCGATGGTTAGGATCCCGCCGAAAAAGTCGAGGTATTTGTTCCCTTCGACGTCCCAAACGTATTGCATCGAGGCATGGTCGGCGACCAGTGGTTCGCGAAAGTAGTTTGTGACCGCCGGCCAGATGAATTCCTTGTGCTTGCGGACGATCTCTTCACTGCGGCTCGTGGTTGTCTTGGGTGTCGGCATTTGCTTTGCAGTTTACCCGCGGATTCATGCTCGGGCAAGAGCGCCGGGGCTAGGAAGTGAGGCCGGAGGGACCAAGCGAAACAAGGCGCGTGAATTCCCGGGGTTCCCGTATAATCCCGCTCAATGGTGATCGAGAGGATATTGCGGAACCTGGTACGCGCACTGGGGCGGATATTCCCGGATTGCGTGACGCTCAGCCAGGCCGTAGCTTTCAACATGTTCCTGGCATTTTTTCCGCTGCTGCTCCTGGCCCTGGGCCTTCTGGGAGGCACGTCGCTGTTTCCCGAGGCCATTCGCGAGATTCCCAACCGCCTGATGCAAATCCTTCCGCCCGGCAGCGCACGAGTGGTCGCCGGATATTTTGTACGCCGGACGATCCATCCCGGGAGATGGATCCTGTTGGGACTGGGCGGAACCCTGCTCGCCGGGACGCAGACCATGGTCGGATTGATGGAGGGCTTCCGCGTGATTGAAGGCGATCTGATGGAGCACAGTTATTGGCGGCGGCAATTGCGCGCCCTGGGTCTGCTGTGCCTTACGATCGTTCCCATGCTCGCTGTTGTGGTTTTCACGGTGTTCGGCAAGCAGTTGCGCGCCTGGCTGATCCAGCACACCGCCTCGCCCCATTTTACGCATTACGTAGAATGGATCGTCTATGCCGTGGGGGTTTTTGTCCTGGCAATGGCTGTCCTGGTTCTGCTCTACAGGATTGGGCGTCCCGGTCATGCCGGACTTCGTGACTTGCTGCCCGGAGCCGCGGTCGCGACGGCATTGTGGTGGGCCGCCGACATCACCTTTGGCTGGTACGTTCGCAAGATGCCCTACGACGTGCTGTACCGGGGACTGGCTTCGGCTATCGGCTTACTGTTATGGATGTTTCTGGCGGCAATGATCGTTCTTCTGGGCGCTGCCTACAACGCCGAGGCGCGCGAAGCGCGCGAGGAGGCCGCCCGGCCCGAAAAGCTTAGCCTGATTGTCCCGTAAACCGGTCCTTAAGCCTCCATTTGGTGTTAGGCGCGGTCGAGTTACGGGAAGGCGGACAGGGGAAGATTCACGGTGAAGCGTTTCCTGGAATCGACGGAAATAATCGACTGGGAACATCCTGCCATCTTGGCAAAGGCGCAGGAATTATCCAAAGGCGCGACAGACGCCCGACCAACACCGCAGCTCTGCTTCGAATGGGTTCGAGATGCAATCCAACATAGCTCTGATTTCAAGCGAAATCCGGTCACCTGCTCTGCGTCTGAGGTTCTAGCTGCCGGGACAGGCTATTGCTACGCGAAGAGTCATCTCCTCGCTGCTCTGCTGCGGGCCACCGGGATTCCCGCCGGGTTTTGCTACCAGAGGCTAAGCATCGACGATACGGGAGCGCCTTTTTCGCTGCACGGTCTAAACGCGATTTATTTGCCCTCGTTTGGATGGTACCGGGTCGACTGCAGAGGAAACAAGATTGGGGTGGACGCGCAGTTCACGCCGCCGGTGGAACGGTTGGCGTTCAGACTCATGTTTCCAGAGGAGAAAAACTTTCCGCAGATATTGGCCGATCCGCTGCCCGTCGTGGTTAACGCGCTGCGAAGACATCGGACCTGGGATGACTTGTATCAGCACCTCCCGGATTGGACCGAATCCTCATTGCCAGACAGTCTGCTGAGCACTTAGAGGAGCCCATTTGTTCTAAATTGTTTCCGAGTCCGGTTTCATCGGACAGCCGGAAAACCGACCCACAGGCCGTCCGCGTCGAGCGGTCTTCCCACCCGCGCGGCGGCAACTGCATCCCTCATTCGTTAACTCCTAGTACTCGGAAGCAACTTTTGCCAGCGCCCGGGGTTAGACTGTAATGAAGGCCATGAAACGTACAACACAACCCGTGTGTGCGGCTCGCAGGAGAACCCGGCGCCTCGACGCCCCAGGCGCGGCTTTTCTGGCAGTTACCGTAGTCGCCCTTCTGGTTGCCCAGTTCACCCTAGCGGCGCCGGACCTAAGCGCGGGCAAGCACGACAGCAGCGCGAGCTCCCCTGCGGACCAGACCGCGATCGACGGCAAGTTCAAGGGCCATCTCCCGATTACCGAGCTGACCGAAGACCAGGCGATCCTGCATGCGCTCAACCGTCTTGCGTATGGCCCTCGTCCGGGCGACGTCGAACGTATCCGGCAAATGGGACTGGAGAAGTGGATTGACCAGCAACTGCACCCGGAATCGATCGATGATTCCGCGCTCGACACCCGCCTGAAAAACTATCCGACGCTTGATATGTCCGCACGGAAGCTTCTGGCAGAGTATCCGCCTCCCAACCAGGCAGCCAAACAGGCCGGCGAGACCAAGGACGAGTACAAACAGGAAATGATGGAGAAGCGCCGCACCGCGATGGCTCAGCTCAACGCCACAGGCGACGACAACGCGGACAAGGCGCAAGAGCAGCTTGCGAAGATCCAGGGACCGAATCGCATGATCGCCGAGCTGTCGATGGCCAAGCTGGATCGCGCCGTATACAGTCAGCGCCAGCTTGAGGCCGTGATGGAAGATTTCTGGTTCAACCATTTCAACGTGTTCGCTAACAAAGGCGCGGACCGCTGGCTGCTGACCGGCTATGTACGGGATACCATTCGTCCGCACACCATGGGCAAGTTCGCGGACTTGCTGACGGCCACCGCCAAGAGTCCGGCCATGCTGTTCTTCCTCGACAACTGGCAAAGCGTTGACCCGGTGGCATTCAAGGAACACCAGCAGGAAATCGCAATGCGCCGCGCGCGGTATCAGGGCGCGTTCGGCGGGGGTTTCTCTCCAAACTCGCCAGGTGGCGCGCGTCCCCAGCAGCAGGATCGCGGCCTGAATGAGAACTATGGCCGCGAAGTGATGGAGCTGCACACCGTGGGAGTGGACACCGGCTACACGCAGCAGGATGTCATTGAGATGGCCAGGTGTCTCACCGGCTGGACCGTGCGCGAGCCGCGCCGTGATCCGGACTTCGTCTTTCGGCCCGAATTCCACGCCGAGGGCAAGAAGGTGGTGATGGGCCACACGTTCAAGGACGGCGGCGAGAAGGACGGCGAAGACGCGCTGAAAATGCTTGCTGCCGATCCGCACACAGCACGGTTTATTTCAACCGAACTTGCGCGTCACTTTGTGTCTGACGTACCGCCTCCGGCGCTGGTCAATCGCATGACCAAGGAATATGAATCCAGCGGCGGAGATATTCGAAGTGTGATGAAGGCCATGATCTATTCGCCCGAGTTCTGGTCGAAGCAAACCTACCGCGCGAAGGTGAAGACGCCATTCGAGCTGGTTTCCAGCACCGCGCGTGCACTGGATGCCAACCTGACGGTCTCGTTGCCCCTGACACAATGGGTTGGACGAATGGGCGAGCCGCTGTTCTTGTGCCAACCGCCCACCGGGTATTCAGACAAATCGGAAACCTGGGTCAATACGGGCGCGCTTTTGAACCGCCTGAACTTTGCTCTCGCCTTTGCGAACGGCCGCCTTGCCGGAACGAGTGTGGATCTGGGAACGATGTTCGGCGATGACGCATCCAAGGATCCAGAGATGGCGCTCGCTCGCGCTGTCGATCTTTTCCTGGGCGGACAGATCGATCCGGCGACTCGCCAGACGCTCGAAGGCCAGCTGGGCGATCCGCAGGTGCTGCAGGCGAAGCTGGATGATCCGGTCAAGCAGGTGAATGAGGGATTGCTTTCCGGTCTGGTCCTCGGCACGCCGGAATTTCAGCGCCGATAGGGAGAACAGCAATGACGATTTCCCGGCGATACTTCCTGAAGAATGGCGGAATCGCGATGTTGGGTATGGCGTCGCTGCCGTCGTTTCTGCAACGGGCGGTTGCGGCGACGACTGGCGAGAACAAAAAGAAAATGGTTGTGCTGTTCCAGCGTGGTGCGATGGATGGCTTAAACGTCGTCGTCCCGTTCGGCGAACCAAACTATTACCGGCTGCGCCCGACAATTGCGATCCCCGCGCCCAGCCGCACAGGTACCGATGTAGCGCTTGACCTGGACGGGTTCTTTGGCTTGCATCCGAGTCTGCAGCCCCTGCAACGCCTGTTTCAGAACGGCCAGCTTGCCATCGTGCAGGCCGTTGGTTCCCCCGATCCCTCCCGCTCGCACTTCGACGCCCAGGATTTCATGGAATCCGGCACGCCTGGGGTGAAATCGACCGATGATGGCTGGCTCAACCGTGCGCTGCAATCGATGCCCGAGCAACCGACGTCACCCTTCCGCGCCGTGGCATTCGGGCCCTACCTCCCTCGGACTCTTGCTGGCAGCGCGCCCGCCGTTGCCATCCCGGACTTGAAGCAATTCAAGATGTACGGCCCGCAACAGACCGTCGAAGGCGGCTTTGAGGCCATGTACGCCGAGACGGTTGATCAGGCGATGCGCGGCGTCGGCCAGGAAACCTTCGAAGCCATCGACCAGCTGAAGAAAATCAGTCCCGATACCTACGCACCCGACAACGGCGCAAACTATCCCAACAGCCGCTTCGGCAAGAGCCTCATGGAGATCGCCGAACTGTTCAAGGCGGATCTGGGACTTGAAGTTGCCTTCCTTGACAGCGGCGGCTGGGACCACCACGTCAACGAGGGTGGCGTGCAGGGGCAGCTCTCGAATCTGCTCCGCGACCTTGGGCAGGGGATTGCCGCGTTCCACCAAGATATGGGCGATCGCATGGGCGACGTTGTGTTCGTCAGCATGTCGGAGTTCGGCCGGACGGCACATGAAAATGGCAACCGCGGCACCGACCACGGTCATGCGAACTGCATGTTGCTGATGGGCGGCGATATCAAGGGCGGGAAGGTCTATTCGCGCTGGCCGGGAATGAATGATGGACAGCTGTATGAGGGTCGCGATCTGGCAGTGACAACCGATTACCGCAGCGTGCTGGGCGAAATAATGACCAAGCATCTGGGCGCTCGCGACCTGAGTAAGGTGTTCCCGGGATTCTCGAACGATCCGCGCCAGTTTCTGGGAGTGATCAAGTCCTAGGCACGAGGCCGGCACAAAACAAAAGGGAGGGCCTGGGCCCTCCCCGGTCCGAAGATCCGCTGTGTCGCCTGAAACCCCGGCTAGGCTCCCGCCTTGATTCGCATTCCGTAAAATGAGCGGTACACGAAGAAGAACGAGATCAGGAAAAACACAGCCGCAAGAATATGCGTCAGTTCCGCATTCTTCGATGCGAGATCGACCGCCAGCTCCACTGCCAGCAGTCCGAACAGCGTGGTGAACTTGATGACCGGATTCAGGGCAACCGAAGAGGTGTCCTTGAACGGATCACCGACCGTGTCGCCGACAACGGTCGCGTCGTGCAGCGGAGTTCCTTTTTGCTTCAGCTCAACTTCGACAATCTTCTTCGCGTTGTCCCAGGCGCCGCCCGCGTTGGCCATGAAGATGGCCTCATATAGACCGAATATCGCAATCGAGATCAGGTAGCCGATAAAGAAGAACGGCTCGACGAAAGCGAACGACAACGCGGCAAAAAACACGGCGATAAAGATGTTGAGCATACCCATCTGCGCGTATTTCGTGCAGATGGCGACGACTTTCTTGCTGTCCTCGACAGACGCCTTCTCAATGCCCTCAAGCTTGATATTTGCCTTGATGAACTCGACGGCCCGGTAGGCTCCGGTGGTCACGGCCTGGGTAGACGCGCCGACAAACCAGAAGATGATGGCGCCTCCGGTGATCAGGCCCAGCACAAACGGGGCATGCAGCAGCGAGAGCTTGTCGACATTGGTCGTAAGGCCATTGGTGAGCGCCATGATGATTGAAAAGATCATGGTGGTCGCGCCGACGACCGCCGTGCCGATCAGCACGGGTTTGGCGGTTGCCTTGAAGGTGTTCCCGGCTCCGTCGTTCTCCTCCAGCATGTCCTTGGCGCGCTGGAAGTTCACGTCGAAATTGTAGTCCGCCTTCAGCTCCTGCTTGATGTTGGGAACCTGCTCGATCAGAGAAAGCTCGTAGACCGACTGCGCGTTATCGGTCACCGGTCCGTAGGAATCAACCGCAATCGTTACCGGACCCATTCCTAGGAAGCCGAACGCCACCAGGCCGAAAGCAAACACGGGGGCGGCGATCATCATGGCGCTGAGGCCGCCAAGACTGACCATGTAGCCGACGGCCATCAGGATCACCATCGTCAAGCCCAGGTAGTACGCGGAAAAATTGCCGGCCACGAAGCCGGACAATATTCCCAGCGATGCGCCGCCTTCCTGAGCCGAGGAGACCACCTCGCGAACGTGCCGCGACTCGGTCGAGGTGAAGACCTTCACGAGTTCCGGAATGATCGCACCCGCCAGGGTCCCGCAGGAGATGATTGTCGCAAGCTTCCACCACTGCGTCGTGTCGCCCGACAGGTTGGGAACCATGAAGTAGGAAATCAGGAAGGTCATGCCGATTGAGACAAGCGACGTGATCCATACCAGGGAAGTGAGCGGCGATTCAAAGTTCATTTTCTCCGCATTCCCGAATCGGGCGCTGGCGATCGCGGTGTTGATGAAGTAGGCCGCGGCGCTGGCGACCAGCATGGCGATGCGCATTACGAAGATCCATACCAGAAGCTGTACCTGCACGACCGGATTCCCGACTCCGAGCAGGATAAACGTAATCAGTGCCACGCCGGTGACGCCGTAGGTTTCAAATCCGTCGGCGCTCGGCCCCACCGAATCGCCGGCATTGTCGCCCGTGCAGTCTGCGATCACGCCGGGGTTGCGCGCGTCGTCCTCTTTGATCTTGAACACAATTTTCATCAGATCGGCGCCGATGTCGGCAATTTTCGTGAAGATGCCGCCGGCAATGCGCAGCGCCGCGGCACCGAGCGATTCGCCGATCGCAAATCCGATGAAGCACGGCCCGGCGTAATCGCCCGGAACGAATAGCAGAATAATCAGCATCATCAGCAGCTCAACGCTGATCAGCATCATTCCGATGCTCATACCCGCGCGCAGCGGGATCTGATAGATCGGGTAAGGCTTGCCGCGAAGTCCTGCGAACGCTGTCCGGGAGTTGGCGAAGGTGTTCACGCGGATACCGAACCAGGCGACTCCGTAGCTTCCCAGGATTCCCACAACGCTGAAGAACAGAATCATTGCTACCTTGATTGCTTCGTAGTGACGGAGGACGCCGAAGTACAGCACGATCACGGCGGCGATGAAGATCCACAGCAGAAACAGGAACTTGCCCTGGTTGATCAGGTACGTCTTGCAGGTTTCGTAGATCAACTCGGAAATTTCGCGCATCGAACGATGGACCGGCAGATTCTTCAGCCGTACATAGATCGTCATGCCGAATGCCAGTCCAAAAACGCAGAACAGCAAGCCCCAGGCCAGCAGCTTGTCGCCCGGAATTCCCCACAGGAATTGCACCTGGTGCAGGTCGGGGAGCTTCAGATTGGCCTCGCCGCCCGTGGTCTCATCGGCCACAGCCGTTCCGGCGCTCATCAGCATCCACAGCAGCGTCGAGCCCGCCGCGAAGAGCTTCGCTAGGCGGGACACAACCCTGCTTTCACCCGTCCCTCGGGCAGTTGCGAATCTGGTGCGCATCAGTAATCCTCCATCCTTTAATTTCATAAGAGATTTTTCAGGCGATCTTCTGGGGAACGGTCTCGCTCTACCGCCACATAGGGTTGTCGACCGGCCCGCGTCCGCAAGTCCACCGTCCCAGTCACGAGCGGCGCCCTTCCCCCTGGAGGAAAGCTCCCTGAACGGGAGCCCGTACTTGCAAGAAGTCTCAGCTAGATAGCTAGCTTTTGTAACAGGATTCGCGGTTTTCGTCAAGAAAGGCTATTAGGCCACGGCGTGCGGTCTGAGCGCCAGGCCGGACGGGGGCCGACAGCCTTTCCCGGATGCTGAGACGTTGCAAGTCGCCTGCCATGTGCATGTTAGACTTGGTCGGTGGGAAAGAGAGTCATTTCGCCCGGTGGGACGCTCGACGGGGTTATTGAGCTGCCCGGAGACAAGTCCATCTCGCACCGCTATGCCATTCTGGCGGCTCTGGCAGAGGGTACTAGCGAGATAGTGAACTACGCCTCGGCTGCGGATTGCCGCAGTACGCTTGAATGCCTGCGCGGCTTGGGGATCGCGATTGATTCCGGTGAAGGTCGCGTCCGCATTGCGGGTAAAGGCCTGGACGGACTCAAAGGGCCGCGCCGGGCGCTCGACGCTGAAAACTCGGGCTCGACGATGCGTATGCTAGCAGGCGTTCTTGCGGGGCAGCGCTTCAAGTCGAAAATTACAGGCGATGGTTCGCTGCGCAAGCGCCCCATGCGGCGCGTGATCGAGCCGTTGAGGCAGATGGGCGCGGAAATCCGCAGCCAGGAAGGCGACCGCGCACCGCTTGAGATTCGCGGTGGTCGGTTGCATGCAATCGACTACACGCCGCCGACTCCCAGCGCGCAGGTGAAATCGGCGGTCCTGCTGGCGGGCCTGTATGCCGACGGAATCACGACCGCGCGGGAATCCATCCACACCCGAGATCACACCGAAGTCGCGCTGCGAGAGTTTGGCGCGGTCATTGAAGGCAGCCGCGGTGCGATTCAAATTCATCCCCGGCCGAAGCTCACCGCGCGACAGCTCGCAGTGCCTAGTGATCTTTCAACCGCGGTCTTCCTGATCGGTGCGACCCTGGTACTGCCCGGGTCCTCGTTGATGCTTCACAACGTCGGCCTTAACCCCACCAGGGCCCGCGTGCTCGATTTCTTCAATTCGATCGGCGCATCTGTCCGCGTCGCTACCGTGCAGATGCGCCATGGGGAGCTGGTCGGCGATGTTTCGGTGCGCCACGCGCCAATCGAGGGCGGCACAATCTCCGGCTCGCAGGTCGCCGAAATGATCGACGAGCTGCCCATGCTCGCCGCGCTTGGCCCTTTCACCGAGAAGGGAATCGAGATTCATGACGCGCAAGAACTGCGCGTCAAGGAAAGCGACCGCATCGCGGCACTGGCCGAAGGTTTGCGGCAGATGGGCGCGCATGTCGAGGAGTTTCCCGACGGCCTGCGGGTCCAGGGGCGCTCGGCAGGGAAGTTGCGCGGCGCAACCGTAGATCCGCGCGGCGATCATCGCATCGCGATGGCGCTTGCGGTCGCAGCACTCGGGGCCGAAGGCGATACGACCATCCGCGATGCCGAGTGCGTCGCCGTTTCTTTCCCCGAGTTCTTCTCGACCTTGGATCGCCTGCGGGGATCGGAGAACAAGTAGCCGAACGCGGGCTGCCCGCACGGCTCGGTCCTGCCGATCAGGAAGATTTGTGAAGCGAGATCGTACCGTAGCTGGTGGTGATGGTGATTCGAGGAACCGGTGCACCGGACCTGCTTCCGAACTCGCCGTCAAGTCGCCCGTCTTTTTCCTCGCCTGCGGTCTTCAGTGCCGGATCCTGGAACTCACTGTCCACTTCTCCTGACCGCGACAGAGCGGAAATCTGAAACGCCGATCTCGCCGGCAGCGTGAGGTCGACTTCCCCGGTTTCATTGGTGATGTTGAGCGCTGCGCGCGGGGGGCTTGCGTATACGACTTTGACGTCGCCGTGTGAATCAACAATGTCGAGCTGCCCGGCGACGTTTTCTGCGTCGATGTCTTTGTTGTGCGTCTGGATGTTTGAGAGCCCCCCGACATCGGACAACTGGATGTCGCCTGAATCCATTTCCAGCCGTCCGGTCAACTGCACAATCGTCAGCTCAGCCCACGGCGACGAGACCCGGGTTGTTCCTTTTACCTTCCGGACGGTGGTCGATCCTACAAAGGGGCCATCAAGAGTGGCGTTTCCAGCGACCTCACCAATTTCCACATCGTCACCGCGACCTTTCAGAGTCACGCTCCCGGCGACTCCGGTAATCTGGACGTCGCCCTTCTGCAGCTGCGCGGTGACATCGGAACCCGCGTCGTGGATTTCGATGTCCCCATTCTCGGTGCGCGCGTCGACGGCTCCAGCGATTGCCGACGCGCTGATATCGCCGCGGGGCGTGTGCAGCGTCACGCTTGCCGTTTTCGGCAGCTGCACGTCGAGATCAGCCTCCACTGGGTCGTGCGAATCGCTCTGGTGCGCAGGGTGGATCCTGTAGCCATCGCCCGCCTGCTCGATCACAACCTGAACATCCTTCATCCGTTCGTCGGCTGCCGATTCGCTGTCTCCGTCTGCGGATTCGTTCACGCTGACTCTCAGGTCGTTTCCCGCGGTGCCATGCACGGTAATGTTGCCGCGTCCGGTTTCGATTGAAACGTGTGATCCTGCGGCAATCGACTGAGAGGCCAGCTCCCGGCTCTGGGAGTAGGACTGGTGAAACGGCGCGAGGTCTACATCCATGCCCGGGACGCGATCGCGAATCCAGTCTCGACAGACAAACGCAATCAAGACCAGGGCCAGCAGAACCAGAAGAGCGGCCTCTCCTCCGGAAAGCAACGGAGGGCGGAGCTGTCCGTTGCTTTGCGCCGCGAAGTGATCAATCAACTTGGCGATTCCCCATACGATGATCAGGAACGGCCAGTAGACTCGTGCCAGGTGGCCGATACCGAATGCGGGGTCGATGCGGTGCAGCAGGAAGATCAGGCCCAGCACAATCAGCAGCAGGCCGGGGAAAATCGATCTTCGTCTCTGTGGGGCGTCGGTCACGTATTCCTCAGGCCCCCGTATGCCCCGCGCCAGAAGCGGTCGACTGCAGCCATAGCACAATCCCGGCAATGATGAACAGGACCGGCCAGAGTTCCCTGAATCCGAGAGGCGTAAACCGCCCGAGCAGGAAGAGCGTCCCGATGGCGATCAACATCAGCGGTCCCATGAGTCCGCGCATGCGGCAGCGTGCGCAGCTACAATTCGGCTTGTTCAGGTCTGTCATGGCGCGCTCCCTATGAAGTCTTTCTCATCCGGTCGGTCAGAATCCACACTCCCAGCACGATCAGTCCGGCGGGCCATGCCTTGCTGAACCAGTCCCGCTCGAGTAGGTGGAAATTCGCGAGAAGAAACAACACGCCCAGGACGATCAGTACAATCGCGCCGGTTGGCTTGCGGGCCTGATCCTGGACCAGGTCAGGCGGTTGCGGCTGTCCCGACTGGCGCGCCTTGGCCACATGATAGGCTTCGATCGGCATGTAAAAGTAGAAACAGCCCAGCGCGATTCCCAGGAATGCGTCGAGCTCGCCCGGCAGATCGGAGGAAAGCGCCGCGATAATGCCTCCAAAGACGGCAACGTGAATCAGCGCTTTTACATACTCGCCGTTGTACACGGCGCCAAGGCCGGGGATGAACCCGAGTGCCAGAGCCGTGCCCGGGTGTGCACCGGTTCCGGCAGCCGCCTTCTGGGGCCCTGCTTGCGGTGGGGCAACGATGCTCGCCAGGCAATCCTCGCAATACAGCGCGCCGCGCACGTTCCGCGTGCACTCCGGGCAAAGCGGCCGTCCGCACTGCCGGCAATAGCCGGTGGCGTCTACCTCAGCATGTTGTGCACATTTCATAGGGGGCTCCTGGGCGCAAGGTCCAACGCACTTTCAGTCGTGTCGGTCGTCAATATCATGGCGAGTTCGGTGCCGCTATGGGCGCCGTGGCGGCTTGAGTGCGGAATCGTCTGCGACTTCTCGCGCGGCTCCGGCGACGGCCGCTGCGGCGCCTGTTCGGGTTGCGGCCGACCAGACGGCGCAGGCGTTGGCACCGGTATCGGCTCCGACATGCTTTCCGGCTGTGAGGTGAGTCGCGATTCAATTTCGTACACCACGCGCAGGTTGTTCACGAACTTTGCTCCGCGCGCGTAAGTCAGATGAACCTGGCGGTTTGCACCGCGAACCAGATTCCCGGGGCTCATGCTCGAGCGGGAGGCGGAGGACGCCGTGGCATGAAATACGATCACGAACGAGGCCGCTACGGTAACAATTCCCATCGCAAAGCGCGGTTGCCAGATCACCCCGACCCAATCGGACCACCTTGTAGCAACCGGCTTTTGTTTTCGCGGGGAGAGCGTAGCTTGCAGGATCTTTTCAGCAAGCAGCGGCGGCGCTTCCAAAGGCTCTATCCGTTGCATCCGGCTGACCAGCGCGCTCACCTGGGCGGCAAGTTTCGTGCAGGCCGCGCACCCGGCTGCGTGGGCGCCAAATGCCGCCGCTTCCCCGGGCAAAAGCGCGCCGTCGAGAAAGTCGCTCAGCCGTTCTTCCGTTTGTGTGCAGTTCCAGTCCATTGTTCTCAGGTCCTGTGTCTACGACGGACGCAATCCCATTGCGTCCAGGATTCGCGCAAGTTCAATGCGTCCCCGGTTGATTCTGGATTTGACCGTGCCTTCCGGGATCCCGAGCACGGCCCGGATTTCCCCGTAGTCCAGTCCCTGCAGGTCGCGCAGGATGACCGCTTCGCGCAGTTCCGGAGAAAGCCGGGTAAGTCCCTGCTGCAACTGTGCGCTCAGCTCGGAGGCCTGGGCCAAACTGTCCGGCGCTCGCGCCGAAGATGGCATTACCTCCAGCTGCCCGGTGGTGTCATCGATTGAATCCGTCATCCGGTCGCGGCGCGTCCTTCGGTAGTGGTCTACCAGCAAGTTGCGCGTCACGCTGGCGAGCCAAGTAGGAAACGCGCCCTGTGAAGACTGGTAGCTCCCCAGAGTGCGGAAGATGCGCAGAAAGACCTCCTGGGTCAAGTCCTCGGCGGAGGCCGGATTGCCCGTAAACCGGTAGCAGAGGTTAAATACCCGCCGGGTGTGCCGCCGCACAAGTTCCTCCCAGGAAGGCCCGTCGCCCCGGAGACAGAGTTCGACCAGTTGGGCGTCGGGCTCCAATCGTTCCTAGCCTCGCGAACCGCATGACATACTGGCCTCACCGTATGGAACGCAAATCTGACCCGAAAAGTTCCATGTCGCCCGGCATCTTAGGCGTATTGACGCAGCAAACACAACAGCGGGTTACCTTCGGACGAGCCTCGGCATCTAACTTTCGTAGGGCAGGCACTCGTGTTCGCAACTCCGGCGAGCGAGCGCCGGTGGTTTAGGTGGATGGAAAATTCGTGAGGGAAGAGAACACTTTTGAACCGACCCCTATTCATCGCGCTCCTACTCTCGGGCTGGCTCTCGGTCTCAGGCCCGGCTCGGGCAGACGTGGGTATCATTCTCAATGAATCCCTCGACACCAGCGTCGCGCGAATCACCGGTTCGGGCCATAGCGCCGTATATCTGTCGCGCATCTGCCCCGACTCCCCGGTAAAGCTGCGTCTGTGCGGGCCGCACGAGCAGGGTTCGGTGATCAGCAATTACACGACTCTGGGTGAAGATAAGCCCTTCGAATGGAACATCGTACCCTTGAGCGTTTTCGTCTACGGCGTGAGTGACCCTCGAAGCCGGCCTCTGTTTACATCGTGGAAGATCAAGGCCGCGCTGGAGGAAAACTACCGTGAGAAAACCCTGAGCGACTACTGCACCGGGCACACCTGCATGACAAGTGGCAAGGCGGAATGGCGCGAGATGGTCAGCGCCTCCTCCGAGCGGACCCTGTACATATTGATTGTTTCGACGACGTTTGAGCAGGACCAGGCCCTGATCGAAAAATTCAACGATGCGCCCAACGTCAATCACTTCAATGGAGCCACGCGCAATTGCGCGGACTTCACGCGGAACCTGATCGACACCTACTTTCCCCACGCAGCTCATCGCGACGTCGTAAATGATTTCGGCATGACCAGTCCCAAGGCCGTGGCGCGTTCGTTTGCACACTACGCCCACGACCGGCCTGAAGCTCAGTATCACGTCCTTCATTTCGCGCAGTTGCCCGGAACGATCAAGCGCAGCACCGAATGCCGCGACGGTACCGAGCAGCTCTATCACTCAAAGAAGCTGCTGATTCCCATGGCGTTTTTTGCCTGGCACGAGCTTCCGGTAGCAGTTGGCTCCTATGTGCTCACGGGTCGCTTCAACCCCGAGCACGAGTTTGAGAGCCACGCCACGGTTCGCCAGGGAGAGCTCGGCCACCAGATCGAAGTCGCCAAGGGCAGCGATCCCGACGATCCGCAGGTCCCCAAACTTGAAGTCGCGATGCGACAGGAGCGTGTGGGCGTGGTGGGCAACCAGAACCAGTGGGATTCCTACCGCGAACAGTTTGATTCGATTCTCGCCGAGGCGATTGACAACCACACGATCGCAAGCCGCGAGTCTCTGGGCCGCGACGTGAAAGACCTCAGCGAGAATGGAAGGCCGTATCTGGATGCGGACGGCCAACTTTGGCTGGAGATCGACCGCGACGGGGGGGCAACTCAGGTCGGCTTGAGCGCCGATAACCTGCTCTCGCCCGGCTCGGATCGCGCGATTGCCTACAAGCTGATGCTCGCACACGTTGCCGAGACTCTCAGGAGCCCCGCGCGTCAGCGCGAAAGCATGCCTGAATTCATGGAGGCATGGAGCCTGATGCAACGGGCGCGGCCGGACGACGATGAGAAAACGGCCCAAGCCATCGGACGTTAACGCGGACCGGTCTTGTATCCGGCGCACGTAAGGACGGGCAGCCGCGGATATTTCGGATAACCTGGATCACTCAAGGATAATCCGCACAGGTAGAAAAGCTCCGCACCTTTCGCTTTAACCCGCCGGCAGTGCGCGCAATCGGCGCACAGCCCCACACGTTCGCACTTGGCTGAGCGGTTCTCGACCGACAGGTCACGAACTCGTTTTGCCGGTGGGCCAGCTTCGCCGCGCTTGTTCATCCCGCGAGAATATCACCCCGGCCTGGTGACTTGGGAAAGCTTGTCCCGCTGCTTCCCGGGCGGCTCGCCGTTTGCGGCCGATCGCTGTCCTCCTTGACACCCTTGAAAGCTTGCTGCTACGGTTCCAATCGAATGCTCAGCAAATCGCGTCGGTACCTGCTGCTCCTGCTCGCCGTTGGAGTTCTGGGCTATTTCCTCTATAAGTTCCGCAATTCCATCACGCTTGAGGGATTTCGCTGGCAAATGGTGCTTCGCTCGATCCGCCAGGCGCGCATTTCCCTGCTGGTGCTGTCACTTGCGGCCATTTACGTCTGCTACGCGCTTCGTGCGGTGCGCTGGATACGATTTTGCCGGTGGCTCGGTGCCATGCGCTTCTGGGATGTCTATGGCGCGACGCTTGCGGGCTTTACCTGCACGTTTCTTCTCGGTCGCGCCGGGGAACCGATTCGGCCCGTGCTGATTGCACGCAAGAGTTCGCTATCGATGCCGGGTATGTTTGGCGTGTATGTGCTGGAGCGCGTGTTCGACATGGCGGCGACAGCGGTTCTCGCGGTCCTGGCGCTGTTGCTGTTTGAACGAAAGGGAGTGTCCGGCGCCGGCAACGACATGTTGCTGAGGGTCGCGCGCTCGGCCGGCGTCCTGCTGCTGCTGGGTCTTGTAGGCATCATCGCGTTCCTGATTCATTTTCGATATCACGGTGCCGAGTGGCTCGCGGAAAAACTGAAGCGCCCGAAGTGGCGCACAGGCTGGCGCGAGAAGGTAGCGGCGCTGCTGGAAGGGTTCAGCGACGGATTAAGGGGTGTCCGCAGCTGGAGCGACCTCGGTGCGCTCGCCGGATATACTGCGGCGCACTGGCTGCTGGTCGTCTTCATTTATTTGTGGGTGGCACACGCCTTCGGCGGCGAACTTGCGAGCCTCGGTTTTGCGGGCGCGACCCTGGTGCTCGCCTTCACCATGGTTGGCTCGGCGGCGCAGCTGCCTGGCGTCGGCGGAGGCTCGCAGCTGGCCACTTTCCTTGTCTTCACGCTGATCTTTGGAGTAGAAAAGGAACCGGCGGCGATCGCGACGGTGGTGCTTTGGCTGATCAGTTTCGCGGGGTGCTCGCTGGTCGGATTGCCGCTACTCCTGCGGGAGGGATGGTCGATGGGAGAACTGCGCCAATTGGCGCGCACCCAGAAGCAGACTGAAGAGGCACTGCTGCTGGCCGAGGCCGAGCAGGGCGGGCAGGCGCTTGCCGGCTCCAAGGAGAAGCCAGAGTGAAGTGCCCGTTTTGCGCGCACCTGGATGACAAGGTAATCGACTCGCGCGAGGGTCGCGCCGGCGATCTGATTCGCCGTCGCCGGGAGTGCCTGAAGTGCAGCCGTCGCTTTACCACCTATGAACGCATCGACGAAATTCCCTACATGGTCATCAAGAAGGATGGCCGCCGGGAAAAATTCGATCGCCAGAAGATCTTGCAGGGACTGCTGAAGGCCTGCGAAAAACGGCCCGTGCCGGTGGGCAAGCTTGAAACCATCGTAGATGAAGCCGAGGCTTTTGTGAGCGAAGCGGCAGATCGCGAGCGCACGACCACCGAGATCGGCGGACTCCTGATGAGCCACTTGAAAAAACTCGACAAGGTGGCCTATGTCCGCTTTGCGTCCGTCTACCTGGATTTCAAAGACGTAAAGGAATTCATGGATGAGCTGAAGGGCCTGCTGAAGGACCGCGCAAAGAAATAAGATCGCTACGCCTGCCACACTCCGGCCGCAAACGTTTTCACCATGCGAAAACCCAGATGTTCGTACAGCTCGACTGCGCGCTTGTTGATGGTCGTGACCGTCAGAGACAACGACTTGTAATTCCGCCTTCGCAGCGCCTGAATCGAGTGCTCCATCAACTGTCGGCCGATGCCGCTGCCCTGATATCCCGGCATGACGCAAACCTGCGTCGTGTGGCCCACGCCGTCTGCGACCGTTGAGGTGAGAATCATTGCGACCGGTCGGTCTCCGGTCGCAGGCCTCACCAGGAAGGAAGCCTCGGGCAGGAATTGGCCGCATCCGGGCAAGAGCACGATATTGCGCAGGAATCGCAGGCTGCCTGCCTCGCTGCAATACTGGTCGTTGATCTGCCCGTCGACGTGGTTCGCGTAGGCAAGCTGAATCAGCCGCGCGGCGGATTCAAAGGCCCGATCGTTCCACGGCTCGATGCGCAATCCCATCGAAGACGGCTTGTTCGTGAGCTTCGTTTTGTCAAGCGACAGCAGCATGAACTGGCGAGCGTGGAGCCGAAAATGTTGCGAGAGAAATGCGGGATCCAGCTCCGTTCCGAACGGCATTAACTGCGCCTCGATCCGCTCCAGGCGCGGTGTCGCTCGTAGCGCACCCAGCATTTCATTCAAGAGGCGTTGAGTGATAGGGCCCTGCGAATACTGCGAGGAGACGAACAGTCCGCCGATCAGTCCCTTGTGATCCTCGAGGACATAGAACCCGTAGCCCGCAGGCCGGCCGTCTTCCAGCGCGGCGTATCCGCCCAGCGCGCGGGAGTCGATGAACTTTCGCACCAGATCAATCGACGGACGATAGTCCCATTGCAACTCGTCCCGCCAGCGGTCGGTCTCCTCCCGAAACAGGCCCTCAAGCGACCTCGAGTGGAGCTGCCGTAGGTCGACAATCTGCATAGAAGCCAAGCACAAACCCCCGGTGGCATTATAACTTCGGGCCGCGCCAGAACCCAACCGCTCCCGTTTGGAACACGACAGGCCTGGTCGGGCCAAGCTCCCGCAAAAAATGTGCTAACATCCGTTCGCTGAGGCGCGTAGGCTGGAGCGCCTGCGCTTAGATGGCCGTCCTTTCCGAGCTCCGCTATCCCAGAACGCGTCTCGCCAAGGTTTTCTCCGGATTCCTGGCGCTGCTGCTGTTCGCTATTATTTCGGTTTCAACGATTTCGGGGTTTCTGCTCTATCAGACTCTTCGCCCGGCCCGGAATCCCGCCTCTTTCGACTTGAGCGTGATGATGGGTCATCCCGCTACCTTTGCATTTACTGTCGCGGGCGGAGCCCAGCGCGAGGGCTGGCTGTTTCCCGGTTTGCGCGGCGCACCGACCGTGGTGGTGTGCCACGGATACCTGTCGCAGCGCGCCGACGTGCTGACCCTGGTCACCGCCCTGCAGGACCACCAATTCAACGTTTTCCTGTTTGATTTTGCCGGACACGGTACGAGTCCGGGGCGAACCACGCTCGGGTATCGGGAGACCGATGAGTTGCGCGCCGCCGTACAGGCGCTGTCATCGCGGGACGATGTGGACCCTCAAAATTTCGGCCTCTGGGGAGTGGACATGGGGGGCTACGCGGCGCTCGAGGTGGCGGAAACCGACCCGCGCATCAAGGCACTTGCCGTGGACGACGCCTATGATGATCCTCGCGTCATGCTGCAGATTCAGGTGAAAAAGTCCGGCCTGAACTCGCTGCCCGGAGTGCTGCGCTTTACCGATTTTGGATTCCGGATGATGAACTATTCCTATCGGAACCAGCCTCCCGTGTCAGCGCGTCTTTCAAGCACGCGCGGAATCCCTAAATTGTTCGTGCAAGCCGACGATCGGACCGCGCTTTCCGAGGAAACCCTGCGCCTGTTCGCCAAGGCTCCGGATCCAAAACAGGCTCTGCGCGACCGACTGAGCTACCGCGATATGAACGATGACGACCGCAAGAGCTACGAAAGCCAGATTGTCAATTTCTTCCTGCAGAATATTCCGCCAAGTTCCAGTCGTTAACGCACGCTCGGAAGCGGGCCGATGGGAACGTAGACCAGTCCCGGATGCAGTTGCTCCAGATCTCCCGCGAATCGTCCGAGCTTCCGGATTTCATCCAGGCCATCGGGCGTGGTCAGCACCAGAGCCGGGGTTGGGTCGTCCGAGGACCACTGGGGAAGCTCGCGGTGGAAATAGAAATCCAGACCAAAAACCCAACTGCGGTTCAACCGGTAGGTGAAAATTCGGTCCGGACGCTGGTCATTACGCATGAATTCCGCGTGAGCCCGCGCCGAGTAGAAAGGATCGATCACCGGGAGTACGCCCAAACTTGCGATCTCGACATTTGCGGCCAGACACCACGCCAGGACCGGAACCGCGATCGCGGGCCGCCGGTAGAAGACCACCGCAACCATGATGAGCACCGCAAGACCGAGACCCGCAAGCGGAGTAAACCGCATGATCGCTAGATGAATCGATGTGTGGCCCGGACCGAACTGCCGCCCGGCCAACCGGTGCGCCCCATGCACGCCCGCGGCTATCACCAGGAGCCCGATTACGGCCAGCAATTTCACGGCCGCGCCAGCAAGCGCGGCGCCGCGGCTCAACATACGTGTCGCGCCAATCGCGCACAACAGTGCCAGCGGAGCAATGGCCGGCAGCGCGTATCCGGGCAACTTGGACTGCGAAAGGCTGAAGAAGAGAACCGGGAAAACCGCCCAGCAGGCAAAGAAGAACCCGGGGGAGTCGGACCAAGACCTGTCGCGCCAGAGCCGTACTCCTTGTTGTGCAACCGGCCAGAGCAAAACTGTCCATGGAAGCAGCGCAATCAAAACGATCGGGCCGAAATACCAGAACGGCTGGCGGTGCTGAAACAGCGGCGTTGCGTATCTCTCTACATTGTGTTGCCACAGAAAAACATGCAGAAAATCCGGGTTGCGAACCGCGCACAGGACGTACCAGGGAAGCGCGACGATTGCAAACGCAGCAATCGCCAGGGGATGAGCCAGGCGAAATGCCTGACGCCACTGCCTGGTCGCAAGCGCCCATAGGCCCATCGCGCCACCTGCCAGCACGATAGCCGCGGGACCCTTTGCGAGGACACCCAGGCCGAGAAAGGCGCCGAACAACACCAGCGGCCCGAGGTCTGGCTGTCGACCGCTTGGCTCAAGCACGGAGACGGGCAACGCACGTGCCTTGCGCAGCACGCTTGCGGCGCTCGCCATCGCAAGTGCGATCGAGGCGCTGAAAAGCATGTCCGGAGTGGCTGCACGCGCAAATCCGATCGCCGCGACGCTGGTTGAGAAAAGCAGGGGTGCAAGCAACACCGGGCTTGAGAGCAGCTCCGCCTCAGGGCCGTAGTGCTTCTTCGCAAGCCAGGCGATCGCCAGCGCTGCCGCGAATGCCGCGCACGCCGATGGCAGCCTCGCCGCCCACTCTGCGGAAAAGTGCAGCAGGAATCCCGTTGCCGCGAACCAGTAGTAGAGAACGGGTTTCTCAAACCAGGGTTGGCCGTACAGCCGCGGCGTGACCCAGTCACCGCTCTCGGCCATGGCCCGCGCGATCCATGCGTAGCGCGGCTCATCGGGGCCGACCAGGCCAAGGGCTCCGAGACTGCCGAAAAGACTCGTAGCGATCGCGGCCGCAGAGATCCATAGCGGCCAGCGCGACGCGCGTCCTACGCTTGTGCCAATTTCGCTCACGGCGCGCAAGAGTCTAGCATCGGCCGATTCAATTTGAACTTGCTAACCGTATAATGGCGGCGATGCGGGAATCGATCGAGTATGCCGCGGCGTGGACGGGACTGAAATTGATGGGACTGCTGCCAAGACCCGTTGCGAGATTTGTAGGAGCCAGTTTTGCTGCCGCTGCTTATGCGGTGCGAACACCGCTGCGCCGTTCGGCGATGTTCAACCTCCGGCTCGCATTTCCGGAGTGGACCGACGCCGAGCGCCGGCGCGTGATCCGGGGGATGATCCAGCAGGTGGGCTGGATGGCCGGCGAGTTCTCCCAGTTCCCGAAATATACGCCGGAGCGAATCGAACAGATCGTAATTGTCGACGGATTCGAGCATTTCGACGCGGCGCGCCGCCGGGGTAAGGGAGTCCTGTTTCTCACCGGCCATATGAGCGCCTGGGAACTGGCCCCGTTTGCCCAGGCCCTGTACGGGCACCCGTTGCATTTCCTGGTTCGTCCCATCGCCAATAAACGCGTGGACGCGTTGATCAACGGCTACCGTTGCCGGACCGGCAACCAGCCGATCGAAAAGAACCGCTCGGCGCGCGCCATCCTGAAAGTGCTAGGCAAAGGCGGCACGGTCGGCGTCTTGGCCGATCACAACACGGATATTGAAGAAAGCGTGTTCGTCAATTTCTTCGGCGTGCCGGCTTCGACCACGTCGGGCCTGGCCCGGATTGCTCTGCGCACCGACGCCGCCGTGGTACCGGGATTTCTTGCCTGGGACGCAGGTCGCCGGAAATATCGCCTGCGGTTTGAGGCCCCGGTCGAACTTCTGCGGACGGCGAGCGAGGAATCCGACGTCATCGAGAACACGGCGCGTTTCACGCGCGTCATCGAGAACTTTATCCGCGAGCATCCTGCCCAGTGGCTATGGGTTCACAAGCGGTGGAAAACCCGACCACACGGCGAGAAGCCGCTCTATCCCTTTTGACGGAGGCCGCGGGCGGGCCGCCAGATTCCGGGTCTTCGTTTTTCGCTGCAAGACATGAGAGGAAACCATGATTCGCACTGCGGGTGAACTTGCGAAGTATTTGGGCGCCACTATCGTCGGGGACTCGACCACCGAAATCACAGGCCTCGCCGGACCTGAACGCGCCCGTGCAGGGGATCTGATTTACCTGGACTCGCCGCGCCACCAGGAGAGGGCTGCAAAATCGGCCGCAAGGTGCCTGATTGCCAGGGCTGGCATCCGGCTTGTCGGGAAAACGATTCTCGAAGTGAGTGACCCGAAGTTTGCTTTTGCGAAGGCGGCCGGGTGGGTGTTGCCGGAACCGGCGCCGGGAGCCGCAATACACCCGACTGCCATCGTTGCTCCCGAAGCGAAGCTAGGCGCGCGAGTCTGGATCGGCCCCTACGTGGTGGTCGAACAGGGTGCCGAAGTCGGTTCTGGAACAGTGATTGAGGCGTATTGCTTCCTGGGTCGGGGAGCGCGCGTCGGCGAGAACTGCAGACTGCATCCGCGCGTCACTCTGTACGCGGGTTCGCTCCTTGGCCAGCGCGTCGAAGTCCATTCCGGCGCAGTCATAGGCAGCGACGGATTCGGCTACGTCTTCGGTGAGGGCCGTTACTGGAAATTCCCCCAAATCGGGAGCGTTGAGATCGGCGACGACGTGGAAATCGGTGCGAACGCAACGATTGATCGAGGTTCGCTCGACATCACTGCGATCGCAAACGGAGTAAAAATCGATAATCTGGTTCAGGTGGCCCACAACGTTCGTATCGGCGAGCATTCGGTACTGGCGGCGCAGACCGGTGTCTCCGGCAGCTGTACGATTGGCAAACGCGTCGTCATAGGAGGCCAAGTCGGAATAGCGGACCACGCTCAAATCGAGGATGAGGCCGTCCTGGGCGCCCAGGCGGGGATCCTGACAGGAAAAACGATTCGCCGCGGCCAGACAGTCTGGGGGACTCCGGCGCGCCCACTTGAAAAACTCAAGAAGCAATATGCTGCGCTTGCCCATCTCCCGGCGCTCATCGAAAGCGTACGCCGGCTCGAACAAGACAAGCAAAGCCGATAGCCCCGAAGCGCGGCCGGGTTGGGTCTTGATTTGATTTCCTGGGTACTTCAGAGGTAGCCTCACGTCGGTACGTTCCCGGGATCGGACAGCAGGCGTTAGCCAGGGAGGCGCACATGGCGCTGATTCCCCCAGAGATTCAGGCGCATTATCTGCAAGGCCGGGAGTCGGAGCGGCTCTCGAACCAGTGGGGTGAACTTGAGCGCATTAGGACCCAATCAATCCTGGCCCGGAATTTACCATCGGAGCCGGCTGTTGTTCTTGACGTAGGTGGCGGGGCGGGAGCCTACGCCATTCCGCTTTCCCAGCAGGGATACGAAGTGCACCTGGTCGATCCGGTAGAACTTCATTTGGAGCAAGCGAGGTCGTTCGGGGAGAGCGCGGGAGTCAGATTAGCTTCGATCACGCAAGGGGAAGCCCGCGAGCTGAATTTCGCGGCCGGTAGTGCCGATGCGGTCCTTTTGTTGGGTCCGTTGTACCACTTGGCGGAGCGGGCGGACCGCCTGCAGGCGCTCGATGAAGCGCGGCGCGTCCTGAAACCGAATGGCGTTCTGTTCGCAGCTTCGATCTCGCGGTTCGCCTCGCTGATCGACGGGCTGTCCCGGGGCTTCTTCCACGACCCGGAGTTCCGCAAAATCGTCGAAGCGGATTTGGCGCGCGGTCTGCATCTGAATCCGACCAGCGAGCACGCCTATTTCACGACCGCTTATTTTCACCGCCCCGAGGAGTTCGCTGCCGAAGTACGTGGCGCCGGGTTCGGCGATGTGCAAATACTGGCGATTGAAGGGCCGGCCTGGAGCACCGCTCTGTTCCGTGAGATCTGGGATGACACAGCACAGCGACAGAAGCTTCTGGAGTTTCTGACCCTGATTGAGCGCGAGCCTTCCATTCAAGGTGCAAGCGCCCACGTGATGGCGGTAGCGCGTCGCCAAGATTAGAATCCTGCCCGCGGCCGCGTGATCGGGCGAGAGACGTTGAGACCCTATCCGCCCCGCCTTCGTGTTCCATTCGCCACCTGGCTGGGTCGGCCGGTCTTCCTGGCTTACGGCGAAACAGTCTCAGGCAGCCAGAAGGAGGGGTCCCGCCATCCTAAGTCGTGTGTTCTTAGGGAGAAATGCAGGCGCGTTTTCAGTTGACCCCGGCCTGGATACACACGATAATGATGCCGACTTACCCCGTAACTACCTGCATTACCGGGAGATTGGGGATTCTTCCGGCTTTTCCGGCCACGCGATATACGGGTCCCAAGGTTGTTTGTGACAGGAAATGTCCGAGGGGTTGATGGCTCCAGAAGCTAGGCTGCGAGTGGAACTCCCGAACGGTGGCGCAACACATGGCGCCGCGATCGCTACTCGCCGAACCGCGGAGTCGCCGGTCGAGCAAGCGGTCAGCCGGACCGTGAAATGGATGCTTTCGGCGCAAAGCCAGGAAGGTTACTGGTGGGGCGAGCTGGAGGCCGACACCACTCTTGAATCCGATTACATCCTCTACCTGCATATTCTTGGCGACCTGGAATCCGCCAAGACCCGCAAGCTTGCCAAGTACATTCGCGACCGGCAGCTCCCTGATGGCGGATGGAATATTTTCTATGGCGGTCCTGCCGAGCTGAACGCGACCGTAAAGGCGTGGGTCGGGCTGCGGTTGGCCGGAGATGCTGCAAACTCCCCTCATCTTGAGCGGGCTCGCGCCAAGATTCACGAACTCGGCGGGCTGGAGGCGACAAACTCCTACACGCGGTTCTACCTCGCGATGGTCGGCGCAATTGATTGGAGCTTTGTTCCGGCGATTCCTCCCGAATTGATGCTCCTGCCGGATTGGTTTCCGATCAACTTGTATGAAATGTCCTCGTGGACCCGCGGTATCGTGATTCCGCTTGCGATTGTCTATGCGTATAAGCCTAACTGGAGCCTTCCGGCAGGCGTCACGGTCGATGAACTTTTCCGTCATCCAGGCGCCCGGCCGCCCTCACTGGATTGGGACCGGCGCGTCGTTTCCTGGAAGAATGTGTTCCTGGCCCTGGGGCGCGCCGTGAAAGTCTACGAGAAGCTTTCCTGGCTTCCGTTCCGCAAACTCTCGCTGTCGCTTGCGCGCAACTGGATGCTCGAGCGCCTGGAGCGCAGCGAAGGACTCGGCACAATCTATCCCGCCATGATGAATTCGATTTTCGCGCTGGCTGCCGAGAACGGCGATACGGCGGATCCGCTTCTTGCGCGCGAAATCAGTTTCCTGTCTCGTTACGAAATCGAGGAAGCCGATACGCTGCGCGTCCAGCCCTGCATTTCGCCATTGTGGGACACGGCTATTGCCATGGTCTCGCTCGAAGAGGCCGGGCTTGACCCCTCGCATCCGGCGCTGCTTGCCGCCTCACGATGGCTGGTGGACAACCAGATCCTCGGACCCGGCGATTGGCAGGTGAAGAATCGCGACGCAGAGCCGGGCGGCTGGGCGTTTGAATTCCGCAACGATTACTATCCCGACGTGGACGACACCGCATTCGTTCTGATGGCGCTGGGCCGCGTCGAGGACCCTGAGCCGGTCCGCTTGCGTGCCTCGATTCGCCGGGGCCTCGCCTGGCTGGTGAGCATGCAGAATGAAGACGGCGGCTGGGGCGCGTTTGATCACGAAAACAATCTCGATTTCCTTAACCACATCCCCTTTGCGGACCACAACGCGATGCTGGATCCTTCAACGGCAGACGTTACGGCCCGCGCGATCGAGTGTCTGGGGCAGATGGGGTGGCCTGCGACGCATTCGGTGGTTGAACGCGCGGCCGCATTCGTTCGCCACGAACAGTGTGCCGATGGCTCCTGGTTCGGACGTTGGGGCGTAAACTACGTCTACGGGACCTCTGGCGTGTTGCGGGCGTTTGAAACCCTGGGGCTCGGATCGGTTCCCGAATCCAAGCGGGCCGCTGAATGGCTTCGTTCGGTGCAGAATTCCGACGGCGGATTCGGAGAATCCATCCTGTCCTACTACGATCCCGCGCTGAAAGCGAAAGGGAAGAGCACAGCCTCGCAAACCGCCTGGGGTCTGATTGGGCTTCTTGCCGTGGTGGGCGCGAATGATCCTGCGGTGGAACGCGCGGTTTCCTGGCTCATTTCGCATCAGAACGACGACGGAACCTGGGACGAACCGGAATTCACGGGCACGGGTTTCCCGAAGGTGTTCTATCTGAAATACCACCTGTATCGAAATTCTTTTCCGCTCTATGCGCTGGCGCGCTACGATAATTTGCGTCAGGGCCGGCGGAAATATATCGGCGTGCAGATTGGCGCCGATGATATACAACCAGCCAACGGGCATTGATGGGACAGGCCAAAGAGGCTTTCCGCATTCTATGACCACGCTCGTCACGGGCGCTACCGGCTTCCTCGGAAGCCACGTTGCCCGCCAACTTGTCACCGCAGGTGATTCTGTCCGCGTCTTGGTTCGCAGTACCAGCAATCTGCAGGCGCTCGACGGCCTC
>Ga0209624_10000547_pt1 | contig 33035 bp, 26 predicted proteins | sample JacPinW_OM2H0_O1_FD_188565 | JGI IMG/M metagenome (GOLD analysis project Ga0209624, IMG submission 188565) | Forest soil microbial communities from Algoma, Ontario, Canada - Jack Pine, Ontario site 1_JW_OM2H0_O1 (SPAdes) (version 2) | ecosystem: Environmental > Terrestrial > Soil > Boreal...
CACCTATCGGCTTGAGTCCTACGTGCTGCTGGAGCTCTCCGCCGCCATTCTCGCGGCACTCGTATTGGCCCGTGGCAGTTCGTGGAGGGTGCGCGCCTGGAGGTGGATGGCACTGCCGGTATGCGTCGTGTCGTTGCTCGGAGCGATCCAACAGATCAGGGCCTACCCCTACCCTGGGGTGGATCGCTACGACGCGCTGAAGTCGTATGCGGAATTCCCCAACGCCGGCAAAGAGGCGTACCAGAACGCCACCGGGACGGTCTTCAACGGCCGAGCTCTGCCGACGCTCGTCATCCCGCTCAGCAAGATCCACGCAAATCGTGCGTCGGTCGTTGTGCGCGCGCGTCCGGGAACGCTCGCGGCCACCAACATCGCCGCAGGTGCCGACCTGATCAGCGTCACCGGTGCTCAGCCCGTCGGGATCGATTCGCTGACCGGCCAGATGGTGCTCCGAATTGGCTCCGCGGGCGGCGCCGCAACCACCGCCACAAGCGACGCAAGGGGATCGACGGGGCCGGTCGCGCTGCACACGATCTCCGTGAGCACAGGCAAAAGTCTGCCGATCGTGCTCGGGCGCCTGCTGTCGCTCGGCGCGCTTGCGGCGCTCGCCTCGGAGCTGGCACTCGTGCCGCTTGTACGCCTGCTAGCCAGATGGATACGCATCCGTCGTGTTCCTCAGCAGGCATCCGATAGCAAGGCGGACGCCAAGCTGACGGAGTCCAACGTCTAGGCACTGCTCACGGTGATGCGCAGGACGAGCCCGTCGATCGTCGTCTGCTCCGTGTAGATGCCGTCGCGCCCCGCACTCACCGCATCGACCGCGCCAAGCGCCACCGCGAGTGTCTCCTGTGCGATGTAGTCGCGGTGGGCTTGCGCTGCCGCTACCAGCGCCGCATCGCCATCAAGCGCCAGTTCGATGCGGTCCTCCACCCGTAGGCCCGCGCTCTTGCGCGCGTTCTGCACTGCATGCACGATCTCCCGCGCATGGCCCTCGCGGCGCAGATTCTCGTCGATCGTCAGATCCAGCGCCACCGCGTGCGCGCCCTCCCGCTCCACGCTGTAGCCGTCCGGAGCCCGCATGCTCAGCAGCAGGTCCTCAGCTGTGAGCGTGTGCTCACGCCCAGCCACCCAGATGCCAACCTGGCCGCCGTCGCGCAGCGTTGCCGCCACGTGCGCCGGCTCGAGCGCTGCGATCGCTTCAGCCACCAGCGGCATCTCCTTGCCAAACAGTGGACCAAGCGTGCGGTAGTTGGGCTTGATCTCATAGCTGCCCAGCTCGTCCGCTGCCGCCACAAACCGCACCGCCCGTACGTTCAGCTCCTCGCGCACAATGTCCGTCAGGCGTTTGATCGCCACTCGCTCACGGCCGTCCGCCACTACCACCGCCTCTCCCAGCGGCTGGCGCACCTTGATCTTGGCCTGCCCCCGCGCGCCCAACCCCAGGCGCACCGTCTCCCGCGCCAACGCCATCGCCTGCTCGAGATCCTCATCCCGCGGTCCAAGCTGCGAGGCCGTGGGGAAGTCGCACAGGTGCACACTTGCCAGCCCGCCGTCCAGGTTGTCGTAGATCTCATCCGCAATAAACGGACAAAACGGCGCCAGCAGCTTCGATACCGTCAGCAAGCACGTTCGCAGCGTCTGGAATGCCGCCGCATCGCCGTCCCAAAAGCGCCTGCGCGAACGGCGCACGTACCAGTTCGACAACTCATCAACCAGGCCCGCGATCGCCCTGCCCGCCGTCGTCGCGTCGTAGGCGTCCAAGCGCTCGCTCACCAGTTCGGCTGTCGCCGCGGTGCGCGACAGCGCCCAGCGGTCCAGATCCGCGTCTGCTGCGCTGCTCGAGCTGGATCTCGTCGTTGCTGGGGCCGCGCCGCCGCTGCTCGGCGTAGTGCCCTCGAGCTCCTCAGCCGACGCGTGCGCATACAGCACATAGAAGTAGTACGTCGACCACAGCTGCTTGAGGAACAGCCGCACGCCTTCCCCAATCGTGTCCGCCGAGAAGCGATACCCATCCCACGGCTGCTTGGACGTGAAGAAGTACCATCGAAACGCATCCGCCCCATAGGAGTCCAGCACCTGCCACGGTTCCACCGTGTTGCCTTTCGACTTAGACATCTTCTGCCCGTCCTCGTCCAAGATCAGGCCCAGGCACACCACATTCTTGTATGGAGCCAGGGGATGAGCGGTGCCGTTTGCCTCCGCGCCCAGTCCCGTCAGCGTGGCCACCGCCAGCAGCGAGTAGAACCAGCCCCGCGTCTGATCCTGTGCCTCGCAGATGAAGTCCGCTGGGAAGCTCTCCGCAAACTTCTGTTCGTTCTCAAACGGGAAGTGATGCTGGGCGAACGGCATCGCGCCCGAGTCGAACCACACGTCGATCACCTCAGGCACACGTCTCATCGGCTCGCCGCATGTAGGGACCGCGTTCGCGTGCCCGCCTGCGCTGGCGCTCGACTCGCCGACAGGGTCACTCGCGTCGATGCGCGAATCGCCTGGTTTCGAGCCTGCCACAGGATGCGGGCAAGGGAACGACACATCGTCCACGTACGGGCGGTGGTGGTCCTCCAGCTGTGTGCCCGAGCGCTCCGCCAGCTCCGCAAACGACCCCACCACGTGCACGTGCCCGCTCGCACAACGCCACGCGGGCAGCGGCGTGCCCCAGTAGCGCTCTCGCGAGAGCGCCCAGTCGACATTGTTCTTCAGCCAATCGCCAAAGCGCCCGTGCTTGACGTGCGGTGGATGCCAGTTGACCGTCTCGTTCGCCTCCAGCAGCTGATCGCGTAGCCTCGATGTCGCGATGTACCACGACGGTTTCGCGTAGTACAGCAGCGGCGTGCCGCACCGCCAGCAATGCGGGTAGGCGTGCTCGTAGTTCTCCACCCGCAGGAGCAGGTTGCGGGCACGCAGGTCCTCGATCAGCTCCTGCGTCAGCTCCCGGTCCTTCACAAAGCGGCCCTCGTAGGAGTTGCCGTCCCGGTCTTTCGTGCGCCCGTCGTAGGTGCCGTCCGGCTTCACCGGGTTGTAGAGCGTCTCCGCCCGCGTTGGATCGAACGGCACCCGGGGCGACGCCGCCGCCACGCGGTAGTCGTCCTCCCCGAACGCCGGTGCCAGGTGCACAATCCCCGTCCCGTCCTCCGTCGTCACGAACTCATCCGTCACGATCGGCAGGGGTCCGGGCTGCCGGTCATCCGTCGCAAAGATTGGTCCTTGATAGGAGCCGTACTGCGCCACCAGCTGATCGCCAGTGAAGCGATCTTCAACCTCTGCGCCCTCGCCGAGAACAGCCTCCAGACGCGCCTCGGCTACTACAAATAGATCACCGTCAACACGCGCCTTGACGTACGAGGCCGTCGGCGATACCGCCACGGCCACGTTTCCCGGCAGCGTCCACGGCGTGGTCGTCCACACCAGCAGTCGCTCATCGCCGTGAGCAACGGGCAGTTGCAGGAACACGCTGGGGTCGACTACGTCCTTGTAGCCCTGAGCCACCTCGTGCGAGGACAGCGTTGTCTCACACCGCGGGCAGTACGGCACCACCTTGCGCCCCTCATACAACAGACCGCGCTTGTCGATCTGCTGGAGCGCCCACCACACCGACTCGATGTAGGACTCATCCAGCGTGCGATACGCGTGTTCCAGGTCGATCCAGAAGCCGATCCGCTCCGTCAGCCGGTCCCAATCCTCGAGGAACGTGAACACCGACTCGCGACACTTCGCGTTGAACGCCGCGATCCCGTACTCCTCGATCTCCGACTTATGATGGATGCCAAGCTGCTGTTCCACCGCGATCTCCACCGGCAGCCCGTGGCAGTCCCAGCCGCCCTTGCGCTCCACCCGATAGCCCCGCATCGTCTGAAAGCGCGGGTAGATGTCCTTGAACACGCGCGAGAGCACATGGTGGGAGCCCGGCGGGCCGTTAGCCGTCGGCGGGCCCTCATAGAACACCCATTGCTTGGCGCCCTCGCGCTGGCGCAGCGACTGCGCGAAGACGTCACGCTCGCGCCAGCGCTCCAGCACGTCCAGCTCTAGCGCCGGAAGATCCTGCTGGGGATCGACCTGGCGGGCGGGGATCAGCTGGTGTCGGGCAGGGACCGTCATGCGGGCCCATTCTGGCAGGCTCGCCCTCACCGCGGAGAGTCAGAGACATTGAATGCCAATAAGCGGACTAAAGCTGTTATACGGCCTCAGTTAGGTTAGCTTCGATGGCCCTATCCATGCCAGCTGAAGGTGGGCTGGCCGATCGACGTGGAGAATCGGTGAATCAGCTTCGCAGGGTGGTAACCGCGCCGTCAGCCATCCGCGCGACAGCCATCGATCGGGTAACTGTCGCCTTGTGTGCAGTGTTCACGCTGGCGGCCGCCTTCTACCTGTGGACCGCCGGCACAACCAGCCCAATATCGCTGCACGGAGGCGGAGCAGATCCTTACAACCAGCTGGCCAATGCATTCCTTCACCTGCGTCTCTCCGTCGGGCGCCCGCCCGCTGGCCTGCTCGCACTGCGAGACCCATACAACCCGGAAAGGAACGTCAGCTTCCAGGGTCTCACATCGGTCCTGCACCTTGGCATTCACGATTTCTCACTATTCCACCGAAAGCTGTTCCTCACCTGGGGTCCGGCGCCCGCCGTCGTCCTGCTGGTGCCACTACAGCTGCTCGGCTTCGAGCCCACAGCCAGCTTGACTGTATCGATCTTCGCGATCGCCGGGCTCGGCTTTGCAATCGCAACGCTCAGGGTGGTCCTGCGCCAGGTAGGTGACGTTCCGATCTGGATGTGTGTACTGGCTGCGTTCACTCTCGCACTAGCCTCCACTGTGCCATTCGTGCTTCGTCGTCCGGCTATCTACGAGGAGGAGATCTGCGGCGGTTACTGCTTTGTTATGGCCGGCATCTGGCTTGCTATCTGCGCACTGGCGGCCCGCCAGGCGTCGCTGGCGCGGCTGGTGCTGATGAGCCTATGCTTCGGGCTGGCGATCGGATCGAGGCCCACCCTCGCGTTCGCCGCAGTGATGCTGGTGCTCGTTTTCCTGTTCCTGCGGAAGGTTCGGCCCCGCCGCGGTCTGTTGATTTCCCTAGCAATGCCCCTTGGCATCTGTGCTGTGTTGCTGCTTGCGTACAATCAGGCGCGCTTCGGCGACCCATTTGAAAACGGGGCTGACTACCAGCTTTCCGGTATCAATCAGTACGCGGCCCATTTCGATCGGTTCAGCTATGTGCCACCGGGGCTCTGGTTCTACTGGGTCTCCCCGCCGCGAACGGCCGTTGCGTTCCCGTTTATCTTCCTCACACCGCCACCCCTCTCATATCCGGGGAGCCTGCCCGGGCTCTACCCCAAGGCGGTCGAACAGACAGGCGGGCTCTTGCCGATGTCACCGATCGTGGTGTTTCTCGTCGTGCTGCCGTGGCTCCGGCGCCGTCGCCCGGACGCACTCGGACGGCTCGCCCTGCCCCTGCTCGCGCTCGCCGCTGCGGGGATGGCCGGGATCCTCTTCCTGACCTACGTGTTCTTCTCAACCACCGAGCGCTACGAGGTCGACTTCACCACGCTCTTGCTGCTCGGTGCCCTGGCCGGCTGGCTGGCAGTAGCGAACGGTGCTCGTGGCTGGAGCCGCCGTGCCGTGCGTGCCGGGGGTGGCCTGCTCGCCACCTGGGGCTGCATCGCGGGCCTGGCCACCAGCTTCACCGGCTACTACAACCTGCTTGCTCTCAACCACCCCCAAACGTGGGAACTACTGCAGCAAATCAGCTCGCCTCTGTCGAGGGCGATCGTGACACTGGAGGGGCATCCCGTGCTTGCGGAAACAGCCGCCAAACACCTGCCGCTGCTCGAGGTTGGCGAACCGGAGAGCCTCACCATCATCTCGCCAGACACACGTACCGCGGAGCTGCTGGCGAGCGTGCGCACAATGGAGCTCGTCGAAGCGGCGCCCGAGCCCGCGTCCTACCCCCTCGCGCTCCTGGTTCGCGGTCCGGACGGTACGAGCTCGATCTACCGGGTGCGCCCCGGCGGCGAAACCATGCACGTGCCTGTGAGTCTCAGCCCCGGCTCCAACCATCTCACGCTCACACCGCTTGCGGCCGAAGCCGTCGGTATCAAGGTCTCAGTTCCAGTGGCCCGGCGGCTGCTGCTCGTCAAGCATCTCTCACTCCAAAGCGGTGGCTGAGACGCTTGGCTGGCTGTCGCGGCGCGCCCTGGAGCTGCTGCGGCGGCGGATCGTACCGGCGAGGAACGACGCTATGCCCCATGCGCCGAGTGCCGATCCAGCGGCAAGCGGCCCGAAGGTCGGGTAGGCGTAGCGCACGTCGTAGTTGGTGCCGGCCACCGCGAAGACGATCGACAGCAGGGCCGTGAGCGTGAACACGATCGCCGCCCAGCGCATGCGAGCTGGCAGGAACAGTGCTCCTGCAATCGCGAGGGCGAGCAGGAAGATAAGCAACGGCCCTTCGATCTGGGTGTCGGCGTAGTATGTCGACAGGGCCTGCACTTCACTCGTTGGCAGGTAGGTACGACTGTGTGGAAAGAGGAGATCAGCGGTCACCGCCAGGATCTTGGCGCGAGACTCTCCCACCAGTGATTCGCGTAGGCCTTCCGCTGTATAGCCTTCTCCGCCTCGCGGAAACACATAGCGACCGAGTCCTCCCGCGATCGCCTCCACATAGGACACAGGTTGATGCTCGATCGCCGCGATACTGAACTCCTGGAGGAGCGCGTTCGCGTGAAGCGTGGCAAAAGCCGGGAAGCCGAAGTGCGCGGGCGCCGGCGCGGTCGCTCCATACTGGTAATAAGCCTGCGACTGGCGGTGCCCAACGGGTTCCGACGGGCACAGGAAACGGGTGCCACTCGGCGGCTTGAAGGTGGAGCAGTCGACAAATGTCGCCACACGCCCGTACAGGTTCCAGGCACTCTGCTGCTCATAGCCCAGGTACCCGGTGAAGTAGTACTGGGATCCAACGTAGGACGCGATCAGCGCCACCACGGTGACCGTCACCGTGAGCGCGCTGAGCAGCCTGCGACGGATCCCGCCCGGAGCAGCGCACAGCAGCACGATCGGTATCAGGACGGCGCTCGAGAGCGCCACCGTCCTGTCCCAGAACGAGAGTCCAATCGCTGCCCCCACCAGCAGCGACCACCTCAGACGATGGTCATACAGCGCACGGATCGCCGCATACACGCCCACCGCCTGCAGAAAGGTGAACAGCGAGTCCGACATTATCGAGTGCTCCAAAAAGAGCCCTGTGCCGCCGAAGAACACAACCGCCGCGGGGAGCAGCCCGAGCCAGGGAGGAGCGTTGGTGCGGCGCACGGCCTTGTACAGCAGCAGACCGCTCGCTATGCCCAGCACATGCTGTACGCCAATCGTGAACAGTAGGTTGTCGCCGAGATGGTGAAGCAGCCGCAGGAAAAATGGATACCCCGCGGGGTGCTGGGTGTTGGCGAAGATATCCGAGCCCGCGGCAAACAGATACAGGCCAGCATCGGGGAAGCCAACGAACGCCGTGGGATAGCCGATCATGAACCACACCCGCACCCCAGCCGCGCTGAGCACCAGGGCGATGATCCCTGCGCGTGCCACTTTGTCGCCGCGGGCAAGCCCGCGCCACCGTAGCCGCGGCTCCTGCACAACGGCGTGTCTCATTGCTCGCAAATTCACGATTTTCTTTACACAGATGGCTCCAACGAGGTGGCAGCCGACTATCGATGAAGGTGCACCTAAAGTCAAGATAGTCGGAGACAGCATCGAGGAGATCAGCAGTCAGAGACATCTGCATCGCCTTGCCTGATAGCCAATCAGGCAAAGTCGGCCATTACCGGATTTGCAAAAATGGCCGTTGCTAGAGTCCGGCGCCGTGCCAACAGCCAATGTCTGCCGTGTCTGCGACGGCCAGCTCGAGCTCGCACATCGCGGAGGCAGCCCCGCATATGAGTCGGCTGCCTTCAATCCGAGCTGTCACCGTGTAGGCGAGCACGGTGATCTCTATCGCTGTCGTGAGTGTGGCACGGTGCATCAGCCCTCGCTTCCACATGGCGCCGAGCTGTATGACATCTATCGAGCAGTCAGCGACCAGACCTACATGCTCGAGGAGCGCGGGCGCAGGCGAGACGCGCGCAGGCTATTGGACCTGCTGGGCGTGCACGTGCCGCATGGGCGCCTGCTGCAGGTCGGCTGCGGATATGGCCTGCTGCTCGACGAGGCGCGACGACGCGGCTATGACGTCGAAGGAGTGGAGCTATCGGCGGAGGCCTCGCGGTATGCACGCGAGCGGCTGGGCCTGACCGTCCAAGAGATGGCTGTCGAGGAGATGGAGCTCAAGGACAAGCGCTATGACGCGCTTGTGTTGGTGGATGTGATCGAGCACCTCGAGGACCCCGTCGCCGTACTCGACCGGCTGCTGACAGTGCTCGAGCCCGATGGCGCCCTGTTGATCGTGACGCCCGATCCCGCATCGCTCACAGCTCGTGTGGCCGGCAGCCGCTGGTGGTGCTACATACCTGCACACTGCTGTCTGATCCCACGCACAGCGCTGCGGGATCTGATCGCCGCCCGTGGCTTGGAGGTGGTCGCGGACGGCTTCTCCGTGCACTCGTTCACCCCGGGATATTGGCTAGCAGGTCTCGGCGAACGCGGAGGCTGGGCGGGGCGGGCGATCATGGCGCTAGCGGCCCGGCTGCCACGCAGGGTGCTGCTGAGCGCTTCACTCAGGGACGAGCGTGTAGTCCTCGCTCGCCAAAACGCTCGCGTCCCCATGCGCCGGTAGCCGCCGGCGGTGTGAGGGCGCATGGCGGTCGTGGTCATAGGCTCAGGCCCGGCCGGTGCTGCCGCCGCGATGGCACTGTGCGACGCCGGTCTGCAGGTGACGGTGCTGGATGCCGGTGACACGGTCGAGGCCGGGCGGATGGATCTATTCGACGCGCTCGCTCGATCCGAGCCGGAGCACTGGCCGCCGCGGCTCGCGCTGCAGGCCCGCGACGCGTTTCCGGCAGACATCAAGCACGTACCCCTCAAACCAGCATTCGGCTCGCTGTTCCCGTACGTCCTGAACGACCCCGACCTGTCGATCACGTGCGAAGGCTGCGACGCGTTGTCATCGCTCGCCTATGGCGGGCTCAGCAACGCTTGGGGAGCCTCGATTCTGCCGTTTCGCCAGCCAGACATGGCGAACTGGCCGATATCGCTCAGCCAGCTCGCGCCACACTACGAAGCCGTGCAGCGCTTCGTGCCGGTCGCCGCGGAGCGCGACGAGCTGGGTGAGACCATCCCGCTGTACACCGACCAGCCGCACACGTTGCGGCGTAGTCAACAGGCAGAGAAACTGCTGGGCCATCTGCGTCAGCACGCACCCGCGCTGAAGGGCGCCGGCTTCACCTTTGGGGCGTCACGGCTGGCGGTAGAGGCCTCCCCGGCGGCATCTCACCACTGCCGGCACTGCGGCATGTGCCTATATGGTTGTCCCTACGGCTCGATCTACAACAGTGCACATACGTTCAATGAGCTCAGGCGTGCCGGCAGAATCGACTACAGGGGCGGCATCTACGTCGACCGCCTGACAGAAGTTGGCAGCTCCGTCAGGGTCGATTTTCACACGCGCGGACGCACGCGTGCCAACGGACAGCTGACCGCCGCGCGGGTACTCGTCGCGTGCGGCGCCATCTCATCCACACGGCTGATGCTGGCCTCCATGAAATACACCAAGCGCGTGCACCGCATGCACGACAGTCAGTACTTCGTCATCCCGATGGTCACCCGCCACGCCGCGCCTGTCAGCGTCGCCACCCAAGGCAACACCCTCGCCCAGGTTTTCCTAGAGCTGGAGGGCCAGCGCATCTCCAAGCACGCAGTGCACCTGCAGATCTATGGATACAACGACATCATGCTCTCAGCGCTCGCCAAACGACTGCCACTGTCCTCAGCAACGCTCGAGCGGGCCCTGCGCCCCGCCCTCGGGCGTCTGGTCGTGATCCAGGGTTTCATGCACTCGACCGACTCGCCCGCGCTGAAGATCACCTACGACAGCGATCGCGTCACTGTCACCAGCGAGGATGAGACAGTAGGGGCGACCCACGTAAAAAGGCTCGTCCGTCGCCTCGCCGCGTACTGCGGCTCGCTTGGCATGGCCCCCATTCCCATCCCCGGCATCGTCCACGTCGGGCGTCCCGGCAAGAGCAACCATCTCGGCGGCTCGTTGCCGATGCGCCGCAACCCAGGAGAGCTCGAGACCGACGTGCTCGGACGCGTCAACGGTTGGCAGCGCGTGCACATCGTCGACGCCTCGATCTTCCCATCGGTGCCCGCCACGACCATCACGCTCTCCGTCATGGCCAACTCACACCGGGTCGCGACAGCTGTCGCCCACACGGAACGCTAGGTGTGAGCGCCCCAGCGCTCGAGCGAGCGCCGTGACGCGATCGCAGCCGCGTGCAGGACCAGCGTGGAGCTAAACAGCGAGAAGCCGATACCCATCAGCATCAGGCCCGCCACGCCAAGCCGATCCTGTGTGGCCGCGTGCAAAGTCAGCTGCTCATGATGGGAGATGTAATACACGACCAAAGGCACCGTGCAGGCAAAGCCGAGGAGGCCGAGCACAGCTGCGCTCACCACGCCGCGTGTGTAGGAGAAGAGCGTCAGCCAGCGCCGCGTCGCATGGCCGCGATAATCAAAGAACACCTGTGCGATGCAGCCCAGCAGGAACGCCTGCAATCCGGCAATCGTCAGGGTCGTGCCGAACAGCATCCAGTACAGCGCAAACCTGATCGGCCCGATCGTGATCGGGCCGAGGCTGAGCGGGAGGGAGATCAGCAGGCCAAGCACAAAGATCACCAACCCCGGTCTGAGGAGAAAGAAGTCCGGCCCATAGATCAGCATCGCGCGCATGTTGATCCACGCGGCCTGCCACGGCGAGGACCAGCCCACGCGCTTGTGGTGGCTGACCCGGCCCGTGCGATCCTTCAACAGCGGCACCGGGACCTCGGTGGTGGGCAGCCCCATGTGGACCGCCTTGGCCATCATCTCGGTCGTGTAATCCCACGAATCGGACGCCAGATCCATCGCCACTAGGTCATCGCGCGTCATCCCTCGCATGCCGCAGTGCATGTCGCTGAAGTGAGTCGAGTACAGGCGGTTGAGGATCCAGGTCGTCACCGGCGTGCCAAAGTACTGATGCAGGGCAGGCATCGCCCCCGGCTCGATCGAGCCTTTCCAGCGCGAGCCCATCACGAACTTGTAGCCTTCGTGGAAGCTGTCGACGAACGGTTTGAGATGCCTGAAGTCGTACGTGCAGTCCGCATCACCCATCAGGATGTAGCGCCCGCGCGCGTAGAGAATCGCTTCGCGATACGCGACACCAATGCCTCGCACCGGGATCCGCAACACGCGCGCCCCTGCCTCAAGCGCGCGCTCCGCCGTCGCATCCGTAGAGCTGTCCGCGATCAGGATCTCGCCGCTGATGCCCGCCTCCTGCAGGCCTTCATGGCACCAACGCACAAACTCGCTGACAGTCAGTTGCTCGTTGAGGGTCGGGATCACGATCGACAGCTCAGGGCTCTCGACGTCGTGCTCTGGCATGAACAGCTGGACCCCACCGTCGAGGATCGACGTTGCCGCCATCTCAGCGGGCCGGGACGCACGGACGGTCGAGAATCACACTCCCGCCCCCTTTAGATTCACTAAGATCCTGGATAACTCATTCACAGGGAAAAGCCTATCAGCAGCCAATATCGGTTAATCACAAACTGAAGGCGGTCGACCCCAGACGCGCAGCGGTTGGCGTGCTGCGCCCAGCGTACAGCCAGGATCCCGCGCTCAGAAAGTACCTCGGCTCGCCCATCGATCAGGGTGGCGTTTCGACGGCGGTGTCTCTCTCTATCTCGCTCTGGAGGGTCGGGATGGTCGCTAGCTAGAGACAGCGGGGCAAGGCCCTGCTGCCGGAATCACGCAAAACCGCCGGCAGTTAGGCAAAGCGCGTCGTCGCTGTCGGCATTCCTGTAAAAACCGCAGTGGTTAGGCTTGCTCAGCGCTGCTGCCATTGCAATGAACAGCTTTCACAGGCTCATCACCCCCGAATCGGGTCTGCTCGGGCAGGGGATGCGCTATGCCTTGGCGGGAGGGTTCGTGGCGGGCGTGTACATCCTGACTACCACTTGCCTCGCGGTGCTCGCCGGCCTGCCTTTTCGTGAGGCTCTGGCGATCGGCTTCACCCTGCAGCTAGCTGTCCATTTCACACTGCAGCGCGCTTTCGTATGGGTCCATGTGGAGGACTTCGCGCTGCCCTTCGGTCACCAGGCACGGCGCTACCTTGCGGTTGCCGGCTTGCAGTTTGCGATAACGGCGCTCAGCACCTCATTGCTTCCCTCGGAGCTGGGGCTCGCCACGGAGTTCGTCTACCTGGGGACCGTGGTACTGCTGACGATCGTCAATTTCCTACTGTTCCGTAACGTGGTCTTCCATCCCGAGCGAGTCGGCACGCCTGGCGTGGACTAGCGAGCTGTCGCGGCGTCCGATCGCGCGGGCGAAGAACGACCAGATGCCCCACGCGCCCAATGCGGCTCCAGCGGCGAGTGGCCCGAACGTCGGGTACGCGTAGCGTGCATCGTAGCCGTTGCCGGCCGCCGCAAAGGTGATGGAGAAAAGCGCTGTGAGCGTGAAGAAGATGGCTGTCCACCGTACGCGAGATGCCAGGAAGAACGGTCCGACGATCGCTGCCACCAACAGGAGAATCAGCAGCGGCCCTTCGATGCTGGTGTCGCTCTGATACGCCAACAGGGCCTGAGCCTGGCTGGTCGGGAGATAGGTGCGGCTTTGCGGATAGAGACGGGATGCCACCAGCTGAACATCCTGCGTGCGTTCTTCTTGGAATGACGCTTCGGCCAGGTTCTGCGGCGTATATCCTTCGCCGCCACGCGGGAAGAGATAACGGCCCAGCCCGCGGGCGGTCGCCGCAGCGTATGCGACAGGCTCATGCTCGATCGCCGCGATGCTGAATTCTTGGAGCAGCGCATTTGCGGTTATAGAGGCGGCGGAGGGGGGGCCGAAGCGCTTGACCGCGGGCGCGGTTGCTCCGTACTGAAAGTAATCCTGGGACTCGCGATGGTCGACCGGTTCGGAAGGGCACAGAAAGCTGGTGCCATGTGGAGGCGTGAACTTATGGCAGTCGACGAAGGTCGCCACGCGCCCGTACAGGTCCCAGGCGCTCTGACGCTCGTAACCCAGGTAGCCGGTGAAGTAGTACTGGGCTCCGACATAAAAGGCGACCAACACGATCACTGTGAGAACCACGGTGAAGGCGCTGCGCAGCCTACGGCGGATGCAGCCCGCAGCGGCGCACAGCAGCACAAGCGGTATCAGGATGGCGCTCGACAGCGCGACCGTCCGATCCCAGAACGCGACGCCGGTCGCCATTCCCGCGAGCAGCGGCCAGCGCATGCGCTCGTCATACAGCGCACGGATCACCGCGTACACGCCGACAGCCTGCAGGAAGGCGAATAGAGAGTCTCCCAGTACAGAGTGCTCGAGAAAGAGCCCGGTGCCGCCGAAGAACACGACTACCGCGGGGAGCAGGCCGAGCCATGCAGAAGTCTTGGTGCGCCGCAGGGCCGCGTACAACAGTAGGCCGGTGGCTATCCCCAGCGCGTGCTGGACGCCGATCGTGAACAGCAGGCTGTCGCTGAGGTGGTGCACAAGTCGCAGGAAGAACGGATAGCCGGCGGGGCGCTGCGCATCGCGGAAGATGTTGTCGCGGGCTGCCAGCAGGTACGGGCCGGAGTCTGAGAACCCGACGAACGCCGTGGGGTAGCCGACCATGAACCATGTCCGCATGGCGACAGCCCCAATAGCAAGAGACACGATTCCCGCCAGCGCCAGTTTGTCGTCACCAGCGCGCGCTCGCCACCGTAGCTTCGGAGCTTGCGCTGCGGCGTGTCTTATCGCTCGCGAATTCACGGTGCTCTCACCGGCCGGGCATCGTCAACGGGTGAAAAGCGACTATCGATGAAGGCGCCCGCAAAGTCAAGACAGGGATCGCGGGGCAGCTCCCAGGGGCATTCACGTGCGCGCCCAGATCGTGTGCAGCAGCCGATGGTGCGATGTAAGCAGCGAGGTGCTGAGTAAGAGACAACACCGTTAATCTGTCCCCAGCCACGGCAGTAACCAACGACAATTGTGCAATTGTCGGCGTGCGGCCGGGTTGTGGCAAGCACGGCACTGCTGAAGGTGTGAGCGTGTACGAGCACGCCAAGATTGGGAGACACCGGCTGCGATCTGACATGGGTTACGCCGGTGGCGCTGACCTGTGCACAAGTGAGCGCAAGGATGGGTTTTCACGACGCCTGCTGCGGTTATCGATGTTGGGCATATACGAGATGCCCAACGAGCTGGCGACGGTGCGCCTAGGCCTGCAGTCAAAGCAGACGCGTTATGTATCTTGGTCGGGATGGAAGATGCCTCTGTGTTAGCCAGCGTCTGCGTGGTCAGCTGCCGCTCGAGCCACGCCGCGCGCGCGGCATCTCATGCGAGGCACGAGGCAGCTGTCTCCGAGCAGGGCGACGCGCGCGAGCAATGCAGCGGTGGGCGATGAGCACGATCGAGCGGACCGCCAGCTCAGTGCCCCAAACGCCAGCCTTGGCGGCACAGGCCAGCGCACTGGAGGAAAGGGCCGCCAGGCGTCTGCTCAGCATCGTCGTTCCCGCATATAACGAGCAGGACAACATCAGGCGCATGTATGAGCGCCTCTGCGGGGTGCTCGTCGACCTCGACATCGACTGGGAGCTGATCTTCAGCGTTGACCCGTGCACCGATCGAACGGAGGAGTTGATCCTCGAGCTCTGTGAGCAAGACCCACGCGTGAAGATGCTGCGGTTCTCCAGGCGTTTCGGCCAGCCGATGGCCACCATCGCGGGGCTCGAGGCCGCGAGCGGCGACAGCGTGGTGGTCGTCGACTGCGACCTGCAGGACCCGCCCGAGCTGATTCCCGAGCTCGTCGAACGCTGGCTCGAGGGCTACGACGTCGTCTACGCCCAGCGGCGAACCAGGGCGGGGGAGACGCTCCCCAAGCGAATCGTCTCGCATGTCGGCTATCGCGTGATCAGACGCATCGCCGACGTCGAGATCCCCCCCAACACAGGTGACTTCCGGCTGATGAGCCGCCGGGTGGTAGACAACGTGGTGTCCCTGAAGGAGGGCCACGGCTTCCTGCGTGGCCTCGTGGGGCTCGTCGGATTCCGCCAGATCAGCGTGCTCTACGATCGCGATCCGCGAGCCGCGGGCGCCACCAAGTACAACCGCTTCCTCGGGTCGCTGCTGATCGGCCTGAACGGCATCGTCGGCTTCTCCCGCTATCCGCTGCAGCTCATCTCACTCGGTGGGCTGGTGCTGTCAGGGCTGGCGTTCCTACTGGCTATCGTCTATCTGGGTCTGAAGCTCGGCGGCGTGCCATTCCCCGTCGGGAACCCGACGATCGTGATCGTCATGTCGCTCTTCAGCGGCATCCAGTTGCTTTCGCTGGGCGTCATCGGCGAGTACGTCGGGCGGATCTACGACGAATCGCGCAATCGACCCAAGTACATCATCGAGTCTCGCCACGGGTGGGACACGCGGGCGTGAGCGCGGTCACCACGAGCAGCGGATTGAAACTCGCGCGAGCGTTCCTGCGCGACATCCGCTCGCCGGAATGGGGTATCGCCGGCCAGGGAATTCGCTTCGCCATCGCCGGTGCTGCCGTCGCCGCCCTGTATGTAGCGGTCACGACGCTGCTCCACGACGCGTTCTCCGTGCCCTTCCAGATAGCCCTAGCGGTTGGCTTCGTCGTCAGCGTGGCCCTGCACTTCACCCTTCAGCGCCTGTTCGTATGGCGGCATCGCGAGCAGTTCGCGCTGGCAGTGCACCGCCAAGCGGTCCGCTACCTGTGCGTCTGTGGCAGTCAGTACGGCGTTACCGCACTGTCAACGTCCCAGCTACCAGGGCTCGTCGGTCTACCTGTGGAGGTTGTGTACCTATTGACGATGCTCAGTGTCGCCGGCATTAACTTCCTCGTCTTTCGAGGCCGGGTATTTCACGCCGGACGGCCCAGCCGCGAGGCGATGTCATAGGGGTATATGTACATGCTCATCGAATCGACCCGATAGGCCGCCAGCGGCTTGCCGAGACCTTCCGGTAGCGACCCCAGGCCCACGCCGTTGTCTTCGATCAGCAGGAACGTATGTCGTTGCTGCGGTATGTACCACGATGTAACAAGGTCTTGAAAGCCAGGACAGAGTCCTACGCCGCCTCCGTATTCACACACGACCACCGGCCTGACGATCACCCGTTCGTGCGTCTCCCAAGTCAGTGCAGAGGCGTCCAACCACGTACCGTACCCGTACTTGACGTGGAACGCCTGAGCGATCTTCGTTATCGCCGCTGAGCTGTGCTCCAAGCCGGCAGCCAGACCGATGTAGTTGTTGCTCAACCCCACCAGGCTCGCGGTGAAAAACAGCGACATGCAGCCCGCTATCAGCCAGCGCGCTGCGGCCCTGGTCGCCAACAGCAGAGGGATCACCGCCGCGACAGAGAAGATGGCCGTGCCGTAATACGATTCGTGGGTCGTCGTGGAGCCTTCGCCGGCGATCCAATAGGCACCGCATACGGACACGGCGGAGACCACCCAGTAGATCACGTGCAGCGACCGCGCGAACTCAGTGGCAGCTTGTCCGTTGCGTTTGCGCAGGCCAGAGGCGACGAACCTCACCGTCGTAAATGCGCCCACGCCGAGTAGCGCGATCAAGGCCACTGACATGACCACGTCGCTTGCGATGCCTAGCTCTGTGTGGAGAGTGCCAGGCCTTTCGGGGCCGAGATAACCGTTGAAGAGAGCCTTCAGCCCCTTGAATAGCAGTTGCCCTCGCTGTGGAAGTTCCGAGAGCGACGCGAATTTGATCGGCGCGGGCAGCGTAAGGAAGTGAAGCGAGCTCATGACGTAGGTCGTGAGCTTGGCGATCGGAACTGCCACCGCGATGGTCGTGAGCGCCGAAAGCCAGACGCGTTTGGCGTGCCGGTCGAGCCGGTCTCGTCGTATGAACACAAGCAGCGCCGTAACCCCCAGTGGGACCGTGGCCGTCGCGACGACCAGTAGATCTGACGCCATGCATGTCCCGATCACCACGCCAAGCAGCGGCGGAACCGCCACCGTGACGAGCCGGCGCCGCTGCTCGCCACGCGCGAGCCAGACCAGGTACGCGCCGAGCAAAGCAGTGCAGGGGTAGACCGTGTTGTGAGCCTCCGCCATAAAGAACGCCAGCGCCAGGGGCGAGGCGATCACGCCGATGAGCACGGCGAGGACCGCAGCGCGGCGGTCGGCCACCTTGGACACAGACCACCCCACCGTCAGCGCACTAGCAATGAACAGCAGCGTCGGGGTGATCGTCCAAAGCTCGCGGTGAAGTGGCAGCCGTGCGGTCAGCAGGCCGAACCACAGCGGTACCCACTGACCGGCCGAGGCCATTACCGTCTCTCCGCCCGACCCCACTTTGGCCAGCGTTTCCGCCTGCAGGAAGGTTGAGCTGTAGTCGCTTTCCCAGCCCAATGCCGTGAGGTTGTGCGAAAGCTTGATCAAAAACACGATCACGTAGACCGCAGCGATCAGCAGCGGAATCGCCCACGCGATCGCCGGCGCCGATACGCCCCGCGTGAACGCGGCCCAACGAACGCCCGCAGCGTTCCCCGTGGCGACGGTGCCTGTGTTGTCAGTCCGGCTGAGGGCCAAGACGAGAGGCTATGTCGTAGGGATATATGTACATGCGAACCGGCCCGAAGGTGTAGGCCGCCAGCGGCTTGCCAAGGCCACTCGGTAGATTCCTGAGCCAAACTTCTTCACTGCTGGTCAGCAGGAACGTCTTACGCCGGTGGGGCACGTACCAAGACGGCACGCTCGCCATGTAGAACGGACAGATGCTCGCACCTGCTGGATTCGGGCATTCCATCAATGGTCGTACCGTGACACGACTGTCCGTGTTCCAGGTCAGACTCGAGGCTTGCAGGTAGCCTCCGTAGCCGCTCGTCACGTGGTCGGCCTTAGCGATCCTCAGGACCGCCGCCTCGCTACTCGTCACCCACTCATGGGTGTTCAAGTTGGCGCTCGCCAACCCCACCAGGCTGGCGATGAACAGGACCGATGCGCCTGCCGGTATGAGACAGCGCGCGAGCGAGCCCGTAGACAGCAGCAGCGGGATGACTGCCGCCACCGAGAAAATGACCGTCCCATAGTACGATTCGTGCAGATCGGTGCCCCCGCCTGTATCGCCCGCCAGCCAGAAGGCGCCACAGGCGACCGCGGCAGAGCTGACCCAGTAGATGATGTGAAGTGAGCGGGCCAATTGCGCGGGGCTCTGCCTACTGCGCTTGCGCAATCCCGACCAGGCAAACCTTGCCGCGGTGAGCACGCCAAGAACGACCAGCGTAAGGAGCGCCAGCGACATCACGATGGTGCTGGCGAAGCCCAGCTCAGTGTGGAACGTGCCAGGTGATTCGGGGCCGAGATAGCCGTTGAAGAGTGCCTTCAGCCCCTTGAATAGGAGCTTCGCGCGCTGCGCTAGTTCCGAAAGAGGTGCCACATGGTCCGGCGTTTCAAGCGTCTGGAAGCCCAGTGAGGTCATGATCGACGTCGTCAGCTTCGCCACTGGAATCGCCACCGCAACGGTAGTCAGGGCGGACAGGGCCACAAGTCTCGAGCTCCTGTCGCGCCGCAAGCCAGCGAGGATCGCCGTGAGAGACAGCGGGATCAAGACGGTTGTGGCAATCAGCAGATCAGACGACAGGCACGTACCAGCCGCCACCCCAGCTACGGGCGGCACCGCAAACGCAACGAGCCGCCGTCGCCCCTGCCCGCGCGTGAGCCAGATCAGATACGCGCCCGCCAGCGCCGTACACAGGTACACGGTGAGATGGGCCGGCGCGATAAAGAAGGCCATCGCCAGCGGCGAGGTAACGAAGCCGATGAGCACCGCGAGGGCGCCGGCACGGCGGCCGGCCAACTGCGACACCGACCATCCAACCGTTAGCGCCGTGAACGCAAACAAAATCGTCGGCCCTGCACCCCAGAGCTCACGGTGCAGTGGAAGGCCCGCCGTGAGCAGGCCGAACCAAAGCCCAACCCACTGGCCGCTAGAGGCAATCACCAGGTTCCCGCTCGTTCCAGTGTGAACCAGCGTTTCCGGGACAGTGAACTCCGACGCATAGTCGCTGTCCCACGAAAGCGCCGTGATGTTGTGCGGAAGTCGGATTAGAAAAACGGCCACGTAAGCGGCAGCGATCGCAAGCGCGACCAGCCAGACGAACGTTGGAAGGTCTCGCTGGGCCTGGCTTATCCAGGCGGTCACGCCCGCTTGGCCACCCGTGCGCTCGCGGCCGGGAGCGCCACCGGGAGCATGAGCCGGCTGCGATGCGAGGCGCGCGTCGGCTGGGCGGCGATCACCACGCGGTGTCATGAGGGGCGAGTCTAAACCGCGGCGAGCACAATTCAAGAACAGTGCGGAAAATCAAAGCGCGTTAGCCGCGTTAACGGTGCAGTGATGGCGTGATTCCCCGGTGAAGCAGGCAAATCAGTTGGAGACAATCGCTCCTAGATAGGGATATTTCGGCGAAGGTGACTTATGATCCGGCGAATCAAACACGCGGTGGGAGCAAGGATGACTAAAGCATGAGTGAAACCGACCACAGTGTCACCTATATGAGCGCCGCGGCGACCCTCGCGGCTGCGATCGACCCCGGCCAACTGGACGCCATGGCCCGCGAGCTTGCCGGCGTACGCGAGCGGCAAGGCCGGCTGTTTGTCCTTGGCGTTGGCGGCGGGGCCGGTCACGCGTCTCACGCCGTCAACGATTTTCGCAAGCTCTGTGCTCTGGAGAGCTACGCACCGACCGACAACGTCTCAGAGCTCACCGCCCGTACGAATGACGACGGCTGGGAGACATCGTTTAGCGCCTGGCTTGAGATCTCACGCATGTCGAAGCGCGACGCGCTGCTCGTCTTCTCGGTCGGTGGTGGATCGCTTGAGCACAACGTCTCCGTTAACCTCGTACGGGCGATGGAAGCCGCACGTGCGGTCGGCGCATCGCTTTATGGCGTCGTCGGAGCGCCTGGAGGCACGCTTGCCGAGCTCGCCGACGTGGCCGTCGTGATCGAGCCTCCGCCAGCACTGCGCACGCCACTGGTCGAGGCCTTACAGGCAGTGGTCTGGCACGCGCTCGTCTCGCACCCAGAGCTGGCCGTCAAGCAGGGACACTGGGAATCGCTCGCGAGAGCCGAGCAGCTGTGAGAGCAGCGGCATTCCTCGATCGAGACGGCGTGCTCAACGAGCTCGTCCCCGACGAGGTCTCAGGCGTCGGCGAGTCACCGCTCGCCGTTGAGCAGGTACATCTCATACCGGGGGCAGCTGCAGCCGCCAGGCATCTCGTGCACATGGGGTACGTGTTGGTGTGCGTCTCGAATCAGCCAGCAGCAGCCAAGGGAAGGGTCTCTGTTAGGCGCCTGCTTGATGTGCACGAACGACTAATCGAGCTGCTTGCACTCCAAGGTGTGACTTTTGCCGCATGGCGTCTATGCCTGCACCACGAGGACGGGGTCGTGGCGGGTCTTTCCGGGGCGTGCTCCTGTCGTAAGCCGGGTCCCGGCATGCTGCTGGACGCGGCCGGCTCACTGGGCCTCGACCTAGCCAGCTCGTGGATGGTCGGAGACACCGACGCAGATGTCGCAGCAGGAAGAGCCGCGGGCTGTAGGACGCTGCTGGTTCGCAATCCGGGCAGCGTTCACAAGCGTTTGCAGGCTGTTAGTGCCGACCTGGTCGCAGACAGTCTCGCCGACGGAGTGCTGCAACTGACAGCCACACGATCAGAGACGCTCGCAAAAAGCTGAGCTCGTTATCGTGGCGCTCAAGTGAGAGATCATCAATGCTCGATCAAATTTCTACACGGATATTCGCAGACGGAGCAGACCTGGACGGCATCCTTGCCCTCGCGGCTAATCCGCGCATCGCGGGGTTCACAACCAACCCCACGCTGATGCGCAAGGTGGGGCTTACTGATTACACACAGTTTGCTCGGGAACTGCTCGAGCGAGTCACCAGACACCCGATCTCCTTCGAGGTGTTTGCCGATGACGCCGACGAAATGAGGCGCCAGGCACACGCGATCGCCTCATGGGGGGAAAACGTCTACGTAAAGATCCCCGTCACAGCTACCACCGGAGAATCGATGGCGCCGCTGGCGCGGGAGCTTTCCCACGAGGGCATAAAGGTAAATGTGACTGCACTGTTCACCACTGCGCAGGTTGAGCTGATTGCCGCCGCCGTGGCGGACGGCGCACCGTCCTATATCTCAGTCTTCGCTGGGCGCATAGCCGACGCTGGGGTGGATCCCGTTCCAATCATTGCCCGCTCGCTGGAGATCATGACCGAGGCGCCTCGCTCGGAGCTGATCTGGGCCTCGCCGCGCGAGATTCTCAACCTCGTGCAGGCAAACGACATCGGCTGTCACATCATCACCATCACCCACGACCTACTCAAGAAGCTCGACGGCCTCGGCAAGAGCCTCGAGCAGTACTCGCTGGAGACCGTCCGCATGTTCCATGACGATGCGCTTGCAGCGGGGTTCACCCTGTGAAGCGAGCCTGCATCACCGGAGGGGCGGGATTCATCGGCAGCAACCTCGCTGATCGACTGCTCGCGCAGGGCGTCGAGGTGACGATCATCGACGACTTCAGCACCGGGCGGCGCGAGTTCCTCGAGTCGGCCGTCGCGGGCGCCGTCGCGAGGGTCATCGATGGTGACGTGCTGGACATGGAAGCCGTCGAACGGGCGCTCGCCGGCTGTGACTGGGTGTTTCACCTACAGGCCAACGCCGATCTGCGTCGTGGACTGGAGCATCCGCGGCGTGATCTAGAGCAGAACACGATCGCAACCTCCAACGTCCTGGAGGCGATGCGCGCGCAAGGCGTTAGGCAAATCGTGTTCTCCTCCACAGGCTCCGTATACGGCGAGCCGGAGCTCTTCCCCACGCCCGAGGACGCGCCGTTCCCGATCCAGACATCCCTCTACGCGGCGTCCAAGCTCGCCGGCGAGGGCCTCATCAGCGCGTACGCAGCCGGCTATGGGTTCACCGGCGTGATCTGCCGCTTCGTCTCAGTTCTCGGCGAGCGCTACACGCATGGCCACGTATTCGACTTCTACCGCGCGCTGAAGCGCGACCCGGCACGTCTGCGAGTGCTGGGCGACGGCCGCCAGGAGAAGTCCTACATGTACGTACAGGACTGCGTCAGCGCGATCCTGCTCGCCGCCGATCGCCACGACGCGGACCCAGGCGCACACATCTACAACCTCGGCACCGACGAAACGCTGGTCGTCGATGAGTCGATCGCGCTGATCACCAAGCAGCTGGGGCTCACGCCCGTGATTGAGCATACCGGTGGCAGGCGCGGCTGGATTGGCGACAGCCCGTTGATCCGTCTGGACACAACGCGCATACATGCGCTCGGCTGGCGACCACAGCTTACGATCGGAGAGTCCGTCATACGCACGCTCGAGTGGTTTGAGGCCAACGAGTACGCATGGTGCGATCACACCATGGAGCGCGCGCTGTCATGAGTTGGGGGTGGTGGGGATGAGCGTGATCTTCTCGCGCGCGCCGCTGCGCATCTCGCTCGGCGGCGGCGGCACAGACCTGCCCTCCTACTACAGCCAGTACGGCGGCTTTCTCGTCTCCGGGGCGATCGACAAGTACGCCTACATGCTCACCCACACCACCTTTCAGCGTCGCTATCGCATGAAGTACACGGAACTCGAGGAGGTCGAGGAGGTCAGCCAGATCCGTCACCCGATCCTGCGCGAGACGCTGCTGCGCCACTGGTGTGGTAGCCCCTTGGAGATCGCCTCCGTAGCCGACGTCCCCGCCGGGACCGGCATGGGCTCCTCCGGTGCCTACACGGTCTGTCTGCTCAAGGGCCTCGCGCGTGCTCGACGCACCGCAATCACGCCAGGAGACCTGGCGGAGGCGGCATGCAAGATCGAGATAGACGTCCTCGGTGAGCCGGTGGGCAAGCAGGACGCCTACGTGGCCGCGCACGGCGGAATCTGCGCCTACACGTTCGCGCCCGACGGCAGTGTCGAGGTCGAATCGCTCGAGCTCGATTCGACCGCGCTCAGGCGCATGCGCGACCAGCTCCTGCTGTTTTACACAGGCGAGGCGCGCGCGGCCTCGCACATGCTGGCCGATCAGGACAAACGCTCCAAGGAGGGGGACGAGGAGATGCTCGAGAACCTCCACCGCACCAAGGACCTCGGTCTCCTTAGCCGCGAGCTGTTGAGGGGCGGCCGGCTCGAGGAGTACGCCGAGCTGATGCACGAGCATTGGGAACACAAGCGTCGTCGCTCGCCTGGGATGAGCGACGAGCGCATCGACGGCCTGTATGCGCTCGCCCGTCGTAACGGCGTCATCGGTGGCAAGCTCGTGGGTGCGGGTGGCGGTGGCTTCCTGCTCGTGTACACCAGTCGGCCCGAGGACACCAGGAGGGCGATGGCAGCGATGAGCGCGCCCGAGCTGGCGTTCGACTTCGACTTCAGCGGTGCCTACGCGAGCGAGTACGCATGAGCAGGCGCGGCCTCACCGTGGGGATCGTCGGCTGCGGGCTCATCGGTGGCAAGCGCGCTGATGCGCTCGCGCTCAACGATGTCTTGGTTGGTTGCTGTGATCCGAATGCCACGGCTGCAGCCGAGCTCGCCCGCAAGCATGGCTGCCGGGTGTGCGAAACGGCGCAGGAGCTGCTCTCAATGGAGCCCGACGTCGTGGTCGTGGCCACCGTCCACGACCAGCTTGCCGCGCTCGCCGAGCTGGCGATCATGTCCGGCGCCCACGTCCTCGTGGAGAAGCCAGCGGCTATCTCCACCGCGCAGATAGATCGCCTGATCGACTGCCAGCAGGCTGCGGCGCGTCTGGTCAAGGTGGGCTTCAACCACCGTTTTCACCCAGGGATCGCGCGGGCCGTGGCGGAGGTCCAGTCCGGAGGCCACGGTGAGCTGATGTACCTGCGTGCCCGCTACGGGCATGGTGGCCGCCCCGGCTATGACAGCGAGTGGCGTGCCCAGCCTTTGCGCTCGGGCGGTGGCGACCTGATTGATCAGGGCATGCATCTACTCGACCTCAGCAACTGGCTGGCCGGCCCCCTGCCGCTGCACTCCGCGCTGCTGCGGACCCAGTTCTGGGACACCCCGGTCGAGGACAACGCTGCCCTGCTGCTCGGCGAGAACGGGTCGCGGACCGACCCGTGGGCGATGCTGCACGTCGGCTGGACCGAGTGGAAGAACATGTTCTCGCTGGAGATTTACTGTGTCACCGCCAAGCTTCAAGTGGACGGGCTCGTGGGATCCTATGGACCGCAGCGGCTGCGGATCTATCGAATGGGGCCGCAGCTCGGGCCGCCCGCGCTGGAGGAGCTCCACTACCCCGACATCGATCCCTCTTGGACCGCCGAATGGGAGCACTTCGCCGCTGCGGTGCTCGCCCAGGATGGTCGTCCGCTGCTCGGCGATCTGCAATCTGCGCGCGACGCCTTGGAGCAGGTAGAGGCCGCCTACGCGAGCAGCCCCTACGCCAACATGCGCTCCGTCGAGAGCCTCGGATAGGCAAGGCGATCGATGCAACCCATCACCGCGCAGCGGGACCAGCCGATCGGTGTCGTTGGCCTGTGGCACCTGGGGTGCGTAACCGCCGCCTGTCTGGCCGACGCCGGCAGCCAGGTCATCGGCGTCGACCCCGACCCCGCGGTCATCCACGGGCTGTTGGCAGGTCATCCGCCCGTTTCCGAGCCGGGTCTCGAAGCGTTGATTGCAGGCAACGCGCCCCTCCTGGACTTCACCTGTGACGCCGGAGCCCTCGCCGGCGCGCGCCGCGCCTGGGTCACGTTCGACACGCCCGTTGACGACGACGACAACGCCGATGTGGAGTGGGTGTTGACGCACACGGTGGAGCTACTTGCGGCGCTCCCGGAGGGTTCGCTGGTGGTCGTCTCATCGCAATTGCCGGTTGGAAGTATCGCCAAGCTGCACAGCCGCTGCGCGGCGCAGCGCGGCGACGGTGGCCTGCGCTTTGCCTGCGTGCCCGAGAACCTGCGCCTCGGCCGTGCCCTGGAGTCCTTCAAGGCACGCGACCGGATCGTTGCCGGCGTGCGCGGCGAGGAGGACCGCATGGAGCTGGCCGAGCTGCTCGCACCATTCAGCGACGAGGTGCAATGGATGCGAGTGGAGTCAGCCGAGATGACCAAGCACGCGCTGAACGGCTTCCTCGCCACGTCCGTTGCCTTCATCAACGAGATCGCCGAGATATGTGAAGCCGTTGGCGCCGATGCCGAGGAGGTATCCCGAGGACTCAAGAGCGAGCAGCGCATCGGGCCGCGTGCCTATCTGGGGCCGGGAGATGCCTTCGCCGGAGGCACCCTCGCCCGCGACATCGGCTTCCTACGCGGCCTGGCCAAGCATCGCGGGCTGCCCGCCCATGTATTCGCGGGCGTGGCTGACGGCAACACCGCGCACAAATACTGGACTCGTCGCAAGCTGCTCGAGCTGCTCGCGGAGGGAGATGCACGCGATGACGATGCTCTCGCCGGCCGGACCGTCGCCGTGTGGGGGCTCACCTATAAGCCCGGCACCGACACGCTGCGCCGTTCGAGCGCGATCGAGTTGTGCCGCTGGCTGGCCACGGCCGGAGCAACGATACGGGCCCATGATCCCACGGTCAGCGCTTTGCCCGGCGATCTTGCGGGTGACGTTGAGCTGTGCTCGAGCCCGCTGGAAGCTGCTACCGGGGCCGAGGCCCTCGTCGTGTGCACAGCCTGGCCGGACTACCTGGAGGTGCCGGTTGAGGATCTCCTATCCGTGCTCGCGCTTGCGCGGATCGTCGACCCTGCAGGTGTGCTCCGCGTTGCGCTGGCGCCCTATCCACAGGTGCGCTACGTGCGGGTCGGCACGCCACTGGAGATCCAAGTGCGCAGCGCCTCTGCGACAAGCGGCAGAGCAAGGTCCACGGGAGCACCCCTTAGCTGGGCCCCAATGCCCGGTAGCGAGACTCTCCAGTGACTGCTCCCCTGGCCGGTCGCACGGCGCTGATCACCGGGGCCAGTCAAGGACTGGGATTGGAGATCGCGAGCACCTATCTGCAGGCGGGAGTGGCGGGTGTCTGTATATGCGCGCGTGATTCCAATGCGCTGGAGAGAGCTCTCAACGAGCTCAGTGGGCAGGCTGCGCCCGAGCAGAAGGTGCTGGGATGCGTGGCTGACGTGTCCCAACCCGAAGATGTCAGCAGGCTCGTGGAGCTCGCCTTGACCGGTTTGGGAGAGCTCACGATCCTCGTTTGCAACGCAGGTGTCTACGGCCCGAAGGGCGGACTCGACCAAACGGACTGGTCGGAGTGGACGAGGACCGTCGAGATCAACCTGCTGGGGTCGGTGCTCCCCGCCCGTCAGCTGCTGGCCCATTTCACCGAACGCGGCTACGGGAAGATCGTCCAGCTTTCCGGCGGTGGTGCCACCAGTCCGCTTCCGGGGCTGAGCGCCTACGCCGCCTCCAAGGCGGCGGTCGTGCGCTTCGCTGAGACGCTGGCCGAGGAACTGCGTGAGAGTCGAGTCGACGTCAACTCGATCGCCCCGGGTCCTCTCAATACGCGGATGCTAGACGAGGTGCTCGGCGCTGGCCCCGAGGCCGTTGGTGATGCCTTCTACGAGCGCGCGCTGGAGCAGCAGCGCAGCGGCGGAGTACCGCTGCGGGAGGGAGCCAAGCTCGCGGTCTTCCTCGGCTCGTCGGCCAGCGATGGCATCACCGGCAAGTTGTTGAGTGCCATCTGGGACCCGTGGCCGGAACTGCCCGAGCGGCGTTCCGACCTCGAATCCGACGTGTACACGCTGCGCCGAGTGGTCCCCCGCGACCGCGGCCTGGACTGGGGTGCTCGCTGAGATGGGCGCCGAACCCCTGCCGCCCGTGTGCATCCTTGCGGGTGGTCTCGGCACCCGCCTCGGTGAGCTGGTGCGCGAGGTACCCAAGCCATTGCTGGATGTTGCCGGGGAGCCGTTCCTGATCCACCAGCTCCGTCTGCTCGCAAACCACGGAGCGCGAGAGGCGGTCATCTGCATCGGCTACCAAGGGGAGAAGATCGAGTCGCGTATCGGCAAGTCCCAGTTTGGCGTGCGCATTGCCTACAGCCATGGGCGCCCCGACGGCACGCTCAACGCCATCCGGCGAGCGCTCGAGATCCTTCCCGAACGCTTCCTGGTCCTCTACGGAGACTGCTACCTGCGCGTCGACTACCAAGCGGCCAGCCGCGCCTGGCGTGAGAGCGGGCTACCAGCCCTGATGGCTGTCTACCGCAACGAAGGTCGCTGGGACACCTCGAACGTGCTCTACGAACGGGGGCGGGTGATCGTGCACGACAAGCACTCACCGACGCGCGAGATGCACTGGATCGACTACGGCCTCGGGGGTCTCAGCGCCAGCACACTCGAGTGCGTCGCGAGCGACGAGAGCGACCTCGCGGTGTTGTATTCCACACTTGCACAGCGCGGAGAGCTGTGCGGCTATCCCGCGACCGAGCGCTTCTATGAGATCGGCTCGCCATCTGCCCTGGCCGAGGCCGAGGCATTCCTCGTAGGAACGCGCCAGGTGTGATGCGACACGTTGCGTCGAGCAGTGGTCAGTCGGAAACGAAGAAGCGAGCCATTTTTGTGGAAATTTCAGGCTCGTTGCCTGACCGTTCACCTAAAATCCGATCGTGGCGAATCTCGCTGCTAGCTTCCCGTCCGTGATGCCGGCGCGTACAAGTCTGACAACCCGCACCACCTGCCGTGTGTGCGGATCTCCCGAGCTCGTGCCCGTGCTGTCGCTCGGCGAGCAGTACATCGCCGGGGCGTTTGCACAGCCGGGAGGCGAACAGCCGGTTGCAAGGCGCGTCCCACTTGAATTGGTGCGATGTGACATGACCCGCAACCAGGAGGGCTGCGGTTTGGTGCAGCTGCGCCACACCGTTCCTGGATCGATCCTGTATCGCTCCTACTGGTATCGCAGCGGTGTCAACCAGACGATGACATGCAACCTGCACAGCATCGCCGAACAGGCTGAGGAGCTCGTCGGCGGACTGCACCCCGGTGACCTTGTGGTTGACATCGGCTGTAACGATGGCACCCTGCTCGACGGATACCGCGCATCGAACCTTAAGTACATGGGCTTCGACCCCTCCGATGTAGGTCGCTACGCCGTCGAAAAGGGCTATGACGTGGTGCGGGACTTCTACTCCTATGAGCATCTCCACGAGCGTCACGCTGACCGGCGTGCTCGGATCATCACGAGCATCGCCATGTTCTACGACCTCGAGTACCCGCGTGTATTCGTCGAGGACGTGGCCCGCGCGCTCGCCGACGACGGTGTATGGGTGATGGAGCTGCATTATCTGCCCACCATGCTCGCTATGAATCAGTTCGACGCGATCGTTCACGAGCACCTCGAGTATTACTCGCTCGCTGTGATCGAGCGGCTGCTCGCCGAGTCCGGACTGCGGGTCGTCAGGGCCGCACTCAACGACATCAACGGCGGCTCTGTGCGGCTGTTCATCCGTCGTGCCGCGTCCTTCGCGCCCAGGGAAGAGGATGCCTTGGCACTGCAAAGCCTGCGCGTGCGTGAGTTCGAGATGGCGCTCGATGCGGCCGAGCCATATGAGCGCTTCGCGGCCGCCGCGCAGCAGGTTCGCGAGAGCCTTCTCGTCACCTGCCGCCGGCTGGCCGACGAAGGCAAGACCATTCACATATATGGCGCCTCCACGAAGGGCAACACAATCCTGCAGTACGTGGGTATCGATAACACGCTTGTCCCCTATGCCGCCGACCGTAACCCAGACAAGCACGGGTCGGAAACCGTCGGCACACGGATCCCGATCATCAGCGAGGAGGCGTCAAGGGATCTGCAACCCGATTACTACCTGGCGCTGCCGTGGCATTTTATGGACGAGTTTCTCGAGCGCGAGAGCGAGTTCCTCGATCGCGGAGGGCAGTTCATAGTGCCGATGCCAGAGGTCCGCATCCTCTCTCGCGATAGGTCAGTGGCAGTGAGTTAGGGTCCGCTCTGCGCCTTCTGCTCTCGCCCTCGCTTTGCCCGTGAGCGCAGCGCTCGCGGCTGACATGTCGTGACGCCGATCTCCGAACAGCCCGTCGCCGCAGCATCCGATCTGCTCGACACACCAGATGCCGGTGGCGCTGCAATCCGCGGCGGTGCTCTGCGGATAGCCGGATACGTCGCCGGTGTTGCCATCAGCGTTGTCTCATCGGCGCTGCTCTTGCGCCACCTGGGTGTAGTGGCAGTGGGTCACTACGTGACAGTGCTCTCGCTGGTCGCCCTGGCCGCTCAGGTCACCGAAGCGGGGCTCGCCGCCATTGGCGTGCGCGAACTGAGCACGATTCCCCCGGCGCGCACGCAGAGCTTCTTCCGAAGCCTTTTCGGCCTGCGCCTCGTGCTCATCCTCGTCGGTGTCCTGGGCGCGTTCGTATTTGCCTTCCTCAGCGGATACCCCTCGACGCTGGTCTTCGGAACCGTCGTCGCCGGCGGTGGGGTCGTGCTCGTGACGATGCAAGTCACCTATTCGTTGCCGCTCATGGCGCGGCTGCAGTTGGGGTGGGTAACGGTGGTGGAACTCGTGCGACAGGTCGGCACAACGATCGTGATCGTGCTGCTCGTGCTCGCCGGCGCGCCGCTGCTGCCATTCTGGGCCGCGACGATCCCCGCGGGCGCCGCCGCCGCTGCCCTGAGCGCGTTCTTGATCCGTCGTTCGATGCCGCTGCTGCCGTCGTTCGACCGTGACGTCTGGCGCTTGCTGCTGCGCCGCACGCTGCCCTACTCGCTCGCCGCAGCTGTCGGAGTCATCTATTTTCGTCTAGCGATCCTGATCATGTCCCATGTCGCCAGCGGCCAGCAGACGGGGTACTACGCAGCATCGTTCCGCATCATCGAAGTTCTGTTCGTCGTGCCTCAGCTGGTCGTGGGATCGACTCTGCCGATCTTCGCCAGGGCCGCTCGCGACGACCGCGGGCGCTTGGACTACGCGCTCGGGCGTACGTTCGATGTGTGCCTGCTCCTGGGTCTGGGTGTCGGTCTTGCGCTCGTCACCGGCGCCACCGCGATCGTCGCCGTTATCGCCGGAGCGAAGTTCGCGCCAGCGGCGATCGTGCTGCGGATGCAGGGGGTAGCTCTCACATTCACCTTCATGGGAGCGATGTTCGGCTATGCCCTGCTCAGCCTCGGACGTTATCGCGCGGTGTTGCTCGTCAACCTGACGGTGTTGCTGCTCAGCGCCGCCGTCACCAGTGTGCTGGCGTCACGTTACGGAGCACTCGGCGCGGCCGCTGCGACGACCATTGTCGAGGTGCTTTACACCGCGATCTTGGCGGTCGCGGTCGTGCGGGCGGGGGCCCGGCCGCTGATCTCCTACTCGGCGATCCCTCGTGCCGCATTGGCCGCGCTGCTCGGTGCCCTGATGCTGCTGCCAGCGAGCCTGCCGAGCGTTGCCAGGCCACTGCTCGCGCTGGCGATCTACGCCGCGGCTCTGTTCGCGCTCCGCGCAATTCCACCCGAGCTCATCGAGCAGATTCCGAGCCTACGCAGAGGCGTGCCGTAGCGTCGTGGCGGTGTGCTCCCGGCGCGATCGGAAACAGCGGCGTCAATCCCCAGAAGTGGCTAACCAGCGTACAGATTGCCGATACGGGCAGGATGAGACTGGCTGACGGCATATGCGGCCCAACACGCCCGCGTCGAAGCTTGCTGGTGCGCTTGCCCCGCCGCTTGGCGTCAGCGATGCTGCGTAGGGGGAAAACAAGTTGCTCGTGCCAATCTGGAAAATGACACCTGCCGAGAAGGGGGCGCGCCACTGCCTCCACGGTTTCCCCCGCGCTGGGCGGCGCGACCTCGGATTCTGTCGCTTATCGGCTTCGCGTTTGAGCCGATGAGTCGCGAATCGACTATCGAGATCCAGAGTAAGTGGCCGAAGACGCCGGCGCCGCTGACGCACGAGCAACGTATCGCCCATGACAGCTTCATGAAGCAGTGGCACGAGATCCTGCCGAGACGATACGGTTCAATTGAGCGCTTCAACCACTCCTTCCCCGTGTGCCACTCGCGTGCGGGGTTCCACAGGACGATCGAGGTCGGCGCCGGGCTCGGCGAGCATCTTTGCCATGAGCGTCTAACAACTGAGCAGGAGTCCTCCTACAGCGCTGTCGAGCTGCGGCTCAACATGGCAGAGCGACTCCGCGCCAGGCATCGGCACATCAACGTAATCGTCGGTGACTGTCAGGAGCACCTGCCTTTTCCCGACGGCCACTTCGACCGCTACCTGGCGATCCACGTGCTCGAGCACCTGCCGAATCTCCCCACTTGCGTCGAGGAGGCGTGGCGGCTGCTCGACAAGCGTCAGGGGCAACTGCTCGTGGTGATCCCCTGCGAGGGCGGGCTCGCGTACTCGCTTGCTCGCCGTGCCTCGGCCCAGCCGATCTTCGAACGCACCTACCAGATGCCCTACCGCCCCTTTGTCGAGCACGAGCATCTCAACCGTCCCCACGAGGTTCTCGCCGAGTTGCGGCCGTACTTCTCGATAGAGGCCCGCCGCTTCTTCCCGCTGCCGTTGGTGCCAGTCGTTTCGCTGAATCTGTGTCTCGGCCTTGCCCTGCGCCCGCGTCCCAGGCCCATCCACTCGCGATAGCAGCCTGCTTGCCTGCACGGACGCCGTCCCGTCACGACGCCAGCCACGCGTCGAGCCTGCCTACGATGGGGCTGCATGAGACTGCGCCTGTACCACCACCCTGACGGCGCTCGAATCGCCTACCGTGAGCTGGGCGCCGGGCCGCCGCTCGCGCTCGTGCACTCGGGGCTTCTCTCCCACAAGGAGTGGGAGCCTGCCGTGGAGGGGCTCGTCGATCGCTTTCGGGTGGTGTTGCCCGATCTGCCACTCCATGGCGACTCCGAGGATCGCCTACGCCACCCGTACACCCTAGACTGGTTCGCGGAGGTGCTCGGCGGGTTCGCCACCGAGGTGCTCGGGCCGCGTCCGCTGCTCGCCGGTCATGGTGCTGGCGCGGAGATTCTGATGCACGCGGTCATCAGCGAGCGTCTGCGGCCCGCCCGGTTGGTGCTGATGCCAAACCGCATGCACCTAGCGCCGACGCACGCGCGCGCGTGCGACGTCTGGCAGCTCACCGCGAGGGCGGCAGCGATCCCGGGCATGGACCGGCTGCTCTCCTACGGCGCCGGAGCTGTTTTCACCCCCCAGCGAGGCATGCGCCTGTCTGCGCGGGCCAATCCTGCCGCGGCAGACCTCGTGCGGCATGCCTTCGCCGACGTACCCGGCAACTCGAGTCTGGCCCGGTCATGGGCCAAGTGCGCGCGTAGCTGGCCGCGGGGAGCACAGTCGCATCTGCTCGAGCGCTACCCGCGTCTGGACATGCCCGTGCTGCTGCTATGGGCCGACCAAGATCGCCTGTACCCGCTCGCCGCGGCCGAACAGGCGCTGGCGAGGCTTCCCGATGGGCAGCTGCGGGTGCTCGAAAGCACCGGCTTTCTGATGGCCTACGACGACCCCGTCGGGCTTGCGCGAGAGCTGACGGCCTTCTGCGGGTAAGTTTACGGCGTTTGCTTGAGAAACCGTCACCACGCCGATACCACGGCAGAAAAGGAGAATCGATGCCCGATCAGCAGCTGTGGGGTGGAGAGACCGCCAAGGCAGTAGAGAACTTCCCGATCTCCGGGGAGACCGTTCCCGTCTCCGTCGTCCACTGGCTGGCCAGGATCAAGGGCGCCGCCGCCGCGGTCAACAGCGAACTCGGGCTGCTCTCCAAGCGTAGCGCCACGCGTATCGAGAAGGCAGCAGCGGAGATCGCCGCCGGCAAGCACGACCAGCAGTTCCCCATCGACGTGTTCCAGACCGGCTCGGGCACGTCTACCAACATGAACGCCAACGAGGTCATCGGCAAGCTTTCGACCGACAAGGATCCCGCCCACCCCGTACA
>Ga0209624_10000548_pt1 | contig 33034 bp, 24 predicted proteins | sample JacPinW_OM2H0_O1_FD_188565 | JGI IMG/M metagenome (GOLD analysis project Ga0209624, IMG submission 188565) | Forest soil microbial communities from Algoma, Ontario, Canada - Jack Pine, Ontario site 1_JW_OM2H0_O1 (SPAdes) (version 2) | ecosystem: Environmental > Terrestrial > Soil > Boreal...
GGTCTTCTGCGCCAGCCGATAGGCTAGCCAGGCGTAGTAGACCGTGCTGAGGAACAGCATCAGCCCGAGGGCGGGAAGGATTCTGCCGAACACCAGCGAATCCGGCATCTTCAGGACGAAGCGGAGGAGTCCGGTCAGAACCAGAACATTGACGAGAATATTGGTCCCGAAGCCGAAGAAAGCGTTCCAGTCGCCGGGAACCCAATAGCGCTCGCGCTCTGTCGTCGTCGCCATCATTGACATCGCTGCCCTCCTTCTTGCCCTGCGCCTCGCCTAGCTGGCGCGCTTCCACCCAGCCAAAGCCTCGATCACGCCTTCGGAACTGGATACCCAGCCGAAGATGCCGCCCTGCGCCTTGATCATCTTGAGACCCATGGCGTGGAACTCGGGGAAATAGGACCCGACGCAATCGTCGAGCACGAGGCAGTCGTATCCGCGGTCGTTGGCTTCCCGCACCGTAGTGTTGACACAGACCTCAGTCGTCACGCCGGTGACGACGAGCTGCTTGACGTCTTTATGTTGAAGGATGGCGTGCAGATCGGTGGCGTGGAACGCGCCCTTGCCGGGCTTGTCGATGACCGGTTCACCGGCCTCGGGATAAAGCTCGGGAATGATGTCGTGGCCGGCTTCGCCGCGCACCAGAATGCGGCCCATCGGGCCGGCGTCTCCGATGGACGTGGCGCTCCGGCCGCGGATTTTCTTGGCGGGCGGCAAATCGGCGAGGTCCGGTCGGTGGCCTTCGCGCGTATGCAGAACAGGAAGACCGGCGGCGCGCCACGCCGCCAGGAGTCTTTGGTTGGGCTCGATGGTGCGGCGCAATTGCGAGACGTCGTTGCCGAGCATTTCGCCAAAGCCTCCAGGCTCAAGAAAATCGCGCTGCATGTCGATGATCAGAAGCGCGCAATGCTCGGGGGCGAGCGTGAAGTCGTAAGGTTCGGCCGCAAGGTCGATGGTTGTGTTCATGCGCCGGCCCGGGCGTGTGACGACATCTGAGCAATTCCCCGGTCGATGCGATCACAACTCGTGCCGGAGCGCCTCGACCTCAGCCCTATCCGGGGAAAGCAAGGACCATGCCCGCAGCCTCGGCGGGAGCGTCGCTGACCAGGGAAGTGCTCCGTGAGCCGCGTCCGGCCCCGGTCTCTGAGCGAACCTAGGCTTCGGCCACCCTTGTCTATGCGAGTCGGCCGACAATCGTTCGGATCGTGCCTGATTTGGAACGGCTGTCCCTTGCGCGGACCGGCGCCGATCTCGCTACGGTCAATTTGCGGCGCCTTCGCTGTCGCCGATCCGGCGCCGTCACAATAAGCGACGGCTGCACAAGGATCGGGCTCCTGAGCAGATCGGCGCCCTTTATGCGCCGGTCAGAGCGGAAGTAGGCGAACTCACACGCGGTCGGCGCTCGGGTCCTGCTCTTCGCATTTCTTCAAAAACAGCAGACCAACACGTTCCTCAATCCGTAAACACACGCAGTAGGTCGACCTGGGGGCCAATCACGTCGCGAACGTCGAGAGCCTCTTCGATGCGCCTGAGATGAAGATCCATCAGCACCGCCGCGCCCGAGCCGTTGCCCTCGAGGAGGGCGTGGACGAGCGTGGCGTGATCCCCCTCTGGACAGGAATGGACGTTGCGCGACCCGTAGAGGCCGATGATGAGCGAGGTGCGTGCGACCAGCTGTTCGAGAAACCTGGTGAGGACGACGTTGCCGGCGACTTGAGCGAGACCAATGTGGAACTCGCCCGACAGCCGGATGGCCTCGGGTCGGTCGCCGCGCGCCTCTGCCTCCGCGCCGGTGCGCACGCTAACACGAAGCTGGTTGAACGCTTCCCGATCTGCGCGGGCGGCGGCCGAAAGCACGATGGTGCGCTCGACGGCGCGGCGAGCCTCGAACACGTCCCGCGCTTCGTCGGCCTTCGGGCTGCTGACAAAGGCGCCGCGGTTCATATGCAGGGTCACGACGCCGCGCTCGGCGAGCACGACCAGGATGCGTCGAATCTGGGTGCGGCTGCAATCGAATGCCTCGCACAACGGATTTTCCGCCAGTTTTGCGCCGGGAGGCAGCTTCTGCTCCATGACTGCGCCGACGATCCGTTCGACGATGACCGCGTCCGAAAGCGGTTGCCGGATTACGCGCGCTAAGAGCGCCATGAATTCGCCCCGACTATGCGCCGTACGGCCATTCCCATCGGCACGACTCTTGGAACGCCAGCCCAGCCGACTTGAGGACCGGCCGATTGACGCTGGAGGCGTCAAGACTCTGCCTGTCTTTTGCGCGCGTGCACAAGATATGGCAGATTGTCGACAATCGTTTGTCAGGATGTTGACAAGAATTTTTCTCCGACGCAACCTCAACTCGGCCGTTCAACCGGCGCCAGCTCCTCATCGAGGGAGCGTCGGACGACCGCAAACGGAGGAAGAGATGATCGGTTCTCGCCTAACTTCGTCCCGCGCCGCCCTACTCGGACTCGCCTCGGCGCTCTCGCTCGCCGGCGCCATTCTGCCCGCGGACGCCGCCAACAAGGTCCTCAAGATCGGCTTCGTCGGCGTGACCAGCGGCCCTGCCGCCGCGTGGGGCACTTCAAACGTGCGTTCGATGCAGACGCTCGCGGACTGGTGGAACTCGACCGGCGGCGTCAAGATCGGCGATGACACCTACGATATCGACGTCGTGACCTTCGATGACCAGAAGGACCCGAAGCGGGCCATTGCCGGCATGGAGAAGATGGCCCAGGAAGGCATCCACTATGTTGTCGGACCCAACGTAGACGACGGCGCGGCCGCCGTGCGTCCGGTCGCCGAAAAGTCGGGGATCATGTATTTCCCCTACGCTTTCCCAAAAGAACTCTACACCAAGCCTGCCTCCAACGCGGTGCTCGGCATGGTGGCGAATTATCAATCGGCCCCGGCCATCTATAAGTATTTGAAGGACAACAAGGGCGTGAAGACCGTCGCGTTCGTCGCGGCCAACGAGTCCGATCCGCTCAGCCAGCGCGACGGCGGCGTGGCCGCCGCCAAGGCGCTGGGCCTCACAGTGGTCGCAGACAAGGACAGCTACGAGAACGACACGCGCGACTTCACGCCGGTGCTCACGCCAATCGTCAAGCTCAGTCCCGATCTTCTCGTGCTCTCAGGCGTCGCCCCGGCCAACGCGCCGCTCTTGATTCGCTCGGCGCGGGAGCTCGGCTACAAGGGTCTCATTTCGACCGAGACGGCGCAGGACGCCAAGGTGCTCGAGGAGGGCGCCGGCGAACTCGCCAACGGCTTCATCTCGGTCGGCGGCGCTTCGACGCCTGAAATCCGGTCGATGGCCATGGAAGAATTCATCGATCGTTACACCAAGAAGTTCGGCGAATACAACGACGAATCGAACACCAAGGTCTATGCGCTGCAATATATCGTCGATACCTTGAAGGCCGACCCGAAGGCGATCGACAATACCGACGAATTCAAGAAGACGATGGACGGTTTTTCGGCGGCGAACCCCTACCTCAAGGACCAGAGCTCCAGTCTCCATTATGTCGGCACGACCTCGTTCGGTCAGAAGCGACAGCTTGCGGTGCCGCTGGTCGTCAACGAGTATAAGGACGGCAAGTTCGAGACCCTGTTCGTCGCCAACGTCGATTGAGCGGCGCGACCTTCCGCGGGAACCTTGGGGAGGCAGTCCCGGGCAAAAGACGAAGCAGCTTCGCCGTATCCTTCGCGGCGAATCAATTCACCGCGAAGGACACGAAGGAGCATACGGTCAGAGCGAAGCCGAACTTCTTGGGACCTTAGGGGCGCGTGGAGCAGATCGTCGCCAACGGGCTCTACCTCGGCGCGCAATACGCGCTGATCGCGCTTGGGCTCACGCTGATCTTCGCGCTCATGAACGTGCTCAATTTCGCCCACGGGCAGATGTACGTGCTAGGCGGCTTCGTCACTTACGAAGTCTACGGCCTCTTGCGTTGGCCGTTCGTGGTGGCGCTCATCGCGTCGGCGTTGACGCTCGCCGTCCTCGGCGCCCTGATCGAGCGTTTCCTGTTCCGAACCGTCATCAGGCGCAGCGAGCGAGAAGAAAGCACGATGCTGCTTGCGGCTGGCATCGCCTATTTTCTCGACGCCGCGATCCTGTTGCTGTTCGGCGAAAAGCAGCGCGGCGTTCGCAAGATCGTGACGGGCGTGTTCTCGTGGGACAATTTAATCCTACCGTGGGACCGCATCGTGGTGGCCGGGCTCGCCGCCCTCTTCATCGTCGCCTTCATCCTGATGATGCAGTTCACCAAGCCCGGCCGGGCGATGCGCGCGCTGGCCCAGGACCGCACAGCGGCTCAGCTGATGGGCGTGCCGGTCGAGTTTTACTCGCTGCTCGGATTTGCGCTCGGCGCGATGCTGGCGGGACTCGCCGGCGGCCTTCTGGTCACGATCACCGGCGTCAATTCGGGGATCGGCGGACCGATTTCGATCAAAGCGTTCATGATGGTGATGATCGGGGGCGCCGGCGTCGTTGGGGGCGCTATCGCCGGCGGATTCATTCTCGGCATGCTGGAATCGGTCGGCCTCTCGGTCCTGCACGCTTATGGGGACATCACTTATCTCGCTATCTTCGCCGCGCTGCTGGTCTTCCTCGCCATTCGCCCGAACGGGCTCATGGGCAAGCCGTGGGGATAAGCCGATGACGCCCCGCGCGAGCCTTCCTCGCTTGGCCGCCGCAGCGGCCTTCGTGCTTGTCCTCCTTGTCGCTATCCCGCTGGCGATCACTGCCTCGCACCGCACGGATCTCTATTACACTCTAAGCTCGGTGGCGCTCCTCTCGATCGCCAGCGCTGGCGTCTGGCTCACCTTCTACATTGGCCGCATCAACATCGGGCAGGGCGCCTACGCACTCGTCGGCGGTTATGTCTCGGCGATTCTCGTGACGACCTATGGCCTGTCGTTCTGGCTGAGCCTTCCCCTCGCTGGGCTCTTCTGCGCGCTGGTGAGCGCGGTGATCGGGCTTCCGATCCTCCGGCTGCGCGGCGTCTATTTCGCCATGGTGACGCTCGTGCTCACCGAAGTGGCGCGGCTCTCCGCGCTCGCGCTGGGGATCACAAACGGCGCCAAGGGCATCACAAACATTCCTCCGCCCGGTCCAATCAGCTTGTTCGGGCTGACCCTCGTCCCCTCATTCGATTCGTTCGCAGAGCGCAATCTCGCCTTTTACATACTCTCCGTCGTGATGATGATCGTCTGCTTCGCCGCGCTCTACCGGCTCGTCAATTCGCGGATCGGTCAGCTCTTCGCAGCAATGCGGCAGAACGAGGAGCTCGCCTCCTCGATGGGCGTCAACGTTCCGGCGCTTCGCGTGCTCGCTTATGCAATTTCCTCCTTCTTTGGCGGCGTCGGAGGAGCGATCTTCGCTGCGATCGCCCAATCGATCTATCCGTCAAGCTTCACCGTCAACGACAGCGTGAACTTCATGCTGAATTGTTTCCTCGGCGGCTTGGGCTACGTGTTCGGCCCGATGCTGGGCACGCTCGTGCTCTATTTCGGCTGGGACCTGCTGTTTCAGACGGGCGAGTATCAGCTCTTGATCTACTCGGGAGTGATGATCCTCCTCATGCTGCTGTTGCCGAATGGCCTCTTGAGCCTGCGCTTGCGCGGGCGCAGCGCAAGCTGAGCCCTATGCCGCCGATCATCGAGGTCAAGGATCTGACCAAGAGCTACGGCGGGCTCATCGCGGTCAACGACGTCTCTTTCGACGTCCAAGAGCACGAGATCCTCTCGATCATCGGCCCGAACGGCGCCGGGAAGTCGACCATCTTCAAACTCATCTCGTCGTTCGTGAAGCCAACCCAGGGTCGGGTGACGTTCAAGGGCGAAGTCATCTCGGGCCTCGCGCCTCATATCGTGGCGCGCAAGGGCGTAGTGCGCACCTTCCAGGAGACGACGATCTTCAAGGGGCTCACGGCGCGCGACAGCGTCATTGTCGCCCATCACCTGCGCTCGCGCGCGAGCCTTCCAGGCTTCTATCTCGGAACGGCGCTGGCGCGGCGCGATGAGGATGAGTTCGGCCGTTCAAGCGACGAGATCCTCGAGTTTCTGGGCTTGGCCGAGGTCAAGAACGAGGTCGCGAGCAACCTGCCGCAGGGCCATTTGCGAGCGCTCGGCATCGCTATCGGCCTCGCCGCCAACCCGCAGGTGCTGCTGCTCGATGAGCCGTTCGCCGGCATGAACCACGATGAAACCAATCGAGCCGTGGAAATAGTGCGCGCAGTCCGAGATCGCGGCGTGACGCTGATGCTGGTCGAGCACGACATGGCCGCGGTGATGAAGATCTCGGACCGCATCGTCGTCATTAATTTTGGGGTCAAGATCGCCGAGGGGACGCCGGCCGAAATCCAGAAGAACGACAAGGTGATCGAAGCCTATCTCGGCGTCGAAGACGAGACGATCGGACTTTAGCCGTGGCGATGCTTTCGCTCACCGACGTCGAGCTCTATTACGACCACGTCTATGCGCTCAAAGGCGTGTCGGTCGAACTCAACGCGGGTGAGACGGTGGCGCTGATCGGCGCCAACGGCGCCGGCAAGTCGTCGATCCTGCGCGCCATCACCGGACTACGCAAGATCCGGAAGGGCTCGATCAGTTTCGAGGGTCGTCGGATCGACGGCCTTGGTCCCGAGGCGATCGTCAAGCTTGGCATCGCTATGGTCCCCGAAGGTCGCCGCGTCTTTCCCTATATGAGCGTGCGCGACAATCTGATGATGGGCGCGTTTTCACGCTCGGACGCGACCGGGGTGCGCGCTTCACTCGACGCTGTGCTGGCTCGTTTTCCTCGCCTCAAGGAGCGATTGACTCAGGCCGCCGGGACCATGAGCGGCGGCGAGCAGCAGATGCTGGTGATCGGGCGGGCTCTCATGGCGAATCCCAGGCTGCTGTTGCTCGACGAGCCTTCGCTCGGCGTCGCGCCGAAGATCGTCCAGGATATCGCCCGTTCGATTGTCGCCATCAACCGCGACGAGAAGGTGAGCGTGCTGCTCGTCGAGCAGAATTCGCGCATGGCGCTGCGCATCTCCCATCGCGCCTACGCGCTGACCACGGGCTCGATAGCGCTGTCGGGCGCCTCGGCCGATCTGGTCAAGGACCAGCGTATCCAGCATCTCTACCTCGGTGGCGACATTTAGGCCGAACCTATGCGCATCTGTGTCGTCAATCCGAACACCACCCACTCGATGACGATGAAGATCGGCGCCGCGGCCAAGGCCGCCGCCTCCCCAGGTGTCGAGATCAGCGCCGTCAATCCCGACTTCGGGCCGGCCAGCATCGAGGGCTATTTCGACGAGGTTTTCTCGGTTCCGGGGCTGATCGCGGAGATTGGCAAGGACGCAGGCGCGGATGCGTTCGTCATCGCCTGCTTCGACGACACTGGACTTGATGCAGCGCGATGCGCCACGACTGCGCCGGTGGTTGGCGTCGGCGAGGCCGCTTTCCATATGGCAAGCTTGATCGCAGCGAAATTCAGCGTCGTCACGACGCTGTCACGCTCGATCGCGCCGATCGAGCACAATCTGATGAAATACGGCCTGGCGACGCGGTGCGCGCGCGTGCGCGCGTGCGATGTGCCTGTGCTTTCGCTCGAGGAGCCAGGCTCCGACGCGCGGCGCCGGATCGAAGCGGAGATCAAACGGGCGCTCGCCGAGGACGGCGCCGAGGCGATCGTGCTGGGGTGCGCGGGCATGACGGACCTGGTGGACGATCTCGCGAAGCAGGCTGGCGTTCCGGTCCTCGATGGGGTGGCCTGCGCGGTGAGCCTCGCCGAAAGCCTGGTCCGTATCGGACTCAAGACATCGAAGCGCAACAGCTATGCGCCCCCGCTCGCCAAGCCTTACGCGGGCGAGTTCAAGCGCTTTGCGCCCTCCAGGGATTCAAATAAACGCCAATAAGCGCCAGTAAACGTTAGTAAACGTTAGTAAAAATGCTAGCGTTTACTAGCGTTTATTTTTTCGAATCGAGCCTTTTCAACGAGTTACGAGCGATTCAAACAAAAAATTTCGGCCGCCTTCCAACTCCCCGTATTCATCGCAAGCTCGCTGTGAATGTTCGGCCCTTTCCGAGCATGCAGGTTCTCCTCGTCGCGCGGCGCGAAACGAGGTTTAGTCCGGCGACTAGAATACGTATAACATCCATTCTGAAAGTCCGCAAAGAAATTGTTCGAACTTTCGCCCAGCGTCCGGTTCCGGACGATTCCTTTCTGAACGCGTCAGGCGCCAAGTCGAAAACTCAGTTGCTTGCTTGCGCCATTGACCCGTTGCGGGATTGCGGCCGCCCAAAGCCGACGCGGTGGACGGCCGCAATGCGCAAATAGCGGCCATTCGCCGACGGCTTGGTGAACTGGTCAACTCGACCCACTGCTGCCTTCAGGATCGGCTCTGAACGGGCGAGAAGGCGAAAAAGGGGTCTTCGGCTGGAGGCGTGGGTTACACGAGGAATGTTGTTCAGCTATGCGACGCCAAGCGGGTCAATCCGACTTGAAGCCATGATCGACGAGCCGCCTCGGCCTCGAGGTGCGACCTCCTTCCCAATGGGAGAGAACCATGCGCGTCGAAAGCGCCAATCTGCGATCCCGCGTGCCCCGGCTTGCGTCGCTAAAGCTGGACAGCCCAATTGGCCCCGCCCATAATGGGAATGGTCTTGAGGGCGGCGCATGGACCTCGGGGGGTGGCTCGACAATCTTGACCTGGGGCGATATGAGGCCGCGTTCCGCGACAACGGGATCGACGAGGCCGTCCTGCCGCACTTGACGGTGGAGGACCTGAAGGAAATCGGCGTCGCGACGGTAGGCGATCGGCGGAAGCTTCTCGCCGCCATCGCCGCCTTGGGGTCGCAGCCGTCGCTCCTCCCGCGCGCAGTGGGGGAGGAAAGATCGGCGCCGCAGGCCGACTTCGCAGAGCGCCGTCCGATCACGGTCATGTTCTGCGATCTCGTGGGCTCAACCACTATTTCGGCCGCGCTCGACGCGGAGGATTGGCGCAATCTGGTCAGCGCCTACCTCGACGCTGCCTCGGAGGCAGTGACGCAAATGGGCGGGCGCGTCGCCAAGAAGCTCGGCGACGGGCTGATGGCGTTGTTTGGACACCCGATCGCGCAGGAGAACGATTCCGAACGCGCGGTTCGCGCTGCGCTGGCGATCCAGCGCGCGCTCGCCGAACTGAACCGCGACAACGCCGGCTCGGGCCGCCCGGAGCTCGTCGCCCGCATCGGCGTCGAGAGCGGGGCGGTGGTCGTGGATGCGGCCGGGGAAATCTTCGGCGATGCGCCCAACATCGCCGCGCGGGTGCAGGCGTTGGCCGAGCCGGGGACGGTGCTGATCACCGCTCGTGTTCAGCGTCAGGTCGCGGGCCTGTTCGTCGCCGAGGATCGCGGCGCGCATGCGCTGAAAGGCGCGCCGGAGCCGACGACGCTGTTTCGGATCGTGCGCGCAAGCGGCGGCAGGCGCTTCAGCGTCCGCGCGCTGACTCCGCTCGTCGGGCGCGAGGAGGATCTCGACCTCTTGCGTCGGCGCTGGGAGCGGGCGGCGACGGGCGAGGGGCAGTTCGTCCAGATCGTCGGCGAACCCGGCATCGGCAAGTCGCGCCTCATCGAGGAATTTCGCTTGAGGCTCGGCGAGACGCCGCACACCTGGGCCGAATTCTCATCGTCGCAATTGCTGCAGAATACGCCGTTGCATCCGATCGCCGAATGGGGCCGCCAGCGTTTCGGCGGCGCCGACACCCCCGCGGGCCAACGCTTCGCTGACCTCGAGAACACGTTGCAGCTGATCGGGCTCGATCCCGCCGAACATGCGCCGCTCATTGCGCCCCTCGTCGACATCCCCTTGCCGCCCGGTCGCGCCGCCAACCTGCCGCCCGAAGAACTCAGGCGAAGACAGCTCGCGGCGCTGATCGCGTGGTTTCTGGCAGGGGCGCGATCGCAGCCCGCGGCGCTCGCGTTCGAAGACCTGCACTGGGCCGATCCGACCTCGCTCGACCTGATTCAGGCTCTCGCCGAGCGGGGTCGGACGGCGCCGCTCTTCATCATCGCGACCGCCCGGCCGGAATTCCGCCCAGCCTGGAGCCTGCGCTCCCACCACAGCGTCATTTCGCTCAGCCCCCTCGATCGCGCCGACGTCGCGCTTATGGTCGGCGAACTCGCCGCTCGCCATGCGCTGAGCCAGGAGGTGGTCGATGGCGTGAGCGAGCGCACCGGCGGGGTGCCGCTGTTCGTCGAGGAAGTGACGCGGCTCCTGCTCGAGCGCGACGAAGAAGGCGGCGCGCGCGCGATCCCGCCGACCCTTCAGCAATCGCTCGCCGCGCGGCTCGACCGGCTTGGGCCGGCCCGCGAAGTCGCGCAGATCGGCGCCGTCTTGGGACGAGATTTCACCTATTCGCTGTTGCGCGCGGTCGGCGGAGTCGACGACCCCGCCCTCCAGTCGGCGCTCGACAGGCTCGCTAGCGCGGATCTCCTCATCGCCGAGGGCGCGGGCCATGACGCGAACTATCGCTTCAAGCACGCGCTGATCCAGGACGCGGCCTACGATAGCCTGCTCAAGAGCCGCCGCCAGGCGCTGCACCGCCGGGCAGCGGAGGCGCTCATCCTTGGAAGCGCGGAGCCCGAGGCTATCGCGCATCACTTCACCGAGTCCGGGCTCGACGACCTCGCGATCGAATGGTGGGGCAAGGCGGGGGATCAGGCTTTGCGCCGCTCTGCGTTTCAGGAGGCGATCGCGCATCTCGGCAAGGCGATCGCCATGGCCGACAAGGCGGCGGCCGGGCAGGCGGCAGGCGCGTCGGGCGAGCGGCGGCAGTTGCACGTCGCCTACGGTAACGCGCTGTTACAGGCCCGCGGCTACGGCGCGCCCGAGACGACCGAGGCCTTTGCAAAGGCCCGCGAAACAGCGTTTGGGGACCAGGACTGGCCCGAACGGCTAGCGGCCGGCTACGGCCTATGGGTTGGTAGCTTAGCGCGGGGCGAGCTATCGTCCATGCGGGCTCACGCCAAGACCTTTCTCGGCGACGTCGACGCGAGACCCGATTCGCCCGAGGTGGGAGTCGCTCGCCGCGTAGCGGGAATGACGCATTGGTTCGCCGGAGAGTACTTCGAAGCGCGCGAGCACCTGGAACACGCGCTGGCCCTGTTCCAACCCGGCCGCGACGACGATCTGACGTTCCGGTTCGGAAACGACGCTGGCGTCGCGGCAATGCTGAACCTCGCGCTCACGTTGTGGCCGCTGGGCGACGTCGGGCGCGCGGTTTTCCTTGTCGGCGAGGCTGGGGCGCGGATCACGGGCCTCGCTCACGTTGGCACGCGCGCATTTGGGACAACTTGTACGGCCATGTTCGAACTGTTGCGCGGTGACCTGTCGCGCGCTGCAATGAACGCCGTCGAACTCGCCCGACTCACGCGCGAGTACGATCTGCCGATGTGGCGAGCGTGGGGGGTCTTTTTCGAGGGCTTTGCGGACGTCCAGAATGGCCTGGCCGGCGGCGGACTCGAGGACATGCGCCGCGGCGTTGAGCTTTTCCGGGAGCAGAACGTCCTGGTCTTCGACGGTCTCATCAAGATTGCACTCGCTAAGGCCGAGGTCCGCGCGGTCGATGTCGACCGCGCCCTCGCCATCCTCGACGAGGCGCTGGCGACGTCGGCACGCACTGGCCATCGCGCGTTCGAAGCGGAGCTGCATCGCGTCCGCGGCGAAATTCTGCTGAGGCGCGATCCCACGAATCCGGCGCCCGCCGAGGAAGCCTTGCGGTCCGCCATCGTCGTCGCGAAAGAACAAGGCGCGCGTAGTTACCGCCTCCAGGCGACCATACCACTCGCCAAGCTCTACGAATCGACCGGCCGCCGCGCCGACGCGCACGCCGTCCTCGCCCTGGCGCTTGATGGTTTTTCTGCGACGCCGGAGATGCCCGAGATCGCCGAGGCGATGTCGCTGTCAGCACGGTTGGCCTAGATCTGCTTCGGGCTGTGAAGCCTACTTCGCGCTCGAAGTGGAATGCCGGCTTTGACGCGCACTCCGATCGTTCCCGAGGCGACCCTTGTAGGAGCACTTTCCGCCCAACTGAGACGTCCAAGGCCGCGGTCGGTATGTTCGCTCAACGTCGACTCCGGCCGGCCGGTGAGCGCAAATAGCGGTCATTCGCCGAGGGTTTTGCGAGCGGTTGAATTTAATCCGACAAGCTCTTCGAGCAAGGCTCAGGCGCAGCTGTCGGCGGGCCTCTTCGGAGAGACGGGTCGTGCTGGGCTCAGCGGTCTCTCCCAGCCAGCGCGGCGAGTTGATGCCGTCGCCCATGAGATCATCGGCGCTCTCTCGACGTCAGCCGGCACGCGAACGTTGCGCTCGACCGTGGCGTTTTGGGTCTCAAGGCGTTCCGCGACGTCCAAAAGACGACCGAAACTGGGCCCGTGCGGCGTCACCGATTCGTTGACCGCAGGCCTGTTTCACGGGGTCGCAGTTGAAAGTTCCGCAATTCCGGAAGTGGTGTGATAGGGTCAACTTAGTGGGAGGAAGCAATATGGGCGACCTCGTCACGCCCGACGATTTACCTAAGTGGGTCCCCGGCGAGGTGACGGTGGACAGCGCCCCGCTTGGTTGGCAAGGCCTTCGGGTTCGCGGCTATCGCTATGCTCCCCTGGACGTGCCCATTCCCGGCATGCGGGACTACATCATCGTCGCCTACAAGGACGGGGCGACGACCATGAACCGGCGCAGCACGGGCGAATGGCGCAAAGAGCGGGTCGCCCCGGGCTGCGTGTCCCTTCTCACGCACGCAGCACAATCCCACTGGCGCTGGAGTGAAAATATCGAGGTGACGCATCTCTACTTGTCGCCTGGCGCAATGGCGGACGTCGCTGCGGAAGCCTATGATTGTCATATCAAAGAGGTTGAACTGCGTGACATCTTGAAGGCCGACGATCCCGTCCTCGCGGGGATCGCGGCTTCTCTGGCGCAAGAGGCGCGGGAAACCGGTCTCGGCGGCCGGCTTTATGTGGACTCGCTGAGGAATCACGCTTGCGTCCACATTCTCCGGCGCTACGCGAATGTCACCTTCCGCGAACCCAACCGCTCCGGCGGCCTTTCGCACGCCCAATGTCGCCTGCTTAACCAGTATTTCGACGAAAACTTGGAGCGGAACATATCCTTGGCGGAGCTTGCAGGGGTGGTGGGCTTGAGCGAGTTTCACTTCGCGCGCAAATTCCGAACTGAATTCTCCTGCCCGCCGCACGCCCATCTCATGCGTATGCGCATCGAACACGCCAAGGCTCAACTGGCCCGAGGGAACATCCCGCTCAAAGTGGTCGCTGCAAGCAGCGGCTTCTCGGACCAAAGCCATATGACGCGGCTGTTCCGCCGGCTGCTTGGAATTACGCCGGCCGAATACCGGAACGCGGCGACCATGTGACCTCGCCAGCGGCCGGCTTTGGCTGGCCAGCAAGTTTGTACAACAGGAAGCTCACTTTTCGTTCAAGACCCAACAGCCAGTCTCCAAGTAACTACCCCGAGCGGGACAGAAATCTCGTTGTTCCCGCACTGGCGATAAAAAAACCAAGGGAGATGAGACGATGGATGACATTGCGACGCTCGAGAGGACAACGAGCGATTCCAAGACGCCGCTGAAGCTTGACGCAGTCGTCATAGGCGCGGGGGTCGCGGGCCTTTACCAACTGCATCTTTTGCGCAGCCAGGGACTGGCGGTTAAGGCGTTCGAGGCCGGGTCCGACGTCGGTGGAACCTGGTATTGGAACCGCTATCCGGGCGCTCGCTTGGATTCGGAATCGCCTTCTTACCAGTACCTCTTCTCCCAGGAGTTGTACGCGGGGTGGGACTGGAGCGAACGGTTCTCCGCTCAGCCGGAAATTGAGCGTTGGCTGCAGTACGTCGCCGACCGCCTCGACCTGCGCAAGGACATCGAATTCAACACCACGATCAAGAGCGCGCATTTCGACGAAGCGACAGATCGCTGGAGCATCACGACGGACAAGGGCCAAGTGATCGATGCGCGTTTCCTAGTCACCTGCTGCGGCATGCTCTCGGCGCCTCTCACGTCCCTTTTTCCGGGACAGGAGACGTTCAAGGGGCAATTGTTCCACACCGCGCGCTGGCCGAAGGACGCGGTCGATTTCGCCGGCAAGCGCGTCGGCGTGGTCGGCATCGGCGCGACAGGGATCCAGGTCGTTCAAACCCTCGCGGACAAGATCGGCCGTCTGACAGTATTCGTCCGCACTCCCCAGTACGTAATTCCAATGAGGAACCCGAAATTCACGCCAGCCGATCGGGAGGCGTACAAATCGGAGTTCAACCGGATCGCTCAGCAAGTGCCGCACACATTCAGCGGCTTTGCGTTCGACTTCGAGAACCAGTGGGCTGCGCAGACGCCGGAGCGGCGCCGCGTCGTGCTCGAGGAGATTTACCAGGACGGTTCGCTCAAGTTCTGGATCGCGTCCTTCGTGGAACTCTTCCTCGACCCGGAGGTGAGCGAACAGGTCTCGGAGTTCGTTCGCGAGAAAATGCGCGCGCGGCTCAAGGACCCTCGGCTCTGCGACATCCTGATCCCGAAGGACTACGGCTTCGGAACCCACCGCGTGCCCTTGGAAACAGGTTTTCTAGAGGCGTTCCTTCGTCCCAACGTCGAAGTTGTCAGCGTCAAGGACAATCCCATTGAACAAGTGACGCCGGACGGGCTCAAACTGAAAGACGGCTCTGAGTACGCGTTCGACATCCTGATCTTCGCCACCGGATTCGACGCAGGAACGGGCGCGCTGACGCGCATCGACATTCGCGGACGCGACGGACGGTCGCTTAAGGAGGACTGGGCGCGGGACATCCGCACCACAATGGGGTTGCAGGTGCACGGCTATTCCAACCTGTTCACGACCGCAGCTCCGCTCGCGCCTTCGGCAGCACTCTGCAACATGACCACCTGCCTCCAACAGCAGACCGAGTGGATCAGCGATTGCATCCGCCACATGCGCGAGCAGAATCTAAAAGTTTGCGAGCCGACGAAAGAGGCCGAGGACGGCTGGATCGAGCACCACGAGCAGACTTCCGCCCCGACTCTCGTGGTCAAGACAAACTCCTGGTACATGGGGTCCAACGTCGAGGGCAAACCCCGGCGGTTGCTGTCGTATATCGGCGGCGTCGGCGCCTACCGGCAGAAATGCGACGCGGTCGCCGCCAGCGGCTACGAAGGTTTCGCGATGCGCTGATCGGGAATCATGCGCTGAGCCGGAATGTCGACACAAGTAGAGGATACGCAGTCAGTCAAAGGGACTGGGAGCATCCTTCCGCAGCGGGCTCACGAAAGGGGCCTGGGCGTTCAATGGCAAGTCAATAGCAAGCATGGAGAAAGCAACATGGAAGATTTCAAAGCGACAGTCGATGCGGCCCTGAACCGTCTCGTGACGTCCGAGCCTCGGGTGCCCGGGGTCGTCGCAATGGCGACCGACCGCCAGCGCAATATCTACGAAGGAGCCGCCGGCAAGCGGCGGCTCGATCGGGACGCGGATATGACCACGGACACAGTGTTCGCGATCTTCTCAACCACCAAGGCGATCACCGGCACGGCGGCTCTGCAACTTGTCGAGGAAGGCAAGCTCGACCTTGACGCGCCGGCAAAGAACTACGCGCCGGACATCGGCAAGCTCGAAGTGATCGAAGGCTTCACCGAGAGCGGCGAACCGAAACTCCGCCCGCCCAAGCGCGACGTTACGACCCGGATGCTGCTCACCCATTCGGCCGGCATGGGGTATGACTTCTTCAACGAGAAGTACAATCGCCTCGCCCAGGAGAAGGGGCAGCCGAGTGTCATCACGAGTTCCAAGAAAGCGCTGATGACTCCCCTCCTGTTTGATCCGGGCGACAAATGGGAATACGGCAGCAACATCGACTGGTGCGGCCAGGTGATCGAAGGGATCACCGGCAAACGGCTCGGAGAGGTGTTCAAGACCCGCATCTTTGAACCTCTCGGCATGCGTGACACGACATTCGAACTGACTGACGCGCTACGCCAGCGCTTGGCAGGCATGCACGCCCGCAATGCCGACGGTTCATTGACGCCAATGGACTTCGAGCTTCCCTCCCAGCCTGAGGTCCACATGGGCGGCCATGGGCTTTATAGCACTGTGGGCGACTACATGCGCTTCATCCGCATGTGGCTGAACGATGGCGCAGGCGAGCATGGCCGTGTGCTCAAGCCCGACACGGTCCAGATGGCGGAGAAGAATCACCTCGGCGACAAGAAGGTCACGATGCTGCCCGGCGTGATCCCGTCCTTGTCTAATGACGCGGAGTTCTTCCCGGGACTATCGAAATCATGGGCGTTGACGTTCATGGTCAACGACGAGGAGGCGCCGACCGGGCGTCCCGCCGGCGCTCTCGGCTGGGCCGGATTGGCGAATCTCTTCTACTGGATCGATCGCAAGAACGGCTTCGGCGGTTTCTGGGCGACACAGATTCTGCCGTTCGGAGATCCCGTGTCGTTCGGCGGGTACATCGAGTTCGAAACCGCGCTGTACAACAGCTTGCGGCAACGGAAGGCAGCCTGACATCCGCCACAGTTCGACCGCCGCGTTACGCGGCGGTCGACTCGGTTCAGCCCGTCCGCTTGCCGTCCGACGGCCTACGCGTCGCGGTCGGCGATGACCGGTTGACGTCGACTCCCCTGAAATTGATGGGGGATTTGGTCCCCGGCCCGAACGCCGCACTCTCCCAGGGAATATTTCGCGCGGCGGTCTTGTGGTCGCGCGTCAACATTAAACGTCCCGAGTGGAGCAACTTCGCCGTCCGCGCGTTTAGCCTGCTTGCTGGGTCAAGCGGAGTGCGCGATGCGCTGGATTATCAATCGCCGCGAAGTGGAGCGGGACGTGGACGTGCGAACGTCGCTTCTCGATTTTTTGCGTGAACATCTGCACCTCTTCGGCGCCAAGAAGGGGTGCAATCAGGGGGCGTGCGGCGCCTGCACAGTCCTGGTCGATGGCGAGCGCATCAATTCCTGCCTCGCTCTGGCCGTTCAGTATCAAGGCCGCGAGGTCACGACCATCGAGGGCCTCGGCGCCCCTGGCGCGCTGCATCCCCTGCAGCAGACGTTCATCGAACACGACGGATTTCAATGCGGCTATTGCACGCCCGGTCAGATCTGCTCGGCGGTCGGCATGGCCGCCGAGCTTCGCAAGGGCGTGCCGAGTTACGTCACGGCGGATCTCGAGGCGGAGACGATAGCGCTCAGTCACGATGAGCTGCGCGAGCGGATGAGCGGCAATCTCTGTCGCTGCGGCGCCTACAACGGCATCGTCGATGCAATCCATGAGACCTTCGGCGACTTGGCCGCGCCGGTTCCTAAGCGCGAGGCCGCCTGATGAATCCATTTCAGTACGAGCGCGCTTCCGACGTGAGCGCGGCTCTGACAGCCAGAGCGCGCGCCGGCGCCCAATATCTTGGCGGTGGCACCAATCTCATCGACCTCATGCGCGAGACGATCGAGCATCCCGATGTGCTGGTGGATGTGACCGGCCTCTCCCGCGATATCGAGGAAACCCAAGCTGGCGGTTTGAAGATCGGCGCCGGAGTGAAGAACACCGCCGTCGCGGCCGATCGGCGTGTGCGCGAGTGTTTCCCGCTGCTCGCCCAGGCGATATTGGCCGGCGCCTCCGCTCAGATCCGCAACATGGCGACGGTCGGCGGCAATCTCATGCAACGCACCCGCTGCCTCTACTTCTACGACGACGCCGCGCGCTGCAATAAACGTGCGCCCGGAGAGGGGTGCGACGCGCGCGACGGCTTCAATCGCAATCACGCCGTGCTCGGCGCCTCCGAGAGCTGTGTGGCCACGCACCCCTCGGATATGTGCGTCGCCCTTGCGGCTCTGGACGCAGTCGTCACAGTGAGGGGGAGAAACGGATCGCGCGACATTCCGCTGATTGCGTTTCACCGCCTGCCGGGCGACACGCCGCAAATTGACACCGTGCTCGAGCCTGGCGAGCTCATCATTGCGGTGACGTTGCCGCCGAACGGGATCGCCGCCCGCTCGTCCTACCGCAAGGTGCGCGATCGCGCCTCTTACGCCTTCGCCCTTGTCTCGGTGGCCGCGGGCCTCCAGATGGAGGGGGGCATGATCAAGGACGTGCGCATCGCGCTCGGCGGCGTGGCGCATAAGCCGTGGCGCGCCGAGCGCGCGGAAGCCGCGCTTCGGGGCCGCCCGGCGACGGAGGCCGCCTTCCGTCAAGCAGCGGAGGCTGAGCTCGCTTCGGCTCAGCCCCTGCGCGACAATGCTTTCAAAATTGAGCTCGCCACGCGGGTGATTGCGGACACCCTCGGCAAGCTCACCAAAGCTCAGGGAGCCGCGCAATGAGCGTTGTGCAGGACGCCGTCCAGGCGGTGATGAAGAAAGCCATCGCGCTTGCGCCCGACGGCTGGATTCCCGGCGGCCACCCCGATCCGCTGATGCATCATAAGCATGGTCTGATCGGCGCCTCGATTTCGCGCATCGACGGCCCGCTGAAAGTGTCCGGCAAGGCGCAGTTTTGCGCCGAGTTCCCGATGGAGAGGCTGACCTATGCGGCGCTTAAATACTCGACGATCGCGCGCGGCCGCATCATTGAGGTCGACGCCAGATCGGCCGAAGCGGCGCCAGGCGTTGTCCTGGTGATGACACACCGCAACGCCCCGAAGCTCAATCGCGCGCCGCCATTCATGAGCAAGCCCAAGGCGGCCGGTCCCGACGATCTGTCGGTCATGCAGGATGACCGCGTGCACTGGAACGGCCAGCCGGTCGCCATTGTGCTCGCAGAGACGCAAGAGCAGGCCGAGCATGCGCAGACACTGATCCGCGTCACTTATGAAGAGCAGAACCCGGTCATCTCGCTTGCCGCCGCCAAGGCGAACGGAACCGAATCTGGCCTGTTCATGGGCGAGCCGCTGAAGCAGAAGGTCGGCGACGCCGAGCCTGCGCTGGCCGCGGCTCCGCGCAAGGTGGATGTCACGTACAGGACGCCCCGCCATCACCACGCTCCGATCGAGCTGCACGCCTGCACCCTCGCCTGGAAAGGCGACACGCTGCGCATTCATGACGCCTCGCAGGCGGTCGCGCACGAAGCGTGGACCATCGCCCAGGTTTTCGGGCTGAAGGACGATCAAGTGCGCCTCACCTCGCCCTTCGTTGGCGGCGGATTCGGCAGCAAGCTTCTTTGGCAACACCAGATTCTGGCGGCGGCGGCGGCGAAGGTCGCCGGCCGGCCGGTGAGGATCATGCTCTCTCGCGAGGGCGTATTCCGTATCGTCGGCGGCCGCACCCTCACCGAGCAGCGCGTGGCCCTTGGCGCCCAAGCCGACGGCCGGCTCGACGCCCTGATTCACACCGGCGTCGTCGCCATGACTCCGCACAACAACATGCCCGAGCCTTTCGTCTTGCCGGCGAAGAGCGTCTACGCGTCGAAGACCTTCTTTTTGGACGTCGAGACGGTGAAGATGAACATGGTCGCCAACACGTTCATGCGCGCGCCCGGCGAAGCGGTCGGCACGTTCGGGCTCGAATCCGCGATGGACGAGCTCGCTGTCGAGCTGGCTATGGACCCGATCGAATTGCGCATCCGCAACGAACCCGACAAGGACCCGCTGACAGGACTGCCCTTCTCGCAACGCGGGATCGTGCAGGCATGGCGTGACGGCGCCAAGCGGTTCGGCTGGGACAAGCGCAGCGCGGCGCCCGCGGCGAAGCGCGAGGGCGAGTGGCTCATCGGCATGGGCTGCGCCACCGGCACCTATCCCTACTATCGGATGCCTGGCGGAGCGGCGCGCCTCACCATCACGCGCGAGGGGCGCGCCACCGTCGCTATCGCCGCGCACGAGATGGGCATGGGCACAGCCACGGCCCAGGCGCAGGTCGCGGCCGAACGGCTTGGCCTTCCTTTAGAGCAAGTGCAGGTGCTCTATGGCGACACGCTGTTCCCGGGCGCCGTCTTGGCGGGCGGCTCGCAGCAGACAGCCGCAATCGGCGCGTCGATCATCGCCGCGCACCGGGCGCTGGTGAAGGAGCTCTTGAAGCTTGCCGGCAACGACTCGCCCTTGGCCGGCCTCAGTCCCGATGAGGTGGGCGGTTCCGAGGGCGGCCTATGCGCTCTCGACGAGGAGTCCCGCCGGGAAAACTACGTCTCGATCCTCAGTCGCGCCCGTCGCGAGGAGGTGACCGTCGAAGCCGAGGCGCCGATGCCGCTCGAGCTGCAACATTGGTCCATGCATAGCCACAGTGCCCTGTTCTGCGAGATCCGAGTGAACGTCGTCACTGGCGAATTGCGCGTGAGCCGCTTCCTCGGCTCGTTCGATTGCGGGCGCATCCTCAACGCCAAGACGGCGGCGAGTCAGTTCCGCGGCGGCATCATCATGGGGCTCGGGCTCGCGCTCATGGAGGAAGTTTCGTTCGACGAGCGCACCGGGCGCATCATGAACCCGTCGCTCGCCGAGTATCACGTGCCGGTGCATCTAGACGTGCCCGACATCGACGTGATCTGGACCGACGAACCGGACCCTCACGCGCCTGTGGGCGCCCGCGGGGTCGGCGAGATCGGTATCACCGGAGTCGGCGCCGCGGTCGCAAACGCCGTGTTCAACGCGACTGGAAAAAGGGTGCGCGACCTGCCGATCACGCTCGACAAGGTGATGTAATTAGGATCCGCTATGCCCATCGGCCGTGTTGTCTATGGCTTTTCGATGGGAACTCAAACGCGCCTGTGGGTCCCAAGACTCGCCCCGTACCTTGGGAAACCCGGCTATGCGTAAATCTAAATGAGAAAAGAGCTAGTCACGAGATTGACAAGTGATGTTGTTCACCACTCCGGCTACGCCAAGCGTCATCCGGGCGTCGGCTTCGGCGCGTGACTTCTCGTACGCGCGAAGCACCCGACCGGCCAGTGTGACCCACCCGCGATCGACGCTCACCTGCACTCGGTCGCGGGGGACGGCCAGATCCCAGTGAAGCGTTGTCATGACCGCGAGTTTAATCCGCTCGTCGCTCCGCCCCTCCCAGTTATGCTTGTCCGCTGCTCCGAACTCGAATTTAGAGAGCGGATGGGGCAGACGGCTCACCGGAACATCGCTCCCGCTTACACCTTCGTAAAACTCCTCTGCAGAAATCCGATCCACCTGTAGTCTCCCTATCGCTCGGCTTTGACAGCATTCCCACCGCTCAAAACGTACAAGCGAACCTTTGGTTCCCGAAGCCGACTTCGCAAAGGAAGAAACTCACGGCTAGGCTCAAGCAAAAGGAACCGGATGCAGGCCCGGAGGTTTTCGACTTGGCGTATGGGGTAAATCAGCGGCCGAATGACGCCGCACGGGGGACGGGATGCAAATCAGCGAAGGCAAGCCGTATCCGCTCGGCGCCACGGCGGACGAGAAAGGCGCGAACTTCGCTGTCTTTTCCGCGAATGCGACGCGAGTTGAGGTGTGTTTCTTCGACACCGAGGGTCGCCGTGAAACTGGCCGCTTCGAACTTCCCGAGCGAACCGATGAGGTGTTCCACGGCCACGTGACGGACGTTGGACCGGCCACGCTTTACGGCTTTCGCGTTCACGGCCCCTACGATCCCGTCGCCGGCCACCGGTTCAACCCCAACAAGCTCTTGCTTGACCCTTACGCGCGCGCGCATTCGGGAAAGTTGACATGGGATCCCGCGGTGTTCGGATACACGATCGGAGCGAAGGGGGATGACCTAACCTTCGACAAACGAGACAGCGCGCCCTTCGTCCCGAAGTCGGTCATCGTGGATCCAAATTTCGATTGGCATGGCGAATATCGGCGGCGAACCGTCCCTTGGGAAGGCACCATCGTCTACGAAACGCACGTCAAAGGCTTCACCAAGCTGCACCCGGAGGTCGACGAGAAGTTCAGAGGCTTTTACGCAGGGCTCGGCGCAAAACCCGTTGTGGACTACATCAAGTCGCTCGGCGTCACGACCGTCGAGCTCATGCCCATTCATACGTTTGTCGATGACGATTACCTGCTTGAGAAAGGCCTTAAAAACTATTGGGGCTATAGCTCGATCGGCTTTTTCGCGCCGGACCCTCGCTACGCTTCGGATGTGCCCAACTCCTTGCGCGAATTCAAGGAGATGATTGCGCGCCTCCACGACGGCGGGCTCGAAGTGATCCTTGACGTCGTCTACAATCACACGGCGGAAGGCAACGAGCGCGGTCCGACGCTCTCGTTCAAAGGGATCGACAATAAATCTTACTACCGGCTGATGCCGGATGAGCCGCGATTTTACATCAACGACACTGGCACCGGAAACACGGTCAACCTCAGCCACCCACGCGTCATCCAGATGGTTGCCGACAGTTTGCGCTATTGGGTGACCGAAACGCGGGTTGACGGATTCCGCTTCGATCTGGGAACGATCCTTGCGCGTGAGCCGGACGGGTTCAACACCGAAAGCGGCTTCTTGAAGGTCGTGGGTCAGGATCCTGTGCTCGCTGATGTCAAACTCATCGCCGAGCCTTGGGACTGTGGCCCGGGCGGATATCAGGTGGGAGGCTTTCCTCCCGGCTGGGGGGAATGGAACGACCGGTTCCGCGACGATGTGCGGGACTTCTGGAGGGGCCACGGAACCGCAAAGGCGCTGGCGCCTCGTCTTTGCGCCTCACCGGATAAATTCAACTTTCGTGGGCGGAAACCTTGGGCGAGCGTCAACTTCATCGCCGCTCATGACGGTTTCACGCTGAACGATCTTGTATCCTACAACGACAAGCACAACGAGGCGAACGGGGAGGACAACCACGACGGACATTCTGACAACCGGTCATGGAACTGCGGCGCCGAGGGGCCGACCAAAGACAAGGCTATCCAAACGTTGCGGTGGCGTCAGCTTCGCAATCTGCTCGCAACGCTGATTTTGTCGCAGGGCACTCCGATGGTCTGCGCCGGCGACGAATTCGGCCGTACGCAGAATGGCAACAACAACGCGTATTGTCAGGACAACGAGACGAGCTGGATCCATTGGGAGATGGATGAGGACCGGCTGTCGCTGGTCAATTTTTTTCGGCGTTTGACGGCTGCCTTTCATCTCTACCCGGTGCTGCGGCGCTTGCGCTTCCTGACCGGCGAGATGAACCCCGACCTTGAGGTGAAGGACGTCTCCTGGATCGACGCCAATGGCTCCGAGATGATGGACGAGGCGTGGGACAATGGCGCGCGCTGCTTCGGCATGCTCCTGGACGGGCGCGGGCAGGCGACGGGCATAAAGAAGCGGGGGGCTGACGCAACGCTGCTGATCGTGTTCAACGCCCATCATGAGACCGTCGAGTTCACCTTGCCGCCCTGCTACGAAGCGGACGGATGGAAACGCCTCTTCGACACGACGGACCCGCAGCTGGACGCAAGCCAACTCGACATCGGCGCCGTTTACGAAGTGACCCCGCGCTCTATGCTTCTGTTCGAGCGCGTTCCGGAGAAGACGGATCGGCAAGCGCCGAAGTGAGGGGTGGACCGCGCTAGCGGGTCACCAACACGACAAATGGCAGCGGGTTTAACCACTCGTGAAGAGGGGCGCCGGTGGCGGCGTCCTGGCCGCGAACCAGGTCGAACCAGCGGCCCTCAGGCAGCTTCGCCGTTGCGCTCCACTCAGGCTCCGCTTCTCGGTGTGCGGGGTAGCGCGCCATCACAACAGCAAGCTTTCGGTCACTTGACGCCCGCACGTAGCCAAACGCCCAATCTGACCGATCGCCCTCGATGGCGATCGGCTGATAGTCGCCGCCACTGAAGAGCTCGGGCTCCTCGCGCCGCAAAGCAAGCAGGAGGGCCGTGGTCGCCAGCTTCGCTTGGCCGTCCTGCCATTGGCTGATCAGCGCCTCGAACAGCGCGGCGCGCTGTTCCGGCGCCTTGAGACGCACGGCAAGCTCCGCCATCGACGTCTCGCGCTGCGCGAAATCAACCGGCCGTCGATTGTCCGGATCAACAAGGTTGACGTCCCACAACTCGCAGCCCTGGTAAATGTCAGGGACGCCCGGCGCGGTGAGTTTGGCCACTGTCTGAATGAGACTGTTCTCGATCCCAAGGCGCGCCACACGCCGCGTGAACGGGAGGAAATTGGAACGGAACGTATCGGACCGCAACGCTTCCTGCGCGAACGCCTGCGTCGCCTGCTCATATTCAGCGTCGGGCGCGGCCCAGCTCGAGCGGCGTTTCGCCTCGCGCAGGGATTTCTCCAGCGCGGAGTGAATGCGCGCGCCAAAGGCTTCGAGCTGCTCGGCGCTGGGGGCGTCGAGCATATCGATCGGCCAGGAGCCCGCAAACATCTGGTAGAGCATGTATTCGTCGTCACGGTCCGGCGCGGCTGTGCGCTCCACATCGCCGCGTCGCGCGCGCAAGATGCGGGTCCAGGTCTCCACCTGCCGGCGCCACTCCTCAGGCATTTCGGAGAGAACAGCGAGCCTCGCCCGATTGTCTTCGCCACGCTTGGTGTCGTGGGTTGCGGTCGCCAACATCGCATGCGGCCAGTTTTGGGCGCGCGCGGCGTTCGCCTTGTGAAAGAGGGCAGGGGCGAGGCCAAACCGTTCGGGGGCGCCGCCGACCTCGTTGAGCGCTACGAACCGATTATAGCGATAGAAAGCGGTGTCCTCGACCCCTTTGGCCATCACCGGACCCGAGAACTGCTGCACTTTCATCGCGAAACGGAGCGCCGCGGTGTGGCTTAGCTCCTGCGTCGGCGGTTTTTCCGTTTCCGCCATGAGCGCGTTCTGCAGGAAGTCGAAGGCGGAGGGGTGGACATCCGGATCGGACCGTCGGGCGCGCGTAAGCGCCCAAGCGATATCACGCCGGTCTGCTTCGGCCGGGGGTCCCGCGAAGTCGAGATAGGTCCGGTACACGGGAAAACTTGCGACGACCTGTTTGATCGCGCGCTGGAGCAGCGCGCGCGTCAGATCCGCCGTTATCGGGCTCTCGCCGGCCAATTGCGCGGCGCGGCGACCGAGCGCGTTGAGCTCGCTCGCCATCTCATTTTCCATGATCCGCAGCTTGCCGTCGCGCGCAACGGTTGCGAAATCCTGGTCTTCGCCGGCAAGGTCGTAATAAGCCTGCGTGAAGGCGGCGTCGCTCCCGGGGTCAACCAAAACGCCAAGCGCAAGGTTGGTGTAGTCGTACCCAGTCGTGCCCTCGACGGGCCAGTCGGCGCGCAACGCCTCGTGTGGCGCGAGGATTTTCTCGACGACCAGATAAAACGGCCGCTTCGCGCCGGCCCGGAGCGCCTCGAGATAGGCCTTGGGGTCAAACAGGCCATCGATATGATCGATCCGCAGTCCATCGATGTCGCCGCTTTCCAGCATGCGGAATATGCGGGCGTGGACGTGATCGAAGACCGGGTCCACCTCGATGCGCAGACCGGCAAGGTCGTTGATGTTGAAGAAACGGCGGTAGTTGATCTCGTCCTCGGCCACTCGATGAAAGGCGACGCGCCAGAGCTGGTCGTGGATGAGCCGATCGAGCTCGCGCCAGTCGCTGTTGAACGCCTCGACCCGAGCGTCGATCGCCGCGCGGGCGTCGCGATCTTCGTTGGCAAGAGAAACGAGTTCGTTCTTCAATACGCGCGCTCTCTCCGCCACCTGCGGCCGCCATTGGGGCAAGTCGACAAAGAGGTCGCCCATCCGGTCCAGCGCCGGGTTCTTGTGACCAAGAATTTGCGGGAAGGTCAGCGGGTGGATCGGCAGTTTGTGCGCGTCATAAGCCCAAACGGCGAAACCTCCGTCGGCTTCGAAACGGAGCTTGAGCTTGCCCGACCTCAGCTCTTCGCCATATTGCGCGCCAAGCAGCGGCGCCAAGAGCTTGCCGTCTTGAGCTGGCCAATCGATGTCGAACCAGCCTGCATACTGGGAATACGGACCCCACTCCAGAACATCGAGCCACAGCGGATTGTCCGCGCCCCACACGCCCATGTGATTGGGAACAACGTCCAGGATTCGCCCGAGCCCGTGATCGCGGAAGGCCCCGATCATCGAGGCGAAATCCTCTTCCGTCCCGAGCTCCGGATTCAATTCGTTATGATCGGTGACGTCATAGCCGTGCACGCTGCCTGGACGCGCCTTGAAGATCGGAGAGAGATAGATGTGACTGACGCCGAGTTGCGCGAGGTAAGGGGCGACTGCCGCCGCGTCACCGAAACCAAAGCCGGCGTGCAGCTGCAGACGATAAGTCGCGCGAGGAACATTCATTCAGAGTCGAGTCCCCAGCGTACGGTCCAAGGTCCAAAAGAAGCACCGGCGTCACCGCAAAGCCAAAACGGATGGACTTTGATTGCCGGAAACTCGACGGGGCTGGACGAGAGATTGGCGTCGAGGACCAGCCTGCGCTCGCCAGCCTCCCAGGTGACGCGCACGGCTTGTTCATCCACCACGAGCGGCTCGCCTCCATGTCGAATGGAGGGCAGCAACGGCTGTACAAACTCGCGGCGGGTTCGCAAGAGATCGCGATAATAGGCGAGATGCGTTGCGTCGATCCGGCTCCAATCGAGCTTGGATGCGAGGAACGTCGACTCCGCCAAAGGATCGGGAATTTTCGCTACCTGTTCGGGATCGGCAAACTCAGGGAAGCGTGAGAATTCTTCGCGCCGTCCTTTTCTCACCGCGTCCGCCAGCTTTCCACTGAAGTCGCAGAAAAAGAGGAATGGCGACGTCGCGCCCCATTCCTCGCCCATGAACAGCATCGGGATCTGCGGCGCGAGCAGGTAGACGCTGGCAAGCGCCCGCATCGCCTCCGGTGGCGCCAAAGTGTTGAGGCGTTCGCCAAAGGCGCGATTGCCGATCTGGTCGTGATTTTGGATGAACGAAACGAACGCGTCCGGCGGCAAATAGGCGCTGGGGCCGCCGCGCGGCGCATTCCGATAGGGCATCATCTGGCCTTGATAGGCGAAGCCTTCGGCGATGGTTTTTCCCAGGAGCTCCGTCGAGCCGTAGGCGGCGTAATATCCATTGCTCTCATGCGTGGCGGCGACATGAAGAACATGATGGATGTCGTCGTTCCATTGCGCGGTGTAGAGATCGGCCTTGTCGCCGTTGCGCGTCAGGCGCTGCGGCACATTGTCCTCGTTTTCCAGGAGGAGATGGATGGGCCGAGAGAACCGGGCGCGAAGACGCGCGGCGAGTTCGTCGAGCAGATCAGGCCGCGAATCACCCTTGATGGCGTGGACGGCGTCGAAGCGCAGTCCGTCTAGATGAAACTCCTCAATCCAATATTCGGCGTTCTCGATGAAAAAGTCGCGCACTGGGCGCGATTTGGGTCCGTCAAATTGGACTGCATCCCCCCAAGGCGTCTTGTGCCGGCTGGTAAAGAAATCGGGTGCGTAAAAGGACAGAAAATTCCCTTCCGGACCGAAATGGTTGTAAACGACGTCAAGCAGCGCTGCGATCCCGCGCTTGTGAGCAGCCTCGACGAGAGCCTTGAAGTCCTCCGGTCGGCCGTAACTTGCATCCGGGGCGTACGGAAAGGCTCCGTCATAGCCCCAGTTCCAGCGGCCCTTGAAGTCACTGACGGGCATGATCTCGACGGCCGTGACGCCGAGGTCCGCGAGGTGGTCCAACTTAAGAGCGGCTCCCGCAAACGTGCCCTGAGGCGAAAAAGCGCCGACATGGAGTTCGTAAAGCACCACGTCATCCCATTCGCGGGCCGTCCAGGACTCGCGCCAGCGAAATGTGGTTGGGTCTATGGCCTCGCTCGGACCGTTTACGTCATCGGGCTGAAAGCGAGACGCCGGATCGGGAACTTGTTGTCCGCTCGACAGCGCAAACCTATAACGCGCCCCTGCCGTCAAGCCGTTTACGAAGATCTCGAAAAAGCCGTTCGCTGCGGGCGCCATTGGGACGGGATCGCCACCCTCGACCACCAGCGAGAGCTGCTGTTCTTTCGGCGCCCACAGACGGAAGCGTATTCCACCGTCTTCGAAAGACGGGCCGTGCGTCCATTTCAACACGCCGTCTTCCATTTTGGGGAGAGAGAAACAGGTTCGAATGTGGTGTAAACGAGTTCCGGCGGCCGTGGTTCCATCGTCTTCTCAGCCGCCTGCCAGCTTGAACGCCGGGATGTATTCGCGCGGCTTGAATGGCGAAGGCTCAGCTCAACCGCCGGTGTCGTCCGCGCCTTTTCGTCGTGTTCTCCGTGCGTGTCGTGTATGGTGGCGATCGAGGGCTGCCCTGCTGGCGCCTCCATCGACCGAACAGGGTTTCGCCGGCGGAGCTTAGGATAAGCGAGGCTTAGGATAAGATTGTGCTTACCAAAAAGGGGAAGTATGGCCTCAAGGCCATGGTCCATCTGGCCGGACTGGCGCCTGACAAACTTGCTCAGGTCGCGGATATCGCCAGAACCAATTCGATTTCGAAAAAGTTCCTCGACCATATCCTGACCGAGCTGCGCCACGCCGGTCTCGTCTACTCCAAAAAAGGCAAAGGCGGTGGCTACGCTCTTGCGCGCTCGGCCCATGAGATACGGGTCGGCGCGATCGTGCGCGCGCTCGATGGTCCTTTGGCCCCCATTCCGTGCGCTTCGGTTACCGCATTTCGGATCTGCGAGGATTGCGCCGATCTCGAATCCTGCTCGGTCCGCCTGATCATGGTGGAAGCGCGCAACGCCATCGCAAACGTGCTCGATCGTTGCACCCTCGCCGAAATGCGCGCGCGCTCATCCGCTGACGATCGGGTACTGATGTACCACATATAGCCGGGAGGACAGGTCGCACCGTCCGCCTGGCGTCTTTTTGATTCGCCCGAGACCGCCGTGCCGATCGTGACACATCGGTAACGCCAAGCCCCGAAGCGTGCCTCGAAATTTTATCTCCGGCCCTGGAACAAAGTCCGCTCCCACGGGTTCCCCGTTCCTGCAAACTCGACTCGGGATAAATAATCTGCGCGCGGCACGGCTCAGTGCTCACCATCGACAATTCTCCCGAGGCGCCCTTGCGAGATATGCTCCGCCTACAGAAAATGGCGGGCTTGCAATTGGCGCGATTGCTTGTGAACTAACCCCCAGCGCCATTTGAACGTCTGATGACGAGGAGGAACGACATGTCGATCTCGGACGCCATTGCGCCGCACATCCCGTTATTGCGCCGATTTGCGCGCGCGCTGTGCGGAACGCAGGCGGCTGGCGACGCCTATGTCGCGGCCGCGCTCGAGGCGATTTTGGCGGACCCGGATTGTTTCGACGCCGAACTCGATCCCAAAGTCGCCATGTACAAGTTGTTTCTGCGCGGCTGGCGCAATGTACCCCTCAACACTCATGTCGATCTCCCGGCCTTCGGCGATGAGGGTGGCGCGAGCAGGAATCTCGCCGCGATCTCTCTTGAGCCGCGTATCGCCTTCCTGCTGAGCGCCGTTGAGTCTTTCAGCCCGAGGGAAATCGCGCAAACCCTTGATTGTTCACAAGACAATGTGGCAGAACTTATTGATCGCGCTGGACTCGAAATTTCCGAACAAATTCGTACAACGGTGTTGATTATCGAAGACGAACCGCTCATCGCCCTCGACATACAGACGCTCGTCGAGCAACTTGGCCATGACGTCACGACGATCGCTCGGACTCATACCGAGGCCGTGCGCGCGGCGCTCAAAGGCCGTCCAGGCCTTATTCTGGCCGACATTCAGCTTGCGGATGGCAGCTCGGGGCTCGACGCGGTTAACGAAATTTTGGGAACTCAGGAAGTCCCGGTTATTTTCATTACCGCCTTTCCCGAGCGCTTTCTCACAGGGCATGCGCCCGAGCCAGCCTTCCTGATCACCAAGCCCTTCGGCGCAGATTCAGTCAAGGCGGTGATCAGCCAAGCCTTATTCTTCGATCGTAAGTCGCAAAGAACTGTGGCGAAAGCGGCGGCTGGCTGACGCAAGCTGGGCTGGCGCTTGGCGCTTTTGCCGGCGCCGGAGCCGCTCGACCAAGCGCCAAATAAAGCCGCCCGAGCGGAACCTAAGTCCTTGCCGCACGTTTCGCGCGGAGAGGGCGAGTAAACGAGGAAACGCTGTGCCGTATTACGAATTCTGCCTGATCGGCGGAGATGGGTCGCCACTGTCGCGCGAGCGTCATCCGGCGGCCGACCTCGACACCGTTTGGGGTCGGGTTTTCCGTATGGCTGAGCTCGAGAGCAAGCGAGGAAAGCAGATCCATGTCTTGGATGACCAGGGGAGGATCGTCATCGGCATTGGGGCGATCGCTGCTGCGCTTTCCGCTCAGCGAGCTCGGGCGGTGCGGGGTCGCTTCGAGGACACATAAGGTCACGACCGCCGGACGTCGTGATTGCGTTATCGACAACCGGCGCGATCCAGGCAGCACGACCAAGGGCGCCGATAGCTGTAGGACAGGCAAGGCGGGAAAGCCTCCTGATGAAGGAGGCGTTTACCAATCCGAAGGATTTGGCTGACAGGACGGGCGCCATGGCCAAGTCCCGGTCGTTGAGTTGGCGTCTGGGCGTGTCGACGCTTGTCGTCGTTCTGCCTCTCGCTGTCTTCGCGCTAATCATGGTCGGATGGATCGCCCGGAACGAACGTGAAGCGGAGCAGAACCGGTTGATCGGCGACGCTTACGCATTTGCTGACTCGGTCGGGCGCCAACTCAATGCGTATTTCCTGCTGTCGGCGGCGCTGTCTCATTCCAGGCTCCTTCAGCACGGCGATTTGACGGGCTTCGCTGAGCAAGCTCGGGATACGCTTGCTGAAGCGCCCGGCGTGAAGGTGATCGTCTCGACCGCGGACGGCGATCCTGTGTTGAGCATTCCGCCGGCGCCCTTGAACTCGCCCTTGCTGCGCGATCGTGCGGCGCTCGTTCGGCAGGCGATCGAATCGGGCTCCGCTTTTCTGTCTGACGTCAACGCTGACCCTACTTTGCCCGAAGCGAATGCTTCAATCGAAACTCCGGTCTTTCTCGATGGCAGGCCCGTCTATGAAATTGGGATGCTTCTTTCTTTGAAACAATTTCGCGATCTGATGCAGCGTCAAAACTTCCCGCCAAACTGGCTGTCGGGAATCGTCGATCGCAAGGGCGCCTTTGTCGCGCGGATCCCGAGCGAACCCGGGCGTCCGGGGACGTTGGCGAGTGCGGAGTTTCGTGATGCTACGCGAAGCTTGCCTGAATCGACCGTAACACACAATTCGATAGGCGGACAAAAGGTGGTCTCAGCCTATGCGCCGGTGGAGGGCGGTTGGACTGTCGGCGTCGCCGCCGATGCACGCGGGCTTGGGCTTGGAATTGGTCCCAGTGCATTTCTGCTCACGTCGCTCCTGGCGGCGCTTGCGATGCTGGGTAGTCTGCTGCTGTCCTATCTGAACGGTCGCGCGCTCACGCGACGAGTGCGAGACTTGGAATCGAAGACGAAGAATGTGCTGACCGGCGCGCCGATCGCAGCGACGTCCACCGGCGTTCGCGAGTTTGACGGCCTTTCCGACGCTCTGGCTAAGACTTCCGAACTGTTGGCTTTGCGAACGGAACAGCACCGCCACACCGAGCAGGAACTGCGAAGCCGCGAAGAGCATTTCCGGCTTCTGGCCGACAGTCTGCCTCAACTGGTGTGGACGGCGGGACCTGACGGCCGCATCGAATATACCAATGCGCTTCGCGAGAGGTACGGAGCGATCGGCCGGACGGATTGGGAAGGGATCATCCATCCCGACGATCGGCGCGGGACGGCGGAAGCGTGGCTTCGCGCCAGGGAAGCTGCCGTCCCCTATGAAATGGAGCACCGGCTGTTTGCGATTGGCAAAGGATACGCGTGGCATCTCAGCCGCGCCTCGCCGCTGCTTGATGCGCAAGGTAAAGTCGTGAGGTGGTATGGCACGACCACCGACATCGACGAACAAAAGCATCGCGAGGCGAACATCCGGGACCTCATGGCGGAGGTCAATCATCGTTCACGCAATCTGCTCGCGGTCGCGCAAGCGATCGCGCGTTCCGGCGTGGCGAACGCCAAAACGGTCCACGAGTTTCAAGAGAGATATTCGGAACGGTTGCTCGGGCTGGCCGCCAGTCAGGATTTATTGACCGATCGGAATTGGCGCGGCGTGCCGCTCGAGGCGCTGGTGCGGGCGCAAACGGCTCGTTGTCGGGAAAAGCGCTTTGTGAGCAAAGGGCCGCAGGTCTTGCTGAGCCCCAACGCGACTCAAACGCTCGGTCTTGCTTTGCGCGAGCTATGCGACAACGCGCTCAAGCACGGCGCCTTCTCTAATGCCGGCGGCGAAGTCTCCCTCGTTTGGCGGATCGATAGCGACGAGGGCGAGCCCAAGCTGGAGATGATATGGCATGAACGCGGCGGACCTCGCGTGAACTCGGTGCCCACCTCCGGGTTCGGCAAAGTCGTTATTGAGCGTCTGACCGCCGCAGGTCTCAACGCCTCCTCGATATTGAGTTTCGAATCTGACGGAATCATATGGCGTTTGATCGCTCCGCTGAAGGACATCGCGAAATCCGGAGCCAGCGATCCGCTGCCTCCGGAGCGGTCGAACGAGGTCGCATCAAACTGACAGGATCCCCCTACGCGGGGTCCTTCGTTTGTGCGGAGGCGGCGTCTCCTCTCGAATGGGACGCGGCGTTTTGCAGGACGTTGGGTTGGCCGCAGCAAAAAGGGCGGCTCGGAGATTTGCCAATGCCGGACAAAACTTCGGGAAGACCGCGAAAGAGAGCGACAAAAGGGGCGTCGTCCAGGACAGCGTCGGTCAGCGCGGCGGCCGAGAAGGCGGATCAATATATCGCCGATCAATTGAAAGCAATGTACGGCGCTGTGGTCGTCGAACCCGTTCCCGATCGGCTTCTGCAATTGCTCGACCGCCTCGACAACGAAGAGGAAGAATGAAGTCGAGCGTCTAAAGCGCGATCTGGTTAGGCTGAAGCGTATCCTGCGTTTGTGAAGTAGTTTGCGCATTCTGTCGGGGTGAAGCAATCGAGCAACGCACCGATGGTTCGCCAGGTCTGTTCGATTGTTCGGGCGTCGGCCTTGCGCAGCAAGGTCTTCATTTTGGCGAAGGCCTGCTCGATTGGATTGAGGTCTGGCGAGTAGGCTGGCAGGAAGAAGAGCTTGGCTTTGGCCGCGCGGATCGC